>ENA-UERG01000003-UERG01000003.1-human-gut-metagenome-genome-assembly--contig:-NODE-3-length-305681-cov-24.211627_pt1 | contig 305681 bp, 254 predicted proteins | sample MGYA00242954_ERZ507954 | MGnify/ENA primary metagenome ERZ507954 (study PRJEB26167, sample SAMN06115478) | human gut metagenome | host: Homo sapiens | place: China:Sichuan | collected 2015-01-21...
CAATCGCGCCCGATTCGTTCATTTTCCGCATTTCTTCGTTCGTCCGCGGCAGAATTTTTTCGAAAACTTCTTTCTGCCATACGTCCTGCGTAACTGCATTCGCCAGACGGTTCAACGAATACACGCCCGGAAAATAATCCTGTCCGTTCACGTCTGTTTTTGTATTATCCAGCACATATTCCACCGCGCGCGCCTTTTGTACGGGATGCGGCAAAGCACTGATTTTTTCTTTCAGCGCACGTAATCCCGCCAAAATTTCTTCGTCGGATTTTCCTGTCGTTTCGTCGAAATCGTAGCCGTGATACGCCATCCGACGGTACGCGTCAAACGGTTCGCCCTGTTTGTGATATTTGTTTGCTATTTTATCTTTGTCCTGTTCAAAAGTTTCCTGTATGCGCATATTTCCACCTCTTTACGGAATTATTATATCCCTCCCGAAGAAAAAATGCAATGGACAAAAGAAAACGATTGACTTATCCGACACAAAAGATTATACTGAAAACAGAAAAAAGCGGAGGATTTTATGAACGCCCGGAACGGTTTTGAAAATTTCTTCTCTGTAACAAAAATCGAACTTGTGCTTTTCGTTACCAGAAAGCTTACCGCAAAACGCATGGAAGAGAGAAAAAATCACGGACTCGTTTACTACGAAAAACCGTACGGCAAACTGACGTTCGGCGATAAAATCATCACGCCTCAGGCAGGGCAGATCGTGTACTTTCCGCAAGGTTCCTCTTACGATGTTTCCACGGAAGGCGCCGCGGAAACGGACGGCTGCCACGCAATCAATTTTCTTGCGCCCGATTTGCCCGCGCAGGAACCGTTCGTATTTTGTCCCAAGGCGCCGCAACAGATTTTTCCGTACTTTCTGCGCGCCGAAAAAGCCTGGAAAGAAAAACGCCCCGGCTACGAGGAACAATGCCTTTCGTGCCTGTATGCCGTCATCGCCTCCTTGAAAAGCTCTTCTTCTTACGCGCCGTCCGGGTACGGAAAACTGCTTTTCCCCGCCGTGGAATACATTCATGAAAATTATACGGAAAAGAAGCTGTACGGCGCGGAGCTTGCCGCGTTGTGCGGTATTTCCGAAACGTATTTCCGTCGGCTTTTTACGGGAACTTACGGCGTTACCCCCGTGGAATACGCAAACGCGCTGAAAATCGGCAGAGCGAAGGATTTGCTTTCGGAACGCGGCGACGCAAAAACAAAAAACCGCGAAGCGTACACGATTAGCGAGATCGCGGAGCTTTGCGGCTTTTCCGACGTATACTATTTTTCGCGGCTTTTCAAAAAACTTACGGGCTATTCCCCGGACGGCTGGAGAAAAAGATAACCTTACGACGTCCGATCCGCCCCTTTCTCGCCGTTTTTTTTGCGGCGTTTACTGCTGCCTATTGATAAAGTTGGTTTCGATAAACTGAAGATAATCCACGTATTTCAGCGGTTTCGAGAAATAGTAGCCCTGAATCACTTCGCAGCCGAGCGCTTCCAGCCGCAGCAAATCCTCTTTGGTTTCCACGCCCTCCTGCGTAACTTTCATGCCCAGCTTTTTCACCATGCCGATGACGCCGCTCAAAAGCGTTTCGTCGCGTTCCTCACTTACGCCTTTGCTTAAAAAGAATTTATCAAGCTTGATTTCGTCCATCGGAATGGATTTTAAAATATTGTACGAAGAATAACCCGTTCCGAAATCGTCGATAGAACAATGATACCCGCCCTCGTGCAGTTTATGTACGATGTCAAACAGATAATCGTAATTTTCGTAAGCAAAACTTTCTGTGAATTCCAGCGTGATGAACCCCTCTTTGATGCCGAATTTTTTTCGGATACGCACGTAGTAATCCACAAAATCGGGCTGAATCGCCGAAACGCGCGAAACGTTCACCGATACCGGATAACAAATCCGTCGTTCCGCAATACGCGAAGCGATATTTTCGCACGCTTTGTACAATACGAAACGGTCGATTTTAACAATAAAGCCGTCCTCTTCGAATACCGGCAGAAACTCGCCCGGCAAGCGATACCCCTCGATTTTCGGATCGTACCAGCGGATTAAAATTTCGCTGCCGTCCAGCGTTTTATTGCGAAGATTGTATTTCGGCTGGTAGAAAAGGTGAAATTCGCTGTTTTTCAGCGCGTTTTCCATACGGCTTTCGATTTCCGCCTTACGGATATAATTTTTGCGCAGCATATCTTCGTAAAAATTGATGCTGAGCGTTTTCGCCTGCGAAGAAGCGTTTTCGCGCACGGAGCGCAGCTTTTCCAGCATCGATTTCACGTCGTCCCGATGATTTTCTTCCAGTTCGTACACGGCAAACGTTACGCCCACGCGGTAATCTTCGCCCGCGTTGAACGAAGAAATGCGCAGGTAAATTCCGTTCAGCCGTTCGGTAAACGACTGCCTGTCGCGCAGGTGCATAAACAGCAGAAATTCTCCGCCGCCCGCATACGCGAACGTTTCTCCGACGTGCGTCGCACCGCGCACGCACTGCGCCACAAATTTTTTCAGTTTCAATTTCTGTTCGTCGCCGAATTTTTCCGTAAAATATCCGAAGTTATTGATTTTCAGCGACGCCATCGCAAACGACGAAGCGGCATGTCGTTTCAGTATGCCCTCTACGTCTTTTTCAAACTTTTTCGGCGTGGCGCAACCGATAAAAGGATCGATCATTTCCAGCGCGAAAATACGCTTTTTCGCCGCACGCCGCCAAAGCATCGCCGTGCCCGCAAGCAGAACGATAATGCACGCCAGCCCCGTCAGCGAACTCCAGATCGTCTGCGTTAAAGCAAAACCCTCGTCGTACACCGCGCTTACTTTATACGCGCACACCAAAGTTACGTTGCCCCGATCCGCCCCGAACGGCAGCACGGTAAGCACGTAATCTTCCGCGCCTTTTCTGAAAGCGAACGATTTCAGTTCCGTTCCCGCCAGCGCGTTTTTCGCCTCTTCTTCCGCGGCGGAATCTGTAAGTACGTCCGCAAAAACGTCCTGCACGAGGTCGTTCCGCTTCACGGAAAAAACGTCGTCCGCTTTCACCGCGTCGAAAATTCTGCCGTTCCCCTTGCACACAAACGCAAAATCGGCTTTGTTCAAGCCTTCGGCAACGCTCTTGCCCGCGGCTTCGTAAGCGGTGCTTAAAAACAGCGTTTCGCTTTCGTACACCACCGCAACTTTGCGGATGCTGCCCGTATACGTATCCGGCTCGGGGTACGTTACGTTTGCCGCCGTACAAACGGACATGTTATGATCGCCGTACTGGAAGATGCCGGATTGCACCGTTTTTTCCGCGTTTTTCAACGCCTCTATCTCGGCGCAGTCCGTTACGGGAATTCCCGCTTCGTCGTACAGCGTATCGCCCGAAAAATACAGCACCGCCACCGTGCTTTCTTTCGTTCGCGCGAGAGAAGCGATGGTATGAAAGCGTTCATGCAGTTCGTCCTCGCCGGAAGCGTTGGCAAGCTCCTCGGCGTAAAATTCCGTTTCCGCGTTCATCTTCGCGTACTGTTTTTCAAGAATCTGCGCCTGCGCGGAGGCATACGTTTCCGCGCGTTCCGCCGCCTGCGCCTGCACCGTGGAAGAATAATCCCGCCCCAGCGACACGAAGTGCGCAAAGAAAAATATGCAGATCATCAGCGCCACCGCGTACGCGATTTCACTTCTGTGTTTTATCAGAAATTTCTTCATCGTTCACCTGTTTTTCGCTTCCGCTTTCGCGGTCGGCGTGTTCCGCTCCGTTTTCGCGGAGCATCTTTTGCACTTCTTCCCGCACCCGTTCGTCCATCAGCTTCCGCTTTTCTTCCTCTTTCTTTTCCTCGCCGAGCGCGGAAGCGATTTCCGGCACGTATACGAACGCGCACGCGGCAATGAATGCCGCAAACAGCGCTACCAGCCCGAAAGGCGAGGCATACAGCCTGCCGAAAAAGGTAAATACGGGCAGATTGCTTTTAAACGTGGCTGCAATATCCTCTTTTTTCACCGTTTTCGCGTCCGCCGCGGCGTTCGCGTCGCCCTTCATCACATACCCGTCGTCCGTGATTTTTTCGATGCGGTGCGTAATCAGACTGCCGTACGCCGCCGAAGAAACGTCCTGCATGCGGTAGGTTACGATGTCGCCCTCCGCCAGTTCGCCGCCGTCGTACTTCTTCACGAGAATATAACTCTTCGCCCCGATCGCAGGCTCCATGCTGCCCGTTTCCACGCGCATCATCGCATAGCCGAACACATACGCAGGAGAATTTCTCTTCCTGCCGAGCACCGCCGAAACGAATACCAGCGCCGCGCATATCACGGCGCAGACAAGCAGCACCGTTCCCGCGATTCTCTTGAATTTACTTCCCGTTTTCGCCATCTGCTTCGCGTTCCTCTTCCGTCCGCGCCGACTGCTCTTCGTCTAAAATAAAGCCCGTACTGTCGTCCAGTCCGTAATCGGTAGGCTTTTCGTAATTGCCCTCGGGGCGGACCATATTTTCCAGCGCCTGCGCAGCGGACGGTCTTTTGTATTCCGCCGCGGGCGGTTCCTGTTGCGCCGCAGCGGCGTTCGGCGCAAGAAACGAAGCCGCAGACTCCGAAACGGCGTTTTTCTTTACTTCTTCCGCCGCAACCGAACTTTCTTCCGAAACCGCCGCGCCGAAACTTCCCAAGCCGCGGAACAATCCCTTTTCCGCCGCGAAATCCGTGATTTTTCTCTTCGCCGCAAAAATCCAGCCTTTCAGCAGCATCTCTTCCAACGGCACAAGCGGATAATTTTCCGCCGAAACGGGTTCGGGCGGCTTTTTCGCAAGTTTCAGCCCGTATGCTTCCGCCAGCGCGGCAATGTACGCCGCAGCCCGCCGCTCGCCGCCGCTTCCTCGCACGCGCAGGCAAACGGGAGTATCTTCAAACCGCGGATCTTCTTCCCGCGGCATGTTGTCCGCCGCGTTTTCCGCTTCCGCAAAATACACTTTCAGCGCCTTTCCGCTCACCGTCACGCGCGCCAGAATCGTTCTGCCCGCATGAAACGAAGCGAACCGCTTGCTTTCGCGCATCTTCACTTTGCCGAATTTCAAAAGCTCGTTGGCAATCCGCGCGAATCTCTCTTTCAGCTCGAGCGGCGCCGTGCGGATCTTCGAATGGAACGTTCTTACATACCGCGTTCCGAACAATTCCGACGTCGGCTCCGCCAGATCGTCCGCCAGAAGCGCCACGTCCAGCGCGAACGCGATTTCGTCGTTTCCCTCCGTATAATCGGGCAAAGACTCGCGGAATTCCTCTTTCACTGCCCCGCGCGCGGTATCGATTTCCGCCTTCACTTCGGGCGCCGCCGAATATTCGTATTCCGCCGCGTCTTTCACGGGCTTGCCGGCGTTGTGCAGGAACACCAGATAATTCTGCGCCGCAAGCGCGTAAATCTCTTTTACGTACTCGTCCGGAACGTCTTTCACCGTTTCGCTCACCGTAATGCCGTAGCCCGCGTCCTCGTAACTTTCGATAAACTCCCACAAAGCAAGGCATTCGTTGAAATACTTGTTTTTCAGAATCGCGTTCGTCCGCATCACCGGCGGGCGGATATAATTTTTATCCATCGCCTTCACGAACGACGACTGCATATACCCCGAAACAATCTCGTTCAGCCGCTGCACTCTGTGCCAAAGTCCCGTGCCGAGGAACGGCTTGCGCGCCGTTTCCTCCGTGTTGCGTTCGGAATATTCCACTTCGATTTTAATTCTGCCTCTGCCCTCGCCGTGTTCGAACGCGCTTTCGAATTCGAAATTTTCCAGTTTTTCGTCCGCGCCCGCCTCTTCGGCAATCTTCGCCCGCTTGCCGATAAAAAGATACAGCCGGCTGATCAGCGTGTTCAGAAATTTGTTTTCGTACGTTAAAAGCGAATCTTCGCGGAATACGTTCAGAAGCTTCGTGGGCGTAAGTTCGCCGTATTCGTTTCTGCTGATATAATCGGTATGCCGCGCAAGATGCGCCACCGATCTGCCGCTCACCCGTTTCGTCAGTTCGATGGGCAGCACTTCTTCCGTTTCCGCGATATACCGCGCGGGTTTGCGTATCAGTTCGTCCAGCGCCGGCAGACAGCGCTCTATCGCGCTCACCCACATTTCGTCTATCGAACGCAGCATCAGTTTTTCCGAAAACCGCGCCGTGCCGCAGCCGGCAGCCAGCGCGCTTAAAATTTCGGAATACGCCCCGTGGCGCGATACCAGATTCTCCGAGGAAGCCAGCGTATCGGCGTACGCCCCGTATTTTTCGTTCTCCGCGGGATGTTCTGCGGGCACGGGCACGATAATTTCTTCCGCCGCGCCGGATGTCCGAACCGCCGCGTTCTTCTCTTCCGTTTTCACGATGCGGATAAACCCGCGCGTTACGAGATTGTTGAAAGAATCGGCTTTGAAATTATCCGCCGATACGGGTTCGAACCCGTCCGCGCGTTTTTTCAGTCCTTTTTCCGCGGCAAGCGCGGCAATCAGTTTCAACGCATGCGCCAGCGCGCCGCGGCTTTTGATTTTAAACAGCGACGGCGTTCTCGCCCGCTTTTTCACGCCGCCGACGTCTTTCGCCTTATACCGTCCGTCCGCAAACTCTTCCGGCGCCACGGCGAGATACAAAGAAAGCGTCTTTCCCGAAAGCGCGATAAAAGCGAGGCTTTCCCGCCCCGCCGAAAACGCCACGCCCGACCAGCCCATTCTGGAACGCGCCTTTTCGTACGATAAAAGCGCCGTGGCAAGCGCCGCGTAATATTCTTTTACGCACCGTTCCGCCAAAGCGATTTTCGCATAAAACGAACGGTCGAAACGGATTTTCTGTTTCCAGTCCGCCGCGCCGCCGTTTTGTCCGCCGCCCGCCGGATTGTTTTTTAAGCCGCTTTCCGCCGCCCGTTCTTCCGTGTTTTCGTACTCCATAGCCGCCATCTATCCTTTAATACATTTTCTGCAACCGCTGCAGATACGCGACGCTTTCTTTCATCGCACCTTTGCCGAACAGCGAATCGAGATACGATACCAGCGGACGAATTTCGTCGCGGATCAGCGAAAGGTTCAGGCTTTCAAACTTTCTGAACACCTTCGTGGCAAGCATATAGTCCACGCCTTCCACTTCGCTGCCGCCGCACGCCACGTACGCCGGAACAAACGTTTTCAGCTGCTTCATGATACGGTTACCGAACGCCACGCGGAATTTCTCAATCACGTAGTTATCCAGCTTCGCAATCTTTCCGAGGCTCTCTTCCGATACGGGATAATCCGCCGCTGCCTGCCTGTAAAGCGATTCCACTTCGCTGTAAGAAACCCTCTTCGCCTCCGTTGCCGGCGCGTCGAACGGAATGCCCTTGCTGTCCAGATTCACCACAAACGCACGGTCGTACACCTTATCCGATACCGAGAACGTGGAATCGTCGTTGTTGATCGTGCCCACGTACCATACGTTCTGCGGAATCACGAGATTTCCGTTTTTCAGCTTCACGGGATCGTTCTCCCACGACGACGGCACCAGTTCGATTTTCCATTCGTTGTGATCGGGCATTTCCAGAATAGAAAGCATTTCCGCGAAGTAATACTCCACGCGCGCGATGTTCATTTCGTCCAGAATCACGATGTTTAAATCGTCGTTATAACCCGATTCGTAAATGCGGCGCAATACTTCCGTTTCGTTGAATTTCTTCGTAAATTCGTTGAAATAGCCGAACAATTCGTTCCTATCTCTCCAGGAAGGCTGCACCGACGCGATTGTGGCGTCGTTTCTGAAAAACTTGCCCATCACGTACGGCAGCGAAGTTTTACCGGTACCCGATATACCCTGCAGAATCAACAGCTTTGTGGAAGCCAACCCCGCAATGGTCAGGCGAATCGTGCGGATATCGTAATACAAACCGTTGTGCGAACACGCGAAGTTGCGCAAATCTTCGCACAGACTTTTCAGAGTGATGTCGTTATCGTAATCGGGCGACTGATAAAACGCATACTGTTCGTCCACCAGCGCCAACCGCTGAAAGCGGCGGTCGGCAAGCAGCTTGTTTTTCTTCTCCTCGCCGTTTTCCGCAGCGTTCGCCATGGCGGCTTCTTCCGCCTCGCGCTGCAGTTCTTTTTTCATTTGCTCGTACAAAAGCCCCGCGCGGGTAACCTGCAGCTGCGTAATTTTCTCCTTTTCCGCCGTCAGGCGCGCGTTCTGCCGCTGCAGTTCCGCAATCTCTTCCAGAAAATCTTCGTTGCTCGACATCGACTTTTTAAACCGTACGATTTTTCCGATACCGATACCGATCAAGAAGAAAATTCCCACCCAGACGGCTAAAATCAGAATAAACGCAAGAATCGAAAATATCCAGTCCGCAACGCCGAAACTGCCGCCGTTATCGCTCCATAATTTAAAATAATACGAAAAATCGAATATTTGTATCACGCCGAAAAATATGCCCTTGAATACCTGCAGTATTCCCTGGAGCATATTACCGAAAAAAGCTTTGAACCAAATAAAAAATCCTTGCATATTACTATTCCTTTTTGCGCGCGTTCCTTATCCTCGGCTTCCCCTTCGGAGGGGCGCTTTCCTTATCCTTGCCTTCCCCTTCGGGGAAGGTGTCGGCGCCAGCCGACGGAAGAGGTCAAGTCCCGTCATGTCCTCTCTCGGCGCTTCGCGCCACTCTCCCCGAAGGGGAAAGCAAGCGACACATCGTTGTCTTTGACTCCCCAAAGGGAAAAGCAAGTAGCTCGTCGTTCTTCTTGCCTTCCCCTTCGGGGAAGGTGGACAAAGCCTTGGCTTTGGACGAAAGAGGTCAAATCCTCTCTCGGCGCTTCGCGCCACTCTCCCCGAAGGGGAAAGCAAGCGGCACATCGTTGTCCTTGACTCTCTGAACGGGAAAGCAAGATACGCCCCGTCCCCGGCGGGTTATTCGTCTTTCTTCGCGTCTACCTTGTCGCCTGCCGCGCTATCCGCACCATCCGCACCGTCCGCAACGTTATCGGCGCTATCCGCCGCGTTTTGCCGCTGCATTTTCAGATACTCCTCGATGGCGCGCAGCTTAATCGCTTCTTCGTCCTCTGCGGTAATCATCTTCTTGCCCTCGTTCTTAATCTTCACAAACGTACGGATAAACACCGCAAGTTCGTAAATAAAGAACAATCCCAGCGGCACGATGATGGCGATAATAAACCCCGTTTTCGAACTGATCAGGTCTATCACGCCCCCCGCCAGAGGAATTTTATGCCCTGTGTATACGGAAATAATCTGCGAGGCGTACACGTCGTCCGAAGCGAACGAAACTTCGTGATTATCGCCCTGCGCTTTGAAGTACAGCACCCTGCCGTCCGTTTCCGATTTCACTACTTCCGTAATTCTGTGCGAGTTTAAAATAGTAACGGTTTGCCCGTTCATTTCCGTTTGCATTTCAAACGTAATAATGTCGCCCTTCTCCAACGAATAAATTTTATCGGTATCGCCGTAAATGTATTCGCCTATCAGAAGATCTCCCTTGGTAAACCCCTTGGGCTTGCCCTCCGCCCAGTCGGGCTTATCGGCTTTCATCGAATACGATTCCACTTTTAAATAGCACTTGTTGCCTATGGTGGGAATCTTTTTATCGTTCGACCCGGCGGAAACAGCCAGCACCGTAATCAGTACGGAAAAAATCACGAACAGCCAAACCAGCACGTTCACGATAATCCCGATGATTTTTTTTGTTTTAGAGGTGTTTGCGTTTTGTTGCATTTTTTTATTCCTATGTTTCCCCCTCCGCCGAACAACGGCTTCGGGCTGCTACGCGGCGTTTTCCCCGGCGCAGAGGAGTTGCGCGTAATCCGAAGTGTTAAAAAAGTGAAATTCCCCGCGCGCCTTCCGCGGTTTCCCGCGGAAGGTGTTGGAGAAATTAAATTTGATTGATTTTACTTGCAATTACTATGCTAAAATTTCGGTGCTTGCCCCTACTTTAATACCAACCGTACCGGTCAGTTGCGTCGAACCGTTTTTAATATTGTCGGCTCCACCGTAAATAAATACGTATACCGTAATTTTAACGCATTTCTTCGACGTCGCCGTTGCGGACAACTCATACTTTTGCGTAGAAGCCAACCCGCCCGTCGTGCTGGTTTCAGTCGTATCTTCAACAGGCAAAAATTCACCAGCTCCCGTCGGTTCCGTGCTTCCCGTCATTGCTTGGAACTGTACCGCCGCGATTTTAGCGCCTTTATCCGAATTTACGGCAAGAACTTTCAGCGTATCATTATAATCAGCAGAGTTTTCGGCAAGACCTACGTAGAAAGAATATCCGACAAAATACTGATTGTTTTGATAAACCTTTTTACCTTCACCTGCGGGAGCTTCAATTTTGGTTGCCTTTACAATGTTCGTTCCGTCGGTATCAACGTTTGCCGTATACCAAGACTTATCCGGAATCAAAGTATCTACAGTACCATACGCAGCGGGATAAACTTTAGCTTCGTTATCGATACCTTTCTGCGTCATTTGAGCTGTCGTAAGCACCGTAGAAAGGTTCTTGCCGGAAAAGTCATCGTTAGTGGAAATCAGGAAGTACTGCGTATCGGCAACAGCCGTAACGCTCATATCGGTAGCCGTTACTTCTTTGTTCACCGAGAACCAAGCATAAGTAGAGGTGCCCAGCATAGCGGCGCTAACAAGCATTGCGCAAAATGCAGGAATCAGCTTTTTGAATTTTTTCATTTTAGTTTCTCCTTAAAAAATAGAATTTTTTTATATTCACGCGGGTGCGCCCCCGCAATAAATATCAAGTTTGTTTTTCGGCTTCGCCTTATTTCATGGCTTCCCCTTGCCTGAAAAAAAATTCAGTAAACTTCATTTTTTTCGGCAAAAATGCTCAGCCTCTTTCAGAGGCTTCCCCTCGGGGGGAGGCTCCGCCGAGAGGCGGTGGTGAGGGGCAGTTTCATTTCCGTTTAAAATCATTTCGCACGAATCAGTCGCGCCCCTCATTCGCCTCGCTTTTGCTCGGCACCTTCCCCCCAAGGGGAAGGCGCGAAGCGGCTGACAATTTTTGCTGATTTTTGCGGTAGCTAAAATCGGCAAGGGGAAGGCTTAATTTCTGCCGCATTCATGGCTTCCCCAAGGGGAAGGCAAGAAATCTTACTCCTCTGTGCCGCCAACCACCGCGAAAGACATATCCGCTTTGAACTGTCCGCCCAGCGCGTCGTCGTTGCAGTCGGCGTCGTCGCCCTCCAGCCAGATCACCACGGTGATTTTCGCGATGCTTTTCGGTGCAAAATTCGTTACTTCGTTTTCCACCACAACCGAATCGTTCACGAAATTCACCAGCTCGTTGCCGTAAATATCCGTTTCCGCCTTGCCGTTACCGCCCGTAACGGGCTTCGCGTAATCGGTATAAGCGCCGCTGTAATTGTATTCGCCCGTAGAGGCGCGGTAGTAATCGGGGTTGAAATACACCCTGACTCTCGCCGCCCCGTCGATACCCAGCGTAGCGCGGGTGATTGCGATTTTATACGAATACGTGCACGATTCCGTGCCCGAATTTTGCAGATAAAACGTATACGCAAGATAATTTTCGCCGTTATGCGAACCATCCGTATCGTTCAGGTTGGTAGGCAGATCCGCCACGGAAATGTTATTCACGTTTTCCACCGCCTTTACCGAAAGCCGCGAAGTTTTTCGTTTGAAGTCCGCGTTTTCGCAAAGCGTCAGCGAATATCTTGTATCGCCGTAATCTTTCACGGAAACGGTGAAAGTTCCGTTTTTCATAAACAGCAGCGAAGCCACGTACATCATCACCAGCACCGCCGCCAGAACTCCCAGCACCGCCGGAACGATTTTTCGCCATTTATTGAGGTTTTTTATTCTTCGGGCGTTCCGTTTCAGCTCGGTGTCCGTCGATTTTTCTTCAATCATTTCCGTTCACCTCGCTTTGTTCCGCCTTATTTTCGGCTTCCCCCTCGGGGGCTTTCTCGCCGAACCCCTCGGCTTCCCCTTCGGTGGCTTTCTCGCCGAACCCCTCGGCTTCCCCCTCGGGGAAGCTGTCAACGGAGTTGACTGAAGAGGTCAAATCCTCTCTCGGCTCGCTGTCGCTCTCCACTCTCTCCGAAGGAGAAAGCGAGAAATCCTCCTCCGCTGCCGATTTTTCAATCAGCCGTTCCAGAGCAATCGTTTCAAGATGCACATTCAGCCTGCCCGCATACCCGGCGCCCGGCACAAACCCGAAAATATCCCGCGCACGGTATTCGCGCAGCTCCTCGTCGTTTTCAATCTCCGCCGCCACAACTCTGCCGCCGAGATTCGCCAGCAGATTCACCACGGGCGCCAGCGCGTTCTTCTTTTCCGCGTCCGTGGCAATCGCGTTCAGCCGCGCCGAAGTAAACGCAAAATCGGGGCACGCGCACAGCAGCTTTTCCAGAGCAAACCCCTCGCCGCCCAAACCGTCCACCGCGATTTTTAAAGACAGCGCCCGCGCCTCCGCAAAAAACGTGTTCAGAGTTTCGCCGTCCGCGTCCGTCGCCGAAGCGTCGAATTCCAGACAAATTTTCCCCGCGATCGCCCGCGCGTCTACGTCGTTTTCCGTTGCGGCGCCCGACAGTTCGGAAGAAAGCAACCCGCCCGCGTTTTCGGCATAAATCAACGCCACGGGGCACCGCACAAACAGCATAGGGCACGGCAGATTGTTTTTCGTAAGCTCCGCAAACGCCGCCACCGCCTTGCGCACCGAACGCAGCGCGTATTTCACCGCGATATCTTCGGGAATCTGCGCGGAAAGATAATCGTTTTCGCCCAGCACGCCCGCCACAACGCTGTTGATTTTCAGCTGCATACGGTACGCCGCAACATCGCCGAAATCCGCCTCGAATACGGGGGTTAACATCGTTTCAATCGGCTTCACGCCGCTACCCAGCGTACGCCGAGCGAAAATATTCAGTTTTTCGTTGTAGATATTTCCGTTTTCCATACGCCTGTTTTTTACTATCTTTCCTTATCCCCGGCTTCCTTTTTTTGGGGGCTTTCTCGCAAAAGTCCTCGGCTTCCCCTTCGGGGGGGCTTGCCGCTGTTCTCGGCTTCCCCTTGCCTGAAAAAAAATTCAGTAAACTTCATTTTTTTCGGCAAAAATGCTCAGCCTCTTTCAGAGGCTTCCCCTCGGGGGGAGGCTCCGCCGAGAGGCGGTGGTGAGGGGCAGTTTCATTTCCGTTTAAAATCATTTCGCACGAATCAGTCGCGCCCCTCATTCGCCTCGCTTTTGCTCGGCACCTTCCCCCCAAGGGGAAGGCGCGAAGCGGCTGACAATTTTTGCTGATTTTTGCGGTAGCTAAAATCGGCAAGGGGAAGGCTTAATTTCTGCCGTTTTCGGTCGATTTCCGCAAAAAAACCGGGCTGCATATCATACTTGCGTATAATTTGCAACCCGGCTGACTTTTGCAACTCTTCGCCCCGCGTTTTTGCAAAGGAACGAAATACACACCTTGAAGTCCCGATGGCTTTGCGTCGCCGCCTCACGGCGGTTTTGCCCCACTGAATTCAATTTACGCTATTATTTTATCATACGCGCGCAAAGATGTCAACGGATTTTCTTGCCGTTTTTCAATATTTTTCTATATTCCTCGCGATTTTTCCTCAAATTTCGCCTGATTTTCAAAATTATTTTTGAACACCGCGGAATAACTTTTCACCGCCCACGTCCGCCGACTATGCCGCGTTTTCTTTCTTTTCCAGCCCCGAGGAAAGCGAACCGTCGCTCGGCTTAACTTTCATATTCCAATAATAAAATAATACTTTCGTTGCCACGTCTTTATCGCCTGAGGCAACCTCCGAGCCGTCGCTGTATTTACTCTCGCGTTCGAACTTCACATAAGCATCGCTGCCGTCTGCGCCGCCGGAACCGTTCGCCGACAACGCGAAAGACACGTCTTTATAGGTAGTTTTCTGCGCCTCGGTAACACCGGAAGCGATTGTACCCGCATACCCTGTAGATTCTTTGCTTACGAAATCGAGCGTAGAAATATCGTACGAAGCGGTATCTTGCTCGCCAGAATTACCGCCGCCGTTCGTACCGATATCGAGATACATCATATACGCGCCATACAAATTATCTTCGCTTCCGCCTATCGCGTAAAAAGTTTTCCAGTCGCCGTTCTCAAACTTCTCATTCGCTTCAATCGGTATTTCGATATAATATAAACACGACGGCGGAAGCTCCTTATACCACTCTCTATTATATACCGTAGTTCCGCTGCTGCTTGTTTCCCCGTTATAATTTCCTTTATATTCGCCAGATGAAGTTTTAACAACAGAATTTAATCTTTTTACGCCTGCTATTGTTCCGTCTTGATTCCTTGTAACCTTATATAAATTCGGCGCGTATTGCAAATTACTGCTATTTATATAAGAGCCTAAAAGCATAGTGCAGACATGCTCGTTTTCGACAGCAAAATTAACCGCATTCGAACTATATTCTTTATCGCCGATTTTTACCCTGTCTCCTTTCACAGGACCATAATAATATCCATAATTCGAATTATCCCCCCCCCTATAGTTAAAGCGCAAACCATACAAATAATTTTTCTTACCGATTAAATCATCAAAATCATCTCTTATATCGTCGTATCTGGCAAGCGCAGAAGATTTTATCACGTCGCTCGCCCCCACGGAACTGTCTGTCAGCGTAGAATAAATCGTTGTCGTAATCGCGCTGTTTTTACTATCGGAAATGACTTTAAAACCATCGCTCGAAGTTTTTGTTAAAATCTGCACCTTTTCATTCCAGCTCACGTTTGTATCTTTGGGCGGCTTTCCGAACGATCTCTGCAAAGATGCCGACGATGCAAAAGGTTGAATCCTTATACGAACTTTTCCTCCCCCTACAATATAGCCGGTATTATCGGAAGCTACGCTTTCGGAATCGTGCGTGGCATAATATTCGTTAATATTCCAACCGTTAGCAATATCTGTTCCATTTACCGTATAAGAAGTATAGTTTGTAGTATCTTCTACATATATCTTTTTATTTGTTGTACTATCCACCGCCTCTTTTTTAAGTCCCATCTCCACTTCATTGACTTTTATAGGTAAATAAAATCCTTGATTAAAATCCATATAGTAGTTATCTACGCTGGCATCGTCTATACCGTCATACTTAAATTCTCTTCCGTAAGATGAATTTATCCCGCCGCTGAAATAAACTCTCGCATTAACGCCGTTAAACCGGTTGCCGTCGGTAATGGTATAGCCGCTACCGCTCTTTGGTCTATCCGAATACACTTTCGTAAAAATATAATTCAACCGCCGCGAAAGTTGCCGCAAATCGATTGTACCGCCCTGTCCTATCTGATTGCCCGCTTCGCTTGTAAGTTCTTTCCACGATACCGCGGCCGAATTATAATCGCCCAGAAGCGAATAGTTAGAAAGCGGCGCCGAATCGCTCAGCCCCGTAGCTCCCGCTTTCACCGTAATATCGCACCGATACACGCCCACGCTCCCGATCGCCGCGTTCGCATACCCCGCAGCCAAACCTACAAGCGTAGAATCCGAAGCGCTTCTCACGTGCAGATTGTCCGCATAAAAGTTCGCTACGCTCATCGCCCCGTAATACGCCTTTTCCGGGTCATTCGCGTCTTTATCCTCAATGCTTGCGGCGGGTTTTTTCAGCGTATCCCGCAATTTTCCCGCGGTGTTCGATTCGCTGTAAATGCCGTACGCCTCCTGCACCACGCCTCCCGCCGTCGCCGTCGAACCGTAATCGCCCGTAATGCCGAACAGCCCCACAATGTTCACGTCTTTCGTAGTATCGCCCCACACGGGCAGCACGGTTTTGTCGGCGGCAAAGTTATCCGCCACCGTCGGGCGCACGTTTAAATAATTCGTAAGCGCTTCACCGTCGGAGCCGTTCAGTTTATTCGAAATCGTTACGTTTTTAACCGTATACCCGCAACCGTCGAAATTGCCGATAAACGGATACTTAGAAGTGCCGATGGGCGGCAACGCCGAGTTCAGCTTGTCCATTTCGATATTATCCGCAAGGCGAAAATAGCTTTGATATCTGCCGTTATTCGCTTCCGCGTGGTTAAAATAGCCTAAATACTGCAGCCATGCAAAGTTATAAAAATGCGTTTCCGAAGAAATCTCGTAAGGCTTTTCTCTGCTGCCGTCGCCGCCGCCGAAATACGAAGCCTTTGCCGAACCGAAATCTTTGCGGAAATTCAGCAATTCCCCGCGCGAAAACCAGCAGAACGTTACCGCTACAAACGCGAACGCCAAAGATAAAAATATGCAGATTGCATGAACCGCTTTTTTCATAATTTATCTCCGCTCCGCTTTTCAGTCCGCCTGCACCTTTATTTCGAAATCGCACATAAACGGCACTTCGTCCAGATTGACTATATCGCTGTTGCCGATATTCGCCGAAAACACAGCCTCTATCAGAGCGGCGTCGTACGAAATGAGAATAAACGCCGTTTTACACTCTTCGTTCGTGTACGCCGAACCGTCATAGCCCGTGCCCGTAAACGTTTCCGTGCTTTCCGGCAACGTTGTATCGCACACGGTAATCGCGCTCCGCGGAACAGAATTCGCGCTGCTGTCCTTCATAAATTTCACATACTCGTCGGTGTTTTCCGTCCACACGTAGCCGTTATTCGCGTCGCCCGAAAGTTCGCCTGCCGCCACGCCGCGCATCGCAACCACGCTGGAAAGCGGATTTTTCAGCGTTCCGTCCGCGGGCAGCGCCGCCGCCAGCCGATGCTCTTGCGTTCCGTCGCCGAGGAAATACTTCGTATCCGTTTCGGCGCTCACCAGCACTTTTTGCGCGTCGGCGCGAAGATACAGCTTTATCATCAGCTGATATTTCCGGTTCAGAACGTCGTAAGCGCCCGGCTTCTGCTTGGTTTCGTCGGTAGTTTTCACAAAAAGAAATTTGTCCTTGTTCGCTTCGCTTGTATCCGCGACGTAATATTCGTAAGCAATCAGATCGGCTTTCTTTTCCGCCCCTACGCCGATGCCGCCTCCCGAAACGTTATTGTTAAACGCAAACCAGGCAAGCGTAAGCGTTACGCACGAAAAAAGGCTCGCTATACAAAGGAACAGCGACGTAAACATTTTCAGTTTTTGCCTTGCACGTTTTTGCATAACGCCCTCTTCAACAAAAAAAATCGCCGACAACCACCGCTCCTGAGCGGTAATTTCGGCAACCGGCTGACTTGTATTTTTTCCCTCGTCGCAGCGTTTGCATGCGGTATTTTTTATACCTTGCGCACGCGGCGGAAAGGAATCAAGTCCCTTTGGCTTTGCGTAATAGCCTCACGACTATCTTGCTATTTTCGAACGGGAACAGATTCAATTTCAAGCATATTATATACTTTTATAGCGTATCTGTCAAGTTTTTTTTGGCTTTTTCGGCATTTTTTCGGGCTTTTTCACAAAATTTTCTTGATATTTCACGAAATATATGATATAATTTTACATATTAAACAACTAATAAAAGGAGGATTTTCGCGATGCAGGTTGCCCTTTATGTCGAAATAAACATTTTGTGTATGATCATGCTCAGTGTTATGGCGTACACCGCCGCGCGGTTCGAGCTGGATTCCACCGCGCAGACTCGCACGTTCATCGCCGCGATATGGTCGGCGTTCACAATGAATTTATGCGACGTGTTCTGGGCGCTGGGCTTGTCGCGAACCATCCCCATGCCCGTCTGGGCGCTGCACGTTATAAATGCTCTGTATTTTACCATGCTCTGCTGCGCTACGTTTTTCTGGTTTGTGTTTTCAGAATATATGTTCCGCCAAAGCATGCCGCGCAAACGCATAAAGCATCTTCAGCTTGCCTTGCCTCTCGTCGCGCTCATCGCACTGTTTCTTATCAATCCGTTCACGGGCTGTTTATTCACGTTCGGAGTCGATTTGAAACGGATTCGCGGACCGCTTTATTATATGCAGTCCGTGCTGGGGGTTTCGTACCTCTTATTATCCGTAGCGCTGTATCTCGCGCGGAGATTTTCGCAGCGCAACGATAAATACTATCTGAAACAGAACGAAGATACCGTTTTCATTTCGTTTACGATTCCGCTGTTTCTTTGCATCGTTCTGCAAATTTTATTACAGAATCTGCCCATTGTTTCGGTTTCGCTCGTCATCGCGTTCATGCTTGCCTACACCAGCGTAATCAAGCTGCGCATCACACTCGATCCTCTTACGGGCATCAACAACCGCCGCTCGCTGTTAAAAGCGCTGGCGGTGAAATGCCGCAACGTGAAAAAGAATTACAGTCTGTATTTTCTGTTTATCGATATCGACAATTTCAAAAATCTGAACGACGTGTACGGGCACTACGAGGGCGACCGCGCGCTGCAGTCGGTGGCGGATTCGTTAAGCAGGGTGTGCCGTTCTTCGGGCGGGTTCTGCGCGAGATACGGCGGCGACGAATTTGCCGTGATGCAGGAGCTCGCCGCAGATAAAAGCCCCGCGGAACTGTGCAGAAAAATAGAAACCGCGGTATCGCATCACAGCGAAAAAGCCGGGCTTGCCTGCACGGTGAAAGTCAGCGTCGGGTTTGCGGAATTCAATAAAGACGCGGCAACCGCGCAGGAACTGATCGATTACGCCGACGAACAAATGTACAGAAAAAAAGCGAAAAACCGTAAAAAAGCGTTTTAAGAGGTAGTTATGAGCGAACAAGACAGCGACACGCAATTAAACAATCGGCAGAAAGAAGAAGCGCTGCTGAAAAAATGGTTCCGGAAAAAAGAAGTACTGCTCAGAAGATTGTTCCGCGAACGTTTTCTCGGCGTGGTGTATCTCGATTGCAAAACGCAGAAACTCGGCGTTTACGACGAGCAGCTCACGGGGAAAATCTCGGAATATATAAAACCGGACGGCGGCTTTTACAACGAAGAAGCGGCGCGCGTCATACGCGAAAAATTATGCCGCGATCAGCCGGAAGCCACGCTCCGGAAGCTGACGTTCGAATCGCTGAAAAGCGAACTGGAAAACCGCAGCGCTTACGAAGCGGATTTCTACATACCCGACGCGGACGGTAACCGCGTTTACATACGCGTTTCTTTCGAATATGAGGACGAATCGAAAGAGCGCATTATAATATTCGCCGAAGACGTAACAAAGCTGATATCCGGCGAAATCGATCCCCTCACGGGCATTTACAACTCCGCGGGGTTTTACAAACGCATCGAAGAATGGATCGCCGAACACCCCGGCAGGCGGTACCGTTTTCACCTTTACGATCTGGATTATTTCAAAGACATCAACGGCGTTTACGGGTACGAGCTTTCCGACCGCCTGCTTCGCGACATCGGCAAATATATGAAGCGATACGATACGCCGGATTCGTTTTCCGCGCATTTGAACGACGACCGCTTCGCCCGGTTCTGCGCCGACGACGGCATATCCGTGCCCGATTGTTATAATAACTTCGTGCAGTGTTTCAGCTCGTATAATTTAAGTATTCCCATCAACATGCACATGGGCGTATACAATTTATTCGAGGACGATAAAAATCCTTCCTCAATGTCGTACAAAGCGCAGCTGGCTCTGCAGGAAATCGAAAGCGATATGAACAAGCGCATAGGCTATTACGAACACGGCATGCTCGATCGCGAAACGGAACGCCTGCAACTTTTAAAGGACGCCGAAACGGCAATCGGCAACGAAGAATTCGAAGTGTGGTTTCAGCCGCAGGCAGATTACGCGCACCACAGATTTTTCGGCGCCGAAGCGCTGGTACGGTGGCGGCACCACACGCGCGGCTTCCTTTCGCCTGCGGAATTTATTCCGTTGCTTGAAAAAAGCAATTATATCGGCAAAGTAGATTTGTACGTCATTCAAAAAACGTGCGAATATATGCGCAGCTGGCTGGATGTTCTGCCCGAATCTCCGTTCACCGTTTCGGTAAATCTTTCGCGAAAAGACGTGCTGAACCCTCTGTTTTCGGGCGAAATGGAAAACATCGTGGAAAAATACGGCATTCCGCGCGAACGACTGCGCCTCGAAATTACGGAGAGCGCGTACATGCAGGACGGCGAATGCCTTCATAAAGAAGTCGCCGCGCTGCGCGAACGCGGTTTCGCCGTAGAAATCGACGATTTCGGCGCCGGCTATTCCTCTTTGAATTCGCTGAAAGACATGAACTTCGATAAACTGAAGCTGGATATGAAATTTCTTTCGCAAACCTGCAACGCCGCCAAAGGGAAAATCATTCTTTCGTCCGTGATACAAATGTCTTTAAACCTCGGCGTGCCCGTGATTGCCGAAGGCGTGGAAACGAAAGAGCAGGCGGATATGCTGCTTTCGTTCGGCTGCGAAGAAATGCAGGGCTATTATTTTGCCAAACCGATGCGCGCGGAAGATTTCGGCAATCTTCTTCTCGGAAAAACTTCCCTGCCGAACATCTGAATGTCCGCGCATACCCCCCTATAAAAACCGCGCCCGCGGGAAGTAAGCTTCCCGCGGGCGTTTTTCGTATTCTCTGTTTTTAAAGCTTATTTTTCAATCAGGTCGAGGAATTTAAACGTTCTGCAATCTACAAGTCCTCTGTCCGTAATTCTCACTTCGGGCAGGCAGGCAAGCGACACGATAGACATCGTCATGAACGGCGAAGGCAGCGTGCAGCCCAATTCTTTCCATGCGTTTTCCAGCACTTTCACTTTTTCTTCCATTTCTTCCACGGGAACGTCGTTCATCAGTCCCGCCACGGGCAATTCCAGCAGACCAAGAATTTTCCCGTTCTTCACGGCAACCAGCCCGCCGCCGCAATCGATCAGCGTGTTTACCGCAATCGCCATATCGCTGTCGTTCGTACCCACCACCAGCAGGTTATGCGCGTCGTGCGCCACCGTCTGCGCAAGAGCGCCGTCTTTGATTCCGAAGCCGCTGATAAACCCTTTGCCTACGTTGCCCGTTCTGTGATGCCGTTCAAACACGCAGGCTTTCATAATATCTCTCGCGGGGTCGGCTTTCAGTTCGCCGTTCACAGCCGTCATTTCCACCGTTTTATCCACCGTGCTCGTCTTTGCGGGAATCACTTCTATCACGTGCGCCTTTACGGTGCCTTCCGCCGCGATTTTCAACGCGCTTTCGTCGATTTTATCCAGATTCACCGAATGTCTGTACTCTTCGGGGTAGGAATATTTGCCTCTTTCGAAAAGCGCTTTTCCCTTCTCGGCAACAAGTTCGCCGTCGATGAACACCTCGTCCACCACGCACTTTTCCAGATCGGAAATCAGCACCATATCCGCGCATTTCGAAGGCGTAATCGAACCGAGCTCCGCCGCCAGCCCGAAGCACTCGGCGGTGTTTATGGTAACCATCTGAATCGCCGTTACGGGGTCGAATCCCTCTTCCACCGCGCGCCGCACCAGATGATCGAGATGTCCGCTGCTTACCAGCGTGTGCGGATGCGAATCGTCCGTAACAAGGCACGCGAAACGGCTTTCCACGCTATGTTTCGTTACCGCCTTGCCCACTTCTTCCAGATCGTGCCAGGCAGATCCTTCGCGAAGCTGCACGTACATGCCTCTGCGCATCTTTTCCAGCGCGGACTGCTCCGTCGTGGATTCGTGGCAGCAGGAAATTCCCGCGGCGATATACGCGTTCATCATCGCGCCCGTTTCCGGAATCGAAAAATGTCCCGTAACCGTCTTTCCCGCTTTCAGCGTTTCGCCCACGATATCGTGCGTGTGTTTATCCGAATTGACGATGCCGGGGAAATTCATCATTTCTCCCAGCCCCGCGCATTCCTTCCACTTCATCGTTTCCGCAACGTCCGCGGGGTGAATTTCGGAACCCGTATCTTCGAAGCCGGGCACCGCGGGCACGCAGGAAGGCGTCGTCAGCATGGCTTTCAACGGCGTCGTTTCCGCGTCTTTCAGCATACATTTCACGCCGTCAAGCCCTTTCACGTTGCATATTTCGTGCGGGTCGAAAAAGATGCCGCTCGTTCCGTGCGGAATCACCGCCCGCGCATACTCTCCCGCCGTCAGCATGGAAGATTCGATGTGCATGTGCCCGTCCATAAATGCCGGAGCCAGATATTTGCCCGTTCCGTCGACGACTTTCGTATTTTCGCCCACCGAAGCGGAAACGTCGCCGATCGCGGCGATTCTGCCCATCGATACGGCTACGTCGTACCCTTCGAGAATTTCATGCGTGCATACGTTGATCAGTTTTGCGTTTTTGATGACAAGGTCGGCTTTTTCTCTGCCGAGCGCTACGGCAGAAAGCTTGCGGGTGCATTCCCAAAGCGGAAATTTACAGAACGTGTTTATCATGGTTGCCTCCGAAGTAAAATAGAATGATACCTGTATTATACTCTTATTTTTTTGTTTTGGCAAATTTCCGAAGCCCGAAAAAATGTATTTTCCCCGAATTTTCATAAAAAATCCGTAAAATTTTCCTGTAAAAAACAACGACAGGCGCATCATCCGCCCGCCGCCGCTTTCTTTTATTGATCCGTTTTTCCGCCGGACGTCAAACAACAACCGAAAGAATACTTCCTTGTGGACTTTTCACGCTTTCCGAGAATGCCGACTTTTCTTACCTGCGTTCTTCTTGCAAGTATCTCCTGCGCCTTATGGCAACTGCGCTTTATTATCTTTTGTTTTCTTTTTTTACTTCTTCTCGAATACTGCAAGCAAGTCTGCAAAGGATTTCTTTTTGATTGGCGGAACAACAAAAACGGAGTTATTTAAGATAATACGTTATCGTCCCGCTCGTTTCGTCCACGCCGTTCTTAAATACCGTCTTGCTTACGTTTATTTTCCGTCCGTCCACCGTGTACGTTATACCGCCGATAAACTCGGTGTAGATATTGACGGTGGTAAGGTTTTCGAACAGAACGCAATTCCCGCTTAAAAACCCGACGGTCGACTTGCCCTCGGGCCGATGCACGTTAAGGGTGGTCAACTTATACCCCGTCAAAGTATTCCTATTAGCGCCGAAAATGCCTATTATATCGGCGTAACTATCGTAAGGCAAAGTAAGTTCGGTAAGATTTTTACAGCCCGCTAAGGCGTAATTTTCTATCCCGGTAACGGTTTTAGGGAAAGTTATTTTATTAAGGTTGCTCAAATCAGCGAACGCGTACGAAAAGATATAAGTGTACCCCGACGGAACATAGATATATTTTATTTTCGACGTATACTCTTCGCCGAGAGCGTCGAAAACCTTGCCGAGAACCGCTTTCACGTCGAACTCGGACGAAGCGGAACGGCCTTGCAACGGCAATCTCATTCTTCCGTCGTTGTCATCTATATACTTCTTGAACTCTTCCGTCTTTTTTCGGTTTATTCCATTGATTGCCCAACCGCCACGGTTAGACAACGAATAGGTAAAATACGACGACGGGATCTCTTTTACACTGTTACAGCCTTTTCTCGTACACACGAAAGTTTCTTCTTCGTAGTCGTGACGCGGTTCGTTCCATCCGTCGATTTCCTTTCCGCAAAGAGTACACGACACCGTCGCTCTGACGGTACAGTTTTCGGCATTTCTTTCGCCGTATACGACTGATCCGCGTTCGTGTTTAAGGGGATTTACGGGAGTAATTTCCGTCGTTTTTCGGGGACAATAAAGGCATTTTTTTGCGTCCACACCGGTTGTCGTGCAGGTGGCTTCAACGTGGTTTTCTCCGTCTTTAACCATACTGTGCGACCTCGTCTTATAAAACACGTCTTTATGACACCTGTCGCACTCCCTGTATGAATTATAACAGTAATTCTCGTTCGAATTATCCATATAATCGTACTTTATTTCCGTGCCCGCAGGGAAACGATGGTTTAATTTTTCCGTGACGTCCGTCTTTGTTTCTCCGCACTCTGAACATACGGACTTAACGTATCCCGGCTCTTCGCAAGTAGATTCTTTACTTTCCGCTTCTTCATAATTATGGGCGGACAAAGCTAACGTTTCGGTAATCTTGTAATCGCAAAACTTACACTTCTTTACCCTTTCGCCGAAAGCGGTACAGGTAGGCGCAAGCTTTATTTCCCATTCGCCCAATTCGTGCGGTCTTCGCGATATAACAAACTCTTCTTTATATTCGCATACGAAGCAGGTCTTGCTTTCTTTGCCTTGCTCGTCGCAAGTGGCTTCTTTTTCTATAACTTTTTTGCCGAAATCGTGTCCTTTGCTCTTCAATACGAACCCGCTCTTTTCGTACCCGCAAACGGCGCACACCCTTTTGCCTGTTCCGTCTTCGATACAAGTAGGTGCGGTTACTTCTATAACCTCCCCGAATTCGTGGTTGTTTCCGCAACCGCTATTCCCCAAAAAGTTGCACGCAGAAAGGACGGCTGCCACACACGCCGCTATCACAACGGTTATTAAAATAAAAATTGTTCTTCGGTTCATTTTATCTTAATTCATCCTTTATACTCGGTTTCTTTTACCCTCTCTGTAAATAACAAAAAACAAGGCGTTGTTCCCGACGCTTCGCAAACTTTTTACTTTCGGCAAAGCCTTGCAAAGGCGTTCGCCGCTTTTTGCGCTCTATTCGGGGCGTAGATGAGTCGGTGCGTTTCGCACAAGTTGCCATGTCTTTTTGTCTGCACGAGTCGGGAGCAATCGCCTTGCTCCGCTTGCTTGTTAGTTGATTTATGTCTTGTCGGTATTTGTTATTGTTTTATCTGTCTTTTTCTTGTAAAGTATGCCTCTTTTCCGTTCGGTTTTTCAACCGCTTTCTTTATCTTTATGGATATATTATACCATATTTTGACGTGAATTTCAACCTATAACGACCGATATATTGTGAAATTTGCTTCTTATTCGGAGAGCTTTAAATCTTTTGCAACCTATTTTTTATTCTCTCAAAAGTTCGATTTCAAACAATCTTGCGGTTATCTCATTAAAATGTACAGTCAATTTTCCGTTGTTAAAAGAATATTTAGTTTCTAATTGCATCGGATAACCGACTTTCACAGAAATAACTTTTTCATTTATAGGAATGATTGCTTTGTTTTCCCCTTTAAGGTTCCATACGGCAAGATATATTTTATTCAAATATTTTAAGCCACAGGCCACTACCGAATCTCCGTATCTCGCAAAACCAAGCGGGAGATACGGATACGCTTTTTTCTTTATATCCGTTAATGAATTGTAATAATCTACACCTTCTTTTACAAGTCGTAACAATTCCCCGTTTAAAAGATCTATACGACTTGCAAGATGTACCCTGCCCAATATTGCATTAACCATATTCATAGTTACACGTTCGGCAGAAATATTATTTTCTATGTAGTCTTCCGAAGGTTCATAAACAACGCCTATACTCCCCGGAGAAGCCACAGGGTAACTCCACACACCTGCCTGTTCCGGCAACGTTGCGGCAAAAATATTTCCCGCGATATAAGGGTATTTTCTATAATCAGTCTGATCCGATGTTGACGCCACCGAAAACCGACTTAACGATTCCCAATCTAATCGCATCCCGCCGGAAGCGCACCACTCAAATACAACACTCGGAAATTTTCTTCGAATTTTATCCATCCAATCAAAAAATGCATTTGCACATTTTTCTATTCCGGCACCAAATCCGTCTGCATCGTCTGCACCGATGCCGATATCCTGATTATAATCTATTTTTATATATTCCGCCCCGTAGTCTTCTATCATTCTCCTGATAGTTTCATTCATATATAAAATAACTTTTTCATTTCTAAAATCAAGAAAATACCTGCCCTGCACGCATATCTTTTCGCCAAACCTATGGATAAAACATTCTTCGTCATAATACTGAAGCATCTCATTGCATTTATAGCCTATTATTTCCGGTTCAATCCAAAGACCGGGTTTCATTCCGAGTGAACGAATATAATCAGTAGTAGTTTTTAACCCATTCGGAAAACGAACTTTACTTTCTTTCCATTGCCCAACATATGGATACACCTTATCCCCGGGTTCTTCATTGTGCCAACCACAATCGATAACGTAATATTTTACACCGAGTTTTGCAATTTCGGACGCAATGCTTTTAGTTCTGTTCTCTTCAGGACTATCCCAGGAAAGATGCATATATTCGTTGAATATAACAGGAAGGTTTGTATCCGCCTCACACGAATGCATAAGTTGTCTGCGGTAAATAGTCAAATCTGCCATCACGTCATTTAAACAATTTGCAAAGAACATAGATATAGTCTTTGTTTCATATTGCTCTCCGGGTTTCAAAGTTTTGCTCCATCCACAAAACTCGCAACAACCCAAACTCAGATTTACGTATAAATTACCATTGAAATCGCTGATTTCGTAATACCAGTTATTACAACTTTCTATCTGAAAAGCCAGGTAATTGTTTTTACAAGAAAGTAATCCGAGCGGCAACTCCTCTTTGGTTGACCAACTACCGACGTTTCCATGCGCTACGCGTATCTGCGAATTTGGCGAAAGCGGCGATAATCCTTCATCAAAAAGAGTTTTCGTTTTCGGCTGACATTCGGCGTGATGACTTTGTAAAAACCGCGTAAAGCATATATCATCAGATTCATTTACACTTTTTCCGAGACCGTAAACAAACGAAATATTTTCAATCCGTACATTTTTATCGGAGATGTTTTGTATCTTAAGTTTTACAGAAAAACCTTGAACGCCATCATACTCCTTAAACTCGGCTACCACCTCTATTTTTTCATTTCTCAAAACTACGAATAAGGTTTTCCTTTTATATTCGTGCGAAACGTAATTGAGAGTTGGCGCCTCCGATAAGCAAATTTGCTTTGCACCCAAATGAGAATTTCTATTCTCGCCCGTAAGCCCTATTTCTACTATCGGGAATCCGTTTATTTTTACTTTGCCCCCTTCAATCGACATCTCGATGTTGTTGAATTTAATCATAATCTTAGTGAACCAATTTATTTTGATAATTTTTTTCAGATTTTATTAATGTATCTCGAAAGTAAGTGTTTCTCCGCATTCCATATTAAATGCAGCATCGGAAGAATCGTGAGAATAGTAACGTTTTTCATATAATTCATACAACGAACATGATTTTGGCAATTTAATTTTCTTTTCTCCGTCAGTCGATGCGTGAATGCAAATAAAATTTTTACCTGCATACAAAACGTCGTCGCTATCCGTATAAATATGACATCCCGCACTGCGTCCGAACTGATCGCATTGACGCACCGTACGATCGTTCCACAGATAATTCAGCCACGGGCGGCGCGGCTTCATGTCCTTGATTACGTATTTTTTATTCTTATCGTCGAAAAATCCCTGCATATACGTTCTCCGAAAGTTTTATGCCGAACGCAACTCTTTGAAAAAATACTCGAAAACGCCCGCCGTCCAGCCGAGCATTTCGGGCACTTCGTATTCGTTTACGGTAGCCGCGCCGCCGCAGACGGCGTCGTATTTTTCCCAGAGTCTGCCGCTTTTTTCAAACTCGGCGGACACCGTTTCAAGATAACAAAGCGCGATTCGTTCCGCCGTTTCTTCCTCGCCCACGGCTTTTGCCGCGGCATACGCCAGAAAATTATCGGGCGCCCAACTATTGGGATACCCCCACTGATACACCGTTTTTTGTTCCGTCTTTTCCACGCAGAGCACACCGTAAGGCCGTGAAAGCGTATCCGCAAGCCGCAGAAACGCCGCTTTATCACGCAACAATCCGACGACAAACGGAAAAAACTGCGCGCTGCACCGCAACGAGGATCGTTCGCCCGTAACGTAATTATAATCGTAATACAATCCGTCTGCGGCAAGAAAATACTTTTCCGCCAGGCGTTTTCTCTTTTCCGCCGCTTCTTCAAACCGCGAACTTTCGTGCGGCTCGAATTTTTCCGCCCATTCGGCGAGATGTTTTTCCAGCGCATAGAGGTTCGCGTTCAGATCCACGGGGAGAATCGCGTCTCCGCAAAATCCGAAGCGGGGCGTCCAGTCCATTCCGCTTTCCGCAACGGCGAGAAATCCCTCCGCAAGTTTACATTTTTCCTCGTCGCTTTTCCGATCGGAAAGTTTCAGCCTTTCCCCCGCCACTACGTCGTAATAATCGATCAGTTCTTTCTTCGGCAGCGGATGATGATAATGCCTGTTCAGCCCCGTAGCCGTCATTCTTTCTCTCTGCCAGAAGGCATACTCTTTCTTTAACGCAGAATACGCTTTTTTAAGCCATTCGTCGTCGTGTTCCGCGTTATACACGTCGCTTATCATAAAATGAAGATACGGCGGCTGCGAGCAGAATTTCGACATGTGATCGCTCAGAGCGTTCGGAACGAAGCCTTTCAGATTCACCGTGTGAATCAGGTTTTCCGTATTATTTTTCGCCTCTTCGATAAGCCCGTCCGCAAGAAGCCCTTTATTCGTAAAAAAAGTATCCCAGTAATAAAGATTTTTAAACGGTCCGTCGATACACGGCGGAAGAAAGGGCTTTACATACATATGCGGCGATTCCGCGTTTTTCGGAAGAACGATCGCCTGTTTCCAATGAGAAAGAATATAATCGTGCGTTTTCTGAACGTTATCCATACTGTTAAAAAATTTTCCTGTTTTCAAAAAAGTCGCCGCCCGCGTCGCTTCAATCGAATATTTCGTCGGGTTCTTCGTTCCCGAACAGACTGCCGCATGCCCTCGACCACACGTAGCGCGAAAGAGCGCTGTCCGTCTGCCGCGGAAAACCGTTTACGATACGGAAGCCCACGTCTTCGCAGCGATTCGTAAAGCCGCCGCCCGTTATATAATCGGGCTGATAACAGGCGTAACTTCTTCCGCGCCGATCGATCTTTGAAAAGTTGCTCATAAAGCCGTTTTTCGATTTTTCCAGATAGACTTTATCCCCCGTGAGAACGTAATACCAGTAATCCGCTTCGGCTCGCCAGATCGTCCAGGCGTGCCCCATACATAAAGCGTTTCCGTCTTTATCGCCCTCCCATTTCGTTTCCCACCAGCGAAGCGAACTGAAAAACATCGGGGCTTTATGCGTTTTCACCACCCAGGAATCGTGAATATCCAGAATCTCTTTGGCTCGGGCGACATACTCTTCTTTCCTTTCGACGTTGGCGCAATAATATAAGAGCGTAAGCGCGGAACAGGACATACTGCCCTCTTCTATAAACGACTCCGCCTCGCTTTGAACAAGCGTTTCCGTGGGGAAGGAAATGCCGCGATCGTAAACGTGCCGCGCCATTTTTTCCGCCGCCTTGTAATACCGTTCCGATTTTTCGGGCATCTTATCTTTTAAAAACGCGGCGAGTTCTGTCACGGGGATGATCAGGCAACACACCGTAGTGTAATCTTCGGTGGTTTCCGACCATTCCATGAACGTTTCTATCGCGCCGTTTTTTGCCTGATGATTTTTTAAAACGGAATCCGTCGCCCGAATCGCATAATCGAGATATTTCCGCGTTTTAAACGCTTTGAAAGCGTCGAGCAGAATCCCTATGCCGAAAAACTGCTCCTGCACGCGATTTGAATTGAATACGTTGTATGCGGGATAGCCCTCGCGCGCTTTATAAAAAATCGTCTGCCTGTCCTTCGCCTTATTTTCGTCGCGCTCGGTGATGACGGCAAGTTCTTTTTTCACTTTTTTAACAAGCGCGGGCTTGCTTCCGTAACGCTGCATATATCTTAAAACAGCGGAAATATGGCACTGCCATTCGCACAAGTTTCCGTCGCCCGTGGCAAGATCTTTTTCCGAAACGGAATACATCGATTTTTCAAACAATCCGCCGATCGATTTATAGGCAAAAATCACGCAATCGAGCCCCTTTCTCCGCCCTTTATAGGGAACCGCCGGAAGCAATCCTTCTTTATCGGGCATTACGTAAACAAAGCCGCCTTCGTTATAAAATTTTTTTCTTCCGATCCTCACGAAATCGAAATCGCCGATCACGTCGATTTTCAGTTTGTCGCCGAGCCTGACGTAACTTCGTTCGTAGCACGCCACGGGAAGGCGTTTCAGTTCCGCCGTCTTTTTTAATGCCTCGGTATACGAAGCCACGGGCAGAATAAGAAGCCGAAGCCGCTTATTGCCGCTGCCGCGATACGCCTTATCGAACGAAGCGAGAAATTTCAGATTATCGAAATACTGTCCGCCGGAAAAAAGAGAATAATCCATCTTCCAGCCGTCGCACTCTTTCAGCGACAGAATAAGCAGATTTTTCCCTTCGGGATTCGTAAGATAGCAGAAAATATGTTTGTTATCCCCCGAATTATACGGCGAATTGAAAAGATATTGCTTCTTCCAGCCGCCGCAATTCTTCTTGCCCATGAATTTCAACGGCAGATTCAGCCCGAATTCGGATAACTTGTCGCTCGTCGTTTTCAATTCTACAAGATAGCCGCCGTATTTTTCGCGGACGGAAAGACGGCTTTCCGTTTCGGCGTTCGCCCCGTTTTCGTCGAAGCCGCCTTTACGGGAAATATAGGGCGTGCCCTGCGGCTTTGCCCCTTTCGTTATATCGTCCGTTTTTAACGTGTACGATACGGATAAATCGTCGACGAAATATTCGTTTTTCAGCCTGTAATACGCTTCTTTCATATCATATCGATTCATCTGATATCGATCGGCTCGCCGCCCGCAAGGCGCGATTCTTCCGCCGCGAAACTCATCCTGTGCGAAATAAGGCTGTCCGCCAAAGTTGTCCTCGTTTCGGTGGGCGCGCCGCCCGTTATATACGAAACGAAATCTTCAAACAGCAACTTATCGCCGCCGCCGTGTACGGAAAGATCGGTGGCGTATTTCGTGATGTCGATTACGTAGTCCTCCGAACGGAACGGCTTCACCAGCACGGAATTTTCTTCCATATCCGCCACCATTTCGCCGAGTGTTCCGTGCACTTTGATACATCTGTGGCACTCTTTGGAAAACGCCGTCATGGTGAGTTGCGCCGTAACGTTCTCCTCGAAAAGCATATTCACCACCTGATGATCCACCACGTCGTTGTCGCAGGCGAAAACACACCTGCCGTAAGGGTATTTTTCATCGGACAACAGTTCGTTTATGTATTCCTTTCTCGTTCCGCGGAACGCCATGGCGTTGCCGAGAATAGGGTTATACGCCTTATAAATATCGTTGTAAATTTTAAACGCGTCGTAAGGGCAATCCTTTTTCACGCTTTCGGGGCAACGGAAACATCTGTCCGCCGCGCCTTCCGGCGCGTTTTCTTTTTTGAAATAATACAAATCGCCGAACGACGAAACTTTTTTGCACTTTTTCCCGAGCAGCCAGAAAATAATGTCGAGATCGTGGCAGCATTTGGCAAGAATCATCGGCGAACTTTCCTCTTTGTTCCTCCATGCCCCGCGCACGTAGGAATGAGCGTCGTGCCAGTACGCCACGTTTTCCGTCTGGCTGATCGTCACCACGTCGCCGATTTCGCCGCTTTTTATCACTTCGCGGATCTTCATATAAAACGGGCTGTAACGAAGAACGTGGCAGATCATCGCTTTTTTTCCCGTTTCTTCCTGCACTCTTAAAATTTCCTCGCAATCTTCCATCGTTGCGGCGATGGGCTTTTCGAGGCAGATATCGTAGCCGAGCCGCATTGCCGTTATCGCGTGCTCTTTATGCTGTTTATCCTGCGTGCAGATAAACGCCGCGTCGGCGATTTTCCCGTGCGAAAAAATTTCGTCCGCGCTTTTGAAGCAATTTTCGGGCTTGATTCCGAATTCTTTGATCGCTTTTGCTCTCGCTTCGGGATTCACGTCGGCTATGGCGACGAGTTCCGTGTTTTCGTGATCCAGAGCGTAGCCGCCGAAAAGTTGACCGCGGCTGCCGAAGCCGACGATAATCAATTTCGCTTTTTTCATTATTTCACCTCGAAAATTCCGATACTTCCGAAAACTCCCGCATTTTTATTGCTTCCCGTCATCGCGTTTTCTTCCGTAGAACCGATCGTGACGGCGATTTCGTTTTTGCCCGCGTGCAGTTTTCCCGTAAGATCGAATGTATACGGCGCCCAAAGCCTTGCGCCCGCAAATTCGCCGTTTACGGAAACGCTTGCGTAATCGGCGACGTCTTCCAGTTTCAGAATCGTTCTTCCGTGCGTTTCCTGCGGGGCTATATCCGTTTCTTTCACGAAAGTGACTTCGCCCGAAAAGTTTTCTTTGCCCGCGGAGAAAAAGTCCGCCCGTTTTGCGATTTTATCTTCCCCCGCGATCTTCCAGCCGCACGTTATATCGGCAAGCCGTCTTTCTTCGGATTTCCCCGCGGGCGTTAAATTTTCGCGCGTGAAAGCAACGATTACCGAACCGAAAGGCGGCAAAACGATATTTGCTTCCGCTCCGCCGTTTTTCGCGGCGAAATCGGCGGGGTATGTTTCCCCGTTTTCCGCGTTCCATATTTCGGCGGAGGAAAAGCCTTCGCCCCGGATTGCGAACGATTTTTCTTTATCTTCCGTATTCGCGAGAAAACGTATTTCCGTAACGCCGTCCGTCCGTTTCAGAACGAACACTCCGCTTGCGTCGCCGCTTACGACGTCGTGCGGAAGCGCCTCTTTCAGCGCTGACAACGCCTCGTCTTCTCTGTGCTTTTTCAGCGCCTTATAGCCGACCGACTTTTTCAATTCGTTCAACGCCGCGGTAAAGCGTTCGCTTCTGTTTCCCGTTTCGTCGACGGGATCGAAATCGCCTATGCTTAATACGAATCCGCCGAGTTTCGCAAAATCGGCGATTTTTTCAAGCGTTTTTTCGGGCATCACCGTCACCGACGGCAGAATAATCGCCTTATACGCGGATTTTTCTATCCCCGTAAGCGTTTTTCCCTTTCTTTCGCAACGCCCGATTCCCGTATCGTCGAGGAAATCGAAAACGATTCCGCCGCCGTTCAGTTCTTCGGTAAGCGCAAGAATCTGTTCGTCCAGTTCGTGGAGGAAAAATCTGTACAGCGGGCGAAATTCCGCCCATGCCGTTTTCACGGGGAAATAAATCGCCGCGTCGGCGACGAAATTGCCGCTTCTGCCTATGTAACTCAGACGTTTCGCATAATCGGAAAATTGCCCGAAATACTTCCAGTAGCCGTTTTGCAGGAATAAGGACGGCGGGCTTTCCGTTTTGCGGATTCCGTCGGTGGAATAGAAAAACGCATGCGGAACAAGCATGTTCACGCCCTGCACGTATTGCAGATCGACGCGCCGTTTCATCTCCTCCGTGGTGAGATTCCAGCCGAAGCCGCCGAACGTTTCGCTGAAACAGATTTCTTTGCCGTAAATATGTGCGGCGGAAGAGCCGAGCCTTTCCGTGATACGCACGGGATTTCTGTCGATACAATCTATGCCGGAAGCGTCCAGCGCGCTTATCGCGGAAAAGAAATCGCTTTCCGTCTGCACGAGCGATTCGATGAAATCTTCTCTGTGAAGATGCCCGATATGAATCAGCCCGTCTTTATGCAGAAAATCGGAAATAACGTTGAAGTAGCCCTCTCGATAAAATTCCGCGACGGCATTATAATAATCGCATCTGGTTTTCACCGAGATCGCCCCCATGTTCTGCCACAGGCAGCAAAGGTGCAGGCGGATATCGTATCCGTATTTTTTGATAAACCTCTCTGCGAAATCGTTCGTCCAGATGACGGTATTCAGATTTTTACATTGCTCAAGATAGTTCTGATAAAATCCGGGCTCGTCGGTGAAGAATCCTTTAATCACTTTTCCCCATTGATCGGGAAAGTGTTTTTTATATTTTTCGTGCGTATGCCGCACGAAAGAACGCGCAACCTCCGGATTGAGCAGATCCACGTACGGATAGGGCGAATAGGCAGGGCGATGTCCGCATTTTTCCTTGCGGAAAACGAACACTTCCCATTGCAATGTTTCCGAACGCCACGGTTTATTCGTCTTATGCTCGTAATCGGTGATATCGAGGAAATAATCGTCGCCATGCACGGCGATCACGCACTCGATTTCGGAATCCGGCTTATTTTCCACCGTGATATATTCCCCGAGCACGGGATAAATTTTATCCACGGAAAGGCAAATCGCCGCAAAATCGGGATTTTCTTCCGTGATCCTGCCGCCCGCATAGCCGCTGGGCCAATTATCCTCGTCGTAAATCAGCGCCGTCATGCCGAGTTTTTCGCACGCGTCTAAAATAACGCCGATCTTTTTGAACCATTCTTCCGAAAGATACACCACTTCGACGCCTTTTCTCGAATGAAGAATCACCCGATCGACGCCTTTTTCTTTCATTTCGGTAAGTTGGCGCACAAGTTCGTCGTCATTCAGATCGCCGTTCAGAAACCAGAACGGAGCAATCGAATATTCTTCCGACGGATTTTTAAATTGTTCTCTGTCGTAATTTCTCATAATTAACCTTTCACGCCGTCGGAGGAAGAGAGTCCGTCCTGCAACGGTTTCTGGAAAATCGCGTAAACAATCAGGATAGGCAGCATCGCGATAATCAGCGCGGCGAATTTCAGCGTTTCGCCTGCCGTAGCGTCATTCATCAATTCGTTGATCCCCACGGAAAGCGTATATTTCGCCTGATCCTTTATAAACGTAATGCTCATGATGTATTCGTTCCAGATCCCCACGAAACTTAAAAGCCCCACCATAAAGATCGCGGGAACGATCAGGGGAAGAATCAGCATCGAAAACGCCTGAAACTGATTCGCGCCGTCGATTTCCGCCGCTTCAAGTATGGAATTATTGATGCTGCGCACAAACGGCGTAAGCAAAAACACGTAGAACGGAACGCCCTGCAACGCGTTCGTAAGCATCAGCGTGAAAAGCACCGCGTCGTCTTTCGTCATATTCAGTTTTTTGCACATCTGCAAAAGCGGAATCAGAAGAAGCACCTGCGGCACCATCATAAAGACGGAATAAAATACTTCCACGCCCTTCACCACGGGATGTACGAATTTCCCCACGACGTAAGCCGTGGAAGTGGTCATGATAATCGAAAGGATCACCGTACCCACGCTCAGCATCAGGCTGTTTGCGAAATATTTGGAAAAATTCGCGCCGAGCCATGCGTTTTTATAGTTTACCCATTGCAATTCGGCGGGCAACGTCCAGGCGTTGATACCGAATTCTTTATTCGTTTTCAGCGAACTTAAAATCGCCCAGAAGAGCGGGAAAAGAATGAGGATCGTCCAGATGACGAGAAAAATTCTGACTATATTTCTCGTGATCGTAAGGGATTTATCCCCCACGCGATTTTTCACTTTTTTTTCTTTCGTCATAACGATTCCCCCACTTTATTCATCGCGTATTTCACCGAGAGCGAGATAACGCAGGTGATCACCAGCATCACCAGCGCGGCGGCATAAGAATAGCCGATCGCGATCGGTTTGCCCGAATAGCCGTAGCGATAAACGTACAGACCCATTACCATGGCGTTGTTATCCAGTCCGCCGTTGGGCGCAAAAACGTTTACGAGCCCGAAATTTCCGCCGAGCGACTGATACAGAATGGAAACGACCATAAACGTTACCTGAAGCCATACGGCGGGCATCGTTATGTATTTGAGTTGCGTCATTTCTCCCGCGCCGTCGATTTTCGCCGCCTCGTACAGTTCGCCGGGAATCTGATGAATGGAGGCGATCATCGTAAGCATAAAGAGCCCCACGCCGCACCAACTCGCCACGAAACCGATCACGCCGAGCGGATATTTCGTCACCCAATCGACGTCGACGCCGCTTTTGAAAATCGAGCAGATGGAATTCATAAGCCCCATTCCGGAGGGCATAAACACAAAGCCCCAGAGCGAACCGATGATAATCGTGGAAATCACGTTCGGGATATAGAAAACGAACTTATAAAGCACCACTTCGGGCGTTTTCATGCGGAATCTCGTGAGCGTAACGGCGAAAAGGACCGTTAAAGAACAGATCAGAATTTCTTTGATCAACGTGATAATCAGATCGTTTTTCAACGCTTTCCAGAAAACGCGATCTTTCAATACGTCGGCATAGTTTTTCCACTGTATATACGTCTTTGTTTTATAGCCGCCCCATTTGTAAAAACTCATTTTCACCGATTGCAAAATGGGAACAACGCAAAACATGAAATACAGCGCGAACACCACGCCGCACGTTGCCGCAAAAAATATCCATTTGGATAACGTCATATTGCTGTTGATTTTATGTCTACGGTTTTTCGTCATCCTTTGTCGCTCCTTAGATTTCAAAGATAACTGTTTCTTTTCCCGCACGCAGGATCGCTGCGTGCGGGAAAAAACGCTTTACGCAAGTTGTTTTCTTGCCTGCGCCGCAAGTTCGTTGCACACTTCGTCCACCGTTTTCGTGCCCGCAACGATGGAATTCACGCCCTGATTGAACACGGAGTCCACTCCGCCCCAACTTCCCACGTGAAGAACGCGTTTATACGCGGGATTATTCATCACCGACTGCGCATACCGAAGCACGTCGGAGACTTTCGTTTCGTCCAGTTCCACATTGGTGGCAGAAGGGGAATCGGAACTTTCCGCAAATTTCTTCGCCACGTCGCTGCGATACAGGTATCTCATAAATTCGAGAGCCGCCTCTTTGTTCTTGGCGTCTTCCGCGATCGCACACGTCTGCGAAGAAGCGATAATCACCTGCTGTTTAACGTTTAAAGCGGAAGGAGCGTATCTCATTTCAAAGCCGTCGGGAATCGCGTTGAGATCCGCCATTTCCTTTCTGAGCCAGAGCCCGTTGGGGATAAACGCCGCTTTGTGATTGAGCCACTGCATCTGCGATTTGGTGTGATCGAGCGAAAGGCAACTGGCTACGGCGTTGCTCTTTTTCACGATTTTCTCGAAACGATTCATCACCGCCTTGAATTCGGCGGAAGTGTAAACATCCGCGTCGCGGGCGTTTTCCACTCTGTCGAAAAATTCGTCGCCCACTTCCGCAAGCGCAGGCAGAATCATGCCCTGCACAAGATAGCCGGAATATACGCCGGGATAAATCAGCGCGGCGGTATCCGCGGTGGCGTTGGAATCAACCCATGCGGAAAGTTCGTTGTAATTTGAAGGAACGCTCCACTTCTTCTGCGTGAACAACGCGTCGTCGTACCACATACCGTAAGAACTGAGCAGCAGAGGCATACCGAACGTGATCGTTCTGCCGTCGTCGTACGTATACTTATGGGCGTAATCAATCATCGCCCTGTCTTTGATCTTCACGTCTTCTTCGCCCGCCACCGTTGCGGTTTCGAGCCATTCCGTGAAATCGTACAGCATGCCTTCTTCCAGCCACGTTTCCTTTTCGAGCGTACCGTCGAGATACACGAAATCGGGAGGGTTGCCGTCGCGCCATTCGTCCTGCATCGTCTCGTTTATGTTGTTGCCGTACATGGGAATCACGTTGTATTCGGGATGATCTTTTTCAAACATCTCCACTACGTATTTCCACATATCCGCGCCATAGCCGCCCGTGTAAATCTGAAGGGTAAAGTCGGTGGTTCCGTCTTTATTCGGTTTGTTTCCACCGCCGTTACCATTGCAAGCAGTCATCGACGCCGTCATGCAGAGCGCAAGCGTTCCGATTAAAAGTTTTTTGATTTTTCTCATATTTTTTCTCCTTTTCCCCGCAGGGAATTTTTTATTTTTTTACGTATTTTGCCTGCTCGTTTTATTTTTTAAGTTTTTTGCGCTTTTTTAAAACGAACACCGTCGCGGCGGAAACAACCGCCGCTGCCGCCACCGCCGAGCAGACGATCACAGCCGCTTTTTTACCGTTTCCGGAAGAGCCGTTATCCGGAGCGGTTCCGTCCGTATGTTTTTCCGCCCGCAACAGCACGGTGGTGCCCGCTTCCATATTCAGATCCACTTTCAGAACGTTCTTCGCGATATATTCGCCTTTGAATACGTCGTAAACGTCTACGTAACGATCGAATTCGATCGTCTTCACGCCGCCGTAGGGCGAAGCCACCGAAACGTAACTGTCGTTTCTGTACACCGCGTCGTTTTCGCTTTCCACAAGTTTCACGCCGCACGTTCTTAAAATGTTTCTCATCAGTTCTTCGGGAATATTTCCCACCGCAGAATAGACCGACATATAATATCCGCCGTCTTCCGTCGGTACGGCTTTCACGGCAAGCCCCGTAAGATCGCTGTTATAGATCTTCCCGAGTACTTCCGCCGCTTTATCCGTTACGTAGAACATGGGATCTACTTTCGTCGATCCGATCCTTCCGTAAAGCAGCCCGTCGAGCCCTTTGGTGAACGATTCGTTGCCGATGATTCTGATGCCGTAACTCGACGCGGGCGCTCTTGCAAGCGTTATATCCGTAAGCGCGGAAACGTAATCCGCCGACATCGTTCCGTCTGCGCCGTAAATTCCGGGCGCGCCTACCCATATAATCGTTTTTCCGTCTTTTTTAAGATATTTGTTGATCGCCGCCTGTTGTTTTTGGGAAACGTTGGTGGCGAGAATCAGATACACGTCGTAATCTCTGTCGAAGCCGTCTTCCACGTCGGAAAGATACAGCATATCGTGAGACGTTCCGATGTGCCCGAGGCTTTCTTTCTGTTCGTACAGTGCGTCGTACAGGAAATGATACGTTCCGTCGAAAGAGTACGCCAGCGTAGTGGCGAGATCGTCGCCGACGATGAACGCGATACGGGAATTGCTCTTCACGGGCTTTTGCACCGCCCTGTCCCATTCCTCTTTTGCAGTTTTAATCATCGAGTAAATTTCCGGATCGTCGAACCATCCGCCGTACATATCGTACCACCAGAGTCCCGCGCCCTTGATCATCATATTCGCGAAATCTCTCTTCAACGCCTCGATCGAATCTTTCAGCGTGTACGTTTTGCCCCACTCCGCCAGCACTGCGGGATTCGTCGTTTTACTGTCGAAATACACGGTACGGCTGTCGCATTCGATGATCGGAAGTTTTCCCGCCGTAATCACCGAATCCACCATCATCATGTAAGAAGCGCTCATGCCGAGAAGCCGTTCGTCGTAGCAGATAGGCGAGCAAAGGAAATCGATATACGGAGAGGCGAGTACCCGCGAAATCGAAGCGTTCGCAAGTCCGTTCGCTTCATACGTAAGCCCGTGCGTAAGGTAGCCGTTATACGTGCCCACGATCCACTTATTATCGATGGCTTCTTTCACCACTTTCGCAAGATACAATATGCTGTCCGTCGTCATATCGCTCATGAACGAGTGGAAATCGATAGCGTTTCTCTGCGCCTTTCCGTCGAGAAGAGTTTCGTACGTATACGCCTTTCTTTCTTCGTACGTAGGCACGGAAGCCGTTCCAAACGTGATGCCTTTCTTGCCCCACGCTTCCGCCAGCGCTTCGTCCGTCACGTACTTTTCTTTCAGCCAGTTGCGGAACGCATTCAGCGCGTCCGTGCCGAAATCGGCACATTCCGAAAGGGTTACCCCGTAATACTGCCATTCAAACGTTGCGCCGGCCGCGATTTTCACCGCAAACATATGTCCCGCGTAGGGCTGCGCGAGAACGTGCGCCAGAAGAGCCCGATAAAATACGCCTACGTCTTCTCTCCATTTCTGCGAAGCGTAACTGATGCCCACTCTTTTTCCCTTGCTGTCCACCGCGTAAGACCCCGGATTTTCGTCAAACCACCATTCCGGCGGATCGGCGTCGAGCATGAGCATAAGTTTTGCCGACGGCGCGCCCTGAAGCGTTTCGTACACCACTCCGTCGAGCGAAGAGAAATCGTATTTTCCGTAACCGTTCCACATAGAGCCCGAACTGTTCATATTGTATATACGACAATTCGGAAGGCACATTAAATCTACGCCCGCGCCGTACATTCCCGCGGCATATTCCACGTTGAACACCGTTTTTTGTTCGCGAAGATACATCATCGGCGCCACTTTTTCGCCGTTTACGATCAACTGCACTCTGCCGTTATCCTTTTCGATTCTGCTTTCGGTGAGAACGACGCCGCCCGTAGTGATCGCGACGTATTTGCCGCGGATAATATTTTTATTGTATCTGCTGTTCGTGACCGTAAATTCTTTCGTATCGAACTGAAGTTGATAATTGTCCGAAGCGAGATAATCGGGTACTTCCACGCTGTAGGTAACGATATTATCCTCGCCGATCGCCCAGCCCGAAGATTTGCTTCCCGATACGAGCGTGGGAATCAGCCACGTTTCCAGCACTTCGTCTTCGTCGGCAACGTACTTGCTTCTGAAATTTACCCTGAACGAAATATTCCCCGAAATCTGCTCTTTGATGTGCGCGTTAATCGTAAACTCCACCGTTTCGCCCGCATTTGCCGCTTCGGATACCGTTACGCTTGCGATCGTGATTTTGGGCAGAGATTCCGCATTCTGCTGATAGTTGATTTCGCCCCACGGCATGCACGGAGGCGCGCCGATCACGAAGCACTGCTTCCAGGCGGAATCGTCGTAAGAAGAAGCGATCCAGTCGGAAGAATCGAGCCGACTTTCTCCTCCGTTGAAGGAAAGAAGAGTGCCGTCGGAATAAACGCGCATCTTTTTGCCGCTTTCCAGCGTTATTTCCAGATCGAAAAGCACGCCGCCGTAATAAGATTCGTTATACACCTCGAACGCGAGAGTGTTTTCGCCTACCTTCAGTTGATCTTTGATATGCGCGACAAGCACTTTCGCCCACGAGTCTTTTCCCGGATCTTCCAGTTTCTGTCCGTTGACGTAAGAAGTGATCCTATCGTCGCCCGTCACCTGAATCTGCGCCGACGTTACGGGCTCGGTAAGCGTGAACGTCTTACGGTAGTAGGCGTACATATACGCGCCGCCGTACGCTACGTCCGCATACGGGAAGCACACCCACTTCGCTTCCCAGCCGCTGCCCGCGGTTTTCGGATCGTATGTTTTATCTATTCTGATATTATCGAACGACACTTTGCCGTTCCCGTCGTTTTTATAAATAATTTCCGTATACGTGCCCTGCGGCTGAGTGAATTCCGCCAGGAACTGCCCGTCGGTGGGCTGTAACTTAAATTCTTTGCTTGTAAGCAGTTTTCTGTTGTAATCGAGCCAACGAAGTTCGATAACGGGCTTCGCCGCACCCTCCGTTACACAATCGCCCGTGATTGAATACCCGTTGCCGTACAAAAGCGCGATCGTCTCCGTTTTCGCCTGTTTTTCTGCCGTAAGAATCAGTTTCCCGTCCGCAAACATTCCGGACTCCGCATCGAAGCCGTCGGGGATTCCGTCGTTGGAAATGCTTTCAAAATCTTCCGTATAGGCAACGTTGCCCGATTCTCTGCAATAAACGCCGTCGATATAGCAATCGGTTTTCCCTTTCGTAATCGTTATCGTGTATCCCACGGAAACGGAGCCTTGCGGCGCAATGTATCTCACCCATACGTCCGTCCAGTCGGAAAGCCCTTCTCCGCTCTTCAAATATACGTAAGGGCCCGTCTGCGTGGCGATGGTGTTGCCCGCGCTGCCGTAATAACTCACCGTGATCGTGGCTCTCGAGCCCTTTGAATTTTCGGAGCGCATGCGGAAGCCGATATCGTACGATCCCGCGGAACGCACCGCCGTTTTCGCAAGCGACGTCATCGTGAACGAAGAAACGTAATCTTCACGCACGATGTGCGCCGAAGTTTTACCGTCGTAATAGATCTCGTCGCTGAAAGAAAAGTCCGAACCGTTGGACATCGTCCAGCCGAGCGGGGTTTCCATCCCCCCAAATCTTTCAAATCCGCCGTTGAATTCGATGTTATCCAGTTTTTCGATAGAGAAATCGTCGTAAAACACGGCGTTTTCTCCCGTGGGGGCGATATCCAGTTGCAGCATGGCTTTCGCCGCGTCGGAATCGGTGGTGAACGCGGCGGACACCTGTCTGTATCCGTCGGTTGCACCCGCCACGGTGGCGGTATCCACCCAAAGATAAGTGTTTTTCGTGCCGTTGCCGTTGCTCTTATACTGCCTGATGCAAAGAGAGTTTACCGCCGTGGACGAATCGGAGCGGTAATAAAACGAAAGAAGATACGTCTTTCCGCCCGCCACTTTGAATTCGGCGCTGTTCACCACCCCCCTTATCATGCTGTCGCCCGACTTATTAACGCATTTCAGCGCATTTCCGTTATGCGCGTCGCTTCCGCTTACCACGGAAAACGTTACGTTCGCTATCGATTCGTCTTTCTCGTTCAGCGCCACCCACGTCGTCCAGTCAGCGGGCATGTTTCCCGCCAGCGTTTCAAAACCGGGATTGGCGATTTCCGTCACTACGTCTTCCGCCGCCGTTTTATACAGCATGCCGAAACCGCAGCCGAACGCGACAAAAGAGATAAACGCGCACACAAGGATAGCGAAAGCCTTTATTTTCTTGAAACAGACTCATTACAGGTTTTCCTCCTTCGATGAATTCCGACGGGGCTATCCGCCGTACTGCCCGATACAATACAAACTTGATTTAACCGCAGGGCTATGTTATTTTGCGGCGTTTCAGTACCGCCCGCAATGCAATCCCGGTTAAAAAAATTCGATATACAGCCTGTGTTCGTATTATTTCGGAAGGTATTCAGGATAGCCCCGTCCGCAAATTTTCACTTCGATTTTTTCAGTCTTTCTTACGTTTTCCGATCACGAACGCCGCGGCGATCAATCCGCCGAGCGCGATCGCTCCGCCGGAAACGCTCGATTTGCATCCGCCTTTTTTGCCGTCTTCGGAATCGGCGGGCTTATAATCGGGATCCTCCGCGTTGCACACGGCGCACTTTCCGTCTTTATAATCGTGAGGCTTTTTGGGGATAACGCTTATGTTGCCTTTCGATCCGCAAACTTTGCAAACGTCCTGTTCGGTGCCGTTCGACGTGCACGTTGCTTCTTTCAATATTTCTTTTTCGTAAACGTGTTCGCCCGTAGCGGGAAGAACGGTTACGTTAAATTCTCCGTGGCACACTTTGCACACGTCTTTATCCACGCCGTCGCGGCAGGTGGCGTCTTCGTGAACGTGTTCCAGATCGTGCGGCAGCATGGGAATTTTTTCGATATACACGTTCTTTTCGCAATCACCGCAATAATAGAATGTTCCGCCGATTTTCGTGCAGGTGGCTTCTTCCGTAGTGGTGCCCCCTTCTGCGGGCGCGGCATGCGTATGCGTACCGAGGAATAACTTTTTGAACGCGGCGTATTCCGTTGCCGTGAATCTGAGCCTTACGGACTCCGTTCCTTCGGGAAGTTCGATAAATCCGTTTTCGTCGGCTTCGATTTCCGTATCGCCCACGAGAGCGGAAACTTTCACGCTGCCCGTATATGCTTTATAGCCGAGCGCGAGCGTACGCTTAGAAACGGCGATTTCTTTGCTGATCGCGCTTGCAGGAACCTCTTCCGTGCCGTAAAGGCAGATCTTCCAATCGGGTTTTGCGCCCGCTTCCCATCTCGTATCGAACACGAGTCCGTAAATATTGCCCTCTCCTTCAAACGTCCAATCCTGCGGCACGTAATTCACGTTGCCTTCAAACGTACCGTACGGAAATTCGTTTTCGCCCAATACCACGTCGGGCGCAACAAGATCAGGGTTTATATTGTAAACATTTCCTTTACTATCAGTAACCCGAATATTTCTGTAGTATGTCGGCCAATAATAATAAGACGGACCGTAAAATTTAATTTCATCATTTCCCGCAGCAACAAACTTTTTTGAAAAAACAGTCCATGTTTTCGCCGTTCCGGTAAAATTCATAATTTCGCTACCGTTGAGATTTGTAAGCACAGAATTTACCCATGCTGCACCATTAAAACGATAATCATAACTAAGCGTATATTCTTCCCCTGCAGTCAGACCGACAACGGGAATCGTAAAATATCCTCTTCCGCCGAAAGTGCTGTCGTAAGAACCGTTACCCGCAACAAAAACAAACGTTCCGTCCTCCTGTTTTGCCACATTGAAATTATCTCCGAATTTATATCCTTCCAAATATGCACCGGAAAAAGAACTATTGACGATAAATTGCATATTATCGTCATCTTCCAGGCAAGTTATTTTCAGTTCATCGATTATGTATTTTGCATATGCAGTAATCGCCATTCCGAATGTCGCTTCGCCTTCGGCCGTAAAATCAAGAGTATATTCAGTCCAATCTTCTGCATTTCCGCCATTGATATTTACATAAAAGTTATTGCTTGTTTCTCCGATCTTACAGTAATTCATTCTTATACTCAAACGATTTTCGCTTCCCGCTTCGATCATTTTATACTTGAACGACAACTTATATTTTTTCGACGCTTCAAGCATGGAAAAATTTGTTTTGAAAATTTCGCCGTCATTAACCAATAAAGAAGCATTATCTCCGTCAGAAGAATCTGCATAAATATTTGCCGCCGTCAAAACATTCATATTGTTTTTTCCCGCGTCACCGACATCATCTGTTGCTTTATCCGATACCTTACCTATTCCCTGCATTCTGTAGGTCTTGGTATTCACGCCCGCGTTAGACGATTTCACCGTAATATCGTCCACATAAAAATCGCCTACGCCTTCCGCGCATATCTTCAAAATGAGCGTTTTTGCGGAAGTGGACGTTTTATATGAGAATGTCGTTTCCGTCCATTTGTCTCTTCTGCCGTCCACGGAATTGAGAACGGCATGTTCGTCGCCGATCACGGAGCCGTTTGCGCCCTGTTCTTTCACTTTGAAAGTCACTTTGTTATTTGCCGTCTGCGTACAAAGGCTCTTCACGAAAGCGCCGATTACGTAATTCTGATCGGCTTTCACGTCGAACGCGTAAGAATACATCACCAGTTCGCCGTCCGCCTTTTCGCGTTTCAGATGCAACGCGTTGCCCGTTCTGCCGTTTTCGGTGGCAAGAACGTGAAGATTTTCCGATTCGTACGAAAAACCGCGATCGTTTCCGGCGGCGTCTTTATCGTTGTAAAAATAATACTGCCACCCTAAGAGCGCTTCGTTTCCGCCCGCGATGTCCACGGCTTCCGACTCGAAGCCTTTGGGAACAACGATCGTTTCTTCCTGCGCGCCCGCCATTACAGACGCCAACGAAGATACCGATAACGCCGCAACAAGCGCTGCAGAAGCGATTATCCCCGCTTTGCCAAACTTTTTCATAAATTCTCCTCCTTAAAAATTCAGGCTGCCGTTTTGTTTTTTCGGCTGCTTTTCGTTCCGAGCACAAATATTGTACTACGAAAAAAGCCGTTTGTCTTGTCTTATTTCGTAAAAAAAGTGCTTTTTTATAAAATTTTATCAGAAAAAACGGCAATTTCGCATTTTTTTGTGCGGTTATCCGCAATACGCCCGTAACAACGAAGCGAAACGACGCATGCTTTTATACCCGCTTTTTATGCCGACTCTATATGCCTGCCGCTGCGGCGGGCAATCGATGCCGCAACGGCAGACAAGGAGGAGAATCAGTTCGGCGAACCCCAGTTTTCGTCGAAACCGTCTTCCACGTAAACGTCGCCGTTTTTACCGCTGGTGCGAACGACGTCGTTCTTTTCAAATTGTAAAATCACACAATCCGGAGATTCATACACTCTCTTTTTCATAGTTATTTCCCCCTGAATCAATCTATCGATACGGTGACGGCGTTTCCCGAAACCGTCGGCTTATAGTTTTTGCCGTTCACGCATACGATTTTCACGTTGTTAATATCCGCGCCGTCGGCAGCGGTGATCGTTAAAACGTTGCCGCTCAGCGATACGGCGTAAGGAGAAGCGTAGCCCGCGATTTCAGTAAGAACCGCGTTGCCGTTTTCAACGGTTACGTCGATCACCTTATTCAGCACGCCTTTCGCAAATTCTTTCACCGTTTCTTTTTCCGTGCTGCTTGCAACGGCGCTTTTGCTCACTTCGTAAATCGATCTTGCCTGATTTTCGGCAGAATATTCTCCGTAATAATAGGTAACCACGCCGTCTTTTTCCACGGCGACGTATGCCCTCGCCGCAAATTTACGATTCAGATTTCCCGCCTGAATATTCACCAGCGAAGCGTAAAAGCCGCTGTATCCTTCCGCCATGGCGTTTACTTCGGCATTGAACGTATCGGAGACGATATCCGCATATTTCAACGAAGCCGCGTTAAACGCGGAAATCGTAAATTCGTCGGCTTGTTTCACGTAATCGAGCGGCGCGACGATAACACCCGCTTTTACGTTGTTTTCGCCGTACACTTCGATAAGTTTGTTCCAGTCTGCCGTTCTTATGCCCGCCGCCCAACGGATTCCGTACGGCTCACTCGTTCTCACCGAAGCGCCGTTTTTAATCATTTTCACCTCGGGCGAAACGAGAGATTGATTAGCGATATACGTTTTACCGCTTGTTTTATCGGTAATTTGAATATTTCTGATAAAAGTAGAATTTCTGCCGTAAGAAGTGCCGTATACTTCAAGGAAATTCTGATTGTACTGTCCTGCTATAAACGTCGCTTCATAATTCGTCCACTTAGTTACGGGGCTATTGATTGCCACAAAACGTTTTTCGGCACTTGAAGCATTACCGTTATAAACGCCTGCCACTTCTACGCCCTCTCCGTTAGCATAATAATCAAACGACAATGCATATTCCTTGCCTGTTTCAAGCATATCCGTTTTAATCCGGAAATAGCCGCGCGCGCCCGATCCTACTCCCCATGTGGTATGCATCGATGCAAAGGCAATCGTTCCGTCGGATTGTTTTGCAAAGTTGAAATTACTGGTTCCGTAAAATTCGTAGCCGTCGAGATACGCTCCGCCGAAATTTCCCCCGGCAAGAAATTGCACATCCAAAAACGAATCGTCCACACATTCAACAGATACGTCATCTATCAGATAATCCCCGTAGCACGGCACAAACGTCGCATGTCTGGAGTCCGCACCGGAAAGCGAATAAAATTCGCGTGAAAATTCCTGCCAACTATTAAGATCTGCAGGATTATTGTACCCCATATCATAAAACCGTGAGTTTTCATCATCTGAAGAAAAACCATCGGTAAAAATTAGTAAACCGTTTCCGCCATATGTATTTCCGTTATAGCCGCCCTTCGACTCGGAAGCATTAAGTTTTTTATATTTAAACGATAATTTATATTTCGCATTTTTGGACAAGATCATCGAATAATCGATCTTATAGCCTTTGCCCGCCTCAAGTTTTAACGCTTTGCCGTAATCGTCGGAAACGATGTCAGCCGCAGTTACAGTAGCACCGTCAACCGTGAATTTGCCGTAATAAGGTTTTTCAAACGATCCGTTTAAAACATATTCGTTTAAAGTATTTATCTGCAATTCGTCGATAAGATACGAACCGTAAGAAGCAATACGCATATAAGTGATATCGGTCTGTCCCGAGGTAGAATTAAAATCGTAAGTATACGACGTCCATTCCGAAGAAGAACCGCCGGATACGGGATCGGCATACCATGCACGTTCTATCGAGGGATTCATATTATCCAAATAAATAGACAGCCTCTCACTACCCGTTTCGCTTATTTTTTTATATTTAAAACTCAAGCGATAGTTCATCCCGTGCGGAAGCATCCCGAACGAAGGCATGAATACGTCTTTGTTATTTAACTTCAATGATTTCCCGTCGCCGTCCGACGAATCGTCGGATAAATTCGCTTCGGTAACCGCATTGTAAGTTTCAGGCGTTTCCGTTCCGTCGTTGCCGATCGCCATCATCCGATAGGAGATCGTGTTCGCGCTCGCCGTCTTAATCTCTTTTGCCGTATTCCCCGTAGGCGTTGCGCTTTCCGCCGTCACGCCGCCGACGGCTGAAGCCGTGGCTGATCCCAATAATGCCGCAACCAGCGCGATCGCTGCGGCAATACGCATTTTTCCGAATTTTTTCATATATTTTCCTCCTTAACAAAATTTAAGCCGCCGTTTCGTATTTTTGTCGGCCGCTTACACTCCCAGCATCATCATTATACAGCACCACCCCCCCCCCTTGTCTTGCTTTATTTCGTAAAAAAAGTGCTTTTTTGTATAATTTTTTCGTAAAAATCGAAGTTTTTATATTTTTTTGTGCGGTTATCCGCAAATTTACTTGCAAATCGGATAAAATCGGCTATAATTAAAATATATACGATTCAAAGTGAAACAAAGGCGGAAAAACGATGATGTCGAATCTCGAAAAAATGATTTTGAATAAAAATCTGCTGTGCAGAAAATACACCACGCCGAACCGCCCGCATTCTCATAATATGTGGGAACTCATCTTTTTTGAAAAAGGCGAGACGGCGAACACCGTGAACGACGTGGAATACACGGCAAACCCCGGCGACGTTTTTCTGATCGGGCCGCCGCATACGCACGCCATCACGTTCCGCTCTACGCCGCACCTGCATCGCGATTTATACTACACCGACGAATCGGTGCGCGAGGTTGCCGCTATGTTTTCGGAGGACTTGTACGACAAATTATGTTCCGACGATATTCTGCATTTCCACATGTCGTCAAACACCTTCCAAACGATCATCCGTCAATCGGAAAAACTGGAAGCTCTGGCGGTGCTGGCAAGCATGGACAACGGCGGAATCACGAACGACGAACTGAAGAAAATAAGCATATCCGTCTTACATTTCGTGATCGGTTTGTCGCAGATCAAAACGATCAGCGCCACCCCATCTTACCCGAAATGGCTGCTCGATATCATTCAGCGTTTAAGTTCGCCCGAATATTTCACGAAATCGGTGGAGAATATCGTATCGGAGACGTATTATTCCCATGCCACCGTTTCAAACATCTTCCGCGAATATCTCGGCGTAACGCTTTCGGAATACCTTATCAATTTAAGGCTGGAACACGCAGCGGAACTTTTAACGAACACCTCGAAAAGCACTCTTGAAATATGTTCGGCGGTGGGATACGATTCTCTTTCGTATTTTATCAAACAATTCAAAAAGAAATTCGGCGTAACTCCCCACAAATACCGCCTGAATACGAAAAAAAATCAATAACGAAAAGCATCGGAAACAAAAAACGGCAGACAGGAGTTTACTCTCCCGTCCGCCGTTTTTTTCGATATTTATTTTCTCTTTCATAAAAAAATAATCCGAACTTTTCCTTATTCGGGAAATGTTCGGATACGTTCCGGGTTTTTAATACGAAATAGCTACAGCATTACGCCAACATTTACCAACGTCTCGATATGCGTGGTGTACAGGTGTACGGAATTTACGACGAGATCGCGGAGCTTTGCGGCTTTCCGGACGTATTCTATTTTACGCGGCTTTTTAAAAAAGACACGGGCGTACCGCCCGCAAAATGGCGGTAACGCGCACATTCTTTTCCCCGGGAGCGAAAACTTGCCCGGTGCACGAAACGGCGTTCGCGATTTTTTTCGACGAACGCCGTTTTTATCCGTTTTGCTTTTATCCGATTATTTTTTTGCGATATATTTCCGCATATCCATAGCGCAGGCAAACAAAATAATCGCGCCTTTTACAATCGTTTGCGCCGCAGGATTGAATTCAAGGAACACAAGTCCCGCGTTCACGATCTGCAACAAGAACACACCGAGGATAACGCCGCGGATTTTACCGATACCGCCCATAAACGATACGCCGCCGATCACGCACGCCGCGATGGCGTCGAGTTCGTAGTTCACGCCCGTAGCCGTCGAATTCGAAGCGATACGCGCAGATTCCACGAAACCGGAAATACCGTAAGTGATTCCGGCAAGCGCAAACACCAGAATGATGGTTTTGGCAACGTTCACGCCGGAAACTGCCGCAGCTTCCTGATTCGTCCCCACCGCAAACATATTTTTGCCGAGTTTGGTCTTGTTCCAGATAATCCACATCACTATGGTTACGGCAACGGTGATCCACAAGTAATTCGGAATTTGCACGCCGCCGATCTTAAATCCGCCCTTGATAAAATCGATGTACGTCTGATCGAGTCCCGCGATCGGCGCGCTGTTATTCTGCCCGAGCGACACATACCACATCACCATTCCGTAAAGAATGAGTTGCGTGCCAAGCGTTACGATAAACGGGTGCAGCTTGAATTTCGAAACCATAAATCCGTTAAACGCGCCCACCAGGCCGCCCACCGCCATGGAAATCAATAAGCCGATCGGAATCAGCCACACGCTATACGCAAGCGAGGGAAACATTTTATTCATCACGCCGCTCGATTGCAGCAGCGAAGCGCAGATACAGGCGCAAAGCCCTACGCAACGCCCCGCGGAAAGGTCGGTACCCGTAAGTACGATCGCCCCGGCGATTCCGAGCGCCATAATCAATCTGGCAGCCGATTGCATGGTGATGTTTACGATAGAATCGAACGACAAAAAGTTATTGTTGTAAATAAACACCACAAGCACGAAAATCCCGATCAGGATATACAACGCGTGATTTAAAAGCCATTCGCAAACGGTTTTTGTTTTTTGTTTTCCGGTCAGACTTTTAAAAGCCGCCCGGTTTTTTGCTCTTTGTTCTTTTTTAAGTTTGTGATTGCGCTTGAAATCCGCGCCTTTTTCCTTGAAAAAGTTCACGAAGCCTCTTCCGAAACGCTTGAATACGTTTTTTCCCCGCGCCGATTTTTCTTCGCCCGTTACCGTTTCCGCCGACGGGCGTTCGTTTGCCGTGCTTTCGGAAATCTCATTTTCGCGAATTTCATTGTTTTTCATTTCGTCACACATATTATCCCTTCCTTTAAGCGTATTTTGCCGCCAATCCCATTATTTGTTCCTGCGTGCAATTCTTGCCGTCCACTTCTCCGGCGATTCTCCCGCCGGACATCACGATGATTCTGTCGCAAACGCCCATAATTTCCGGCATTTCCGAAGAAACCATGATCACGCCGCGCCCCTGCTTTGCAAGATCGAGTATAAGTTCGTAAATTTCATATTTCGCGCCCACGTCGATGCCTCGCGTAGGCTCGTCGAGCAAAAGCACTTGCGGATCGGTGAGAAGCCAGCGCCCGAGAATTACTTTCTGCTGATTTCCGCCGGAAAGATTTTTGATCGCCGCTTTTGCCGAAGGCGTTTTCACGCGCATCGATTCGATCACCCATTCGGTATCTTTTCTCATCTTTTTATCGGAAAGCAGCCCGTGTTTTTTATAGGCGTCGAGATTGGCGATGCAGGCGTTTTCCTGCACCGAAAGTCCCGCAAAAATTCCCGTAGCTCTGCGTTCTTCGGTAAGCAGAGCGATTTTATTTTTGATCGCGTCGTCCGGCGATTCGATTTCCAACGTTTTTCCGTTTAAAATAATTTCTCCGGATTCTTTTTTATTCATGCCGAAAATCGCTTCCAGCACTTCCGTTCTTCCCGCGCCTACCAGCCCGGCAAATCCAAGCACCTCGCCCTTTTTCAGAGAAAAACTCACGTTTTTCACATGATTATACCTGCAAGTCAGATTTTTCACCGTCAACAGTTCTTCTCCGGGCACGTTCGTTTTCGGCGGATATACGTTCGTCAGATCGCGCCCCACCATTTTTCTGATAATTTCGTCTATGGTAAGATCCTTTGCGGCGTCGGTGGAAATATACTTGCCGTCGCGCATGATGGTTACTTCGTCGGAAATTCTCAGAATTTCGTCCATCTTGTGCGAAATGTAAATAATACCGCAGCCGCGCGCGCGCAATCTGTTCACGATTTTAAACAAATGCTCTACTTCTACGCTCGTCAAAGACGAGGTCGGCTCGTCAAGCACGAGAAGTTTCGCGTTATACGAAACGGCTTTGGCGATTTCCACCATCTGTCTTTGCGCTACCGACAGGGTACTCATGATCACTTTCGGATCTACGTCGATTTCAAGATCTTTAAAAAGCTCGGTCGTATCTTTATACATTTTGCGCTGAGAAATCAGTCCGAATTTCGTAGGGTATCTTCCCAGCCAGATATTGTCCATTACGTCGCGCTTCAAAACCTGATTCAATTCCTGATGCACCATCGCAACGCCGTTTTCCATGGCGTTTTTCGGTCCGGAAAATTCAACTTCTTCGCCCTCGATTTTTATGCTGCCCGAATCTTTTTTATAAATTCCGAACAAGCATTTCATCAGCGTGGATTTTCCCGCGCCGTTTTCTCCCATCAGCGCGTGAACCGTTCCTTTTTTCACGGTAAGACAAGCGTTGTCCAACGCTTTCACCCCCGGAAACGATTTGCATATATCCGACATTTCCAACAAAATATTCTCTTCGTTATTCGCCATTTTCTTCACCTTTTCATATCTTACGGAAGTTTTCCGGCAAAGTTTTTACGTTCGCCGGAAAACTTTCGCAAAGAGAACCGATCTGTTGGCAGATTGTTTACGCCTGAGTTACGGGCGAATAAGGGATTCTCAATTTTCTCACGTTGTTCTCGAATTTATAATCCGTGCCGTCGAGGAAAGCTTTTCCGCCTTTCAGATTCATCGCGATTTTCACGATCGCGGTGGCCATCGCGTCGCCGTCCTGCTTCACCGTACCTTCCATCTTACCGTTTCTGATCGCGTCTAAAGCCGTGGAAAGCGCGTCTACGCCGTACACGGGGATATATTTCGCGCCGCTCGTCGTTTTGCTGCCCTGATTGTTGTAGCCCTTCGTGTTGAGCGCGGAAATCACGCCGAGAGCCATGTCGTCGTTATTGCAAATCACCAGCTCGATGTTCGGCGTGCCGGTATCCTGGAACAGCGCGCTCATCATCGTGTTCGCCGTGTTGCTGTCCCAATTCGCCATCTGATCCGCGCCCACTCTTTGCAGCACGTCGCCGTTCTTGTTTGCAGAGGTCAGGGCTGTGTTCGCCGCCAGAAGCGAATTTGCGTCGCTTACGGAGTACGTCGTTCTGCCGTCGGCTTCCGCGTTCCCCACTTCGGCACGGAACATCGCGTACTGAATTTTGCCGTCGCCGTTTAAATCATATTTCTTAAACGCTTCGTCGGTAGACATCAAGCCGGCAATCATTTCGCCGAGCATGTGTCCGGGCGCGTTGGGATCCGTGCCAACGAAGCAGATATTGTCCGCCTTGTTCACCGCGCTGTCGTTCACTTCGCGGTTGAAGAAAATGGCGGGTTTGCCTTTGTCTTTGCATTTTTGCGCCAGATCGTCGCCGGCGGCCTGAAAGTCCACCGCATTGATAATCAAAAGATCCGCGCCTTTGGTGATGGCCGTATCGATCTGCGTGCTTTGCGTTTGCTGATTGTTCTCCCCGTTATAGAAGGTTACGGTAATGCCTTCCTGTTCGCCGAATTTCGACTGCAACGCGTTGCGTACGGTGGTAATATAACTGTCGTCGTACTTATATGCAAACACCGCAATCTGATACCCATCGTCCTTGCTGCACGCGGAGAGCGCGCCGCATAACCCTGCGCTTACGCAAAGCGCCATAGCTGCCGATACTACACGTTTAAACTTCATGATTATTCCTCCTTGCGAGTGATGTTTTTGCCGTTTTGGATTTGGCTTTTCTCGCTTACAAATACATTTTACAATACTTTTAAAATAAATGGAATTGGTTTTTTTATCGAGTTGTTACGATTTTTTAATATTTGTAAAATGTTTCTGTCTTATTTTTTTCCACTTTCTCCTTCGAAATATAACAAATCCGCGATATTTTATGATTTTTTTCGCAAACAAAAAAACGGCGAAATTTTTTCGCCGCCTTTTACCTGCATTTTCCGTTGCCGGTTTTATGCAAAGGGAAACAACAACCGATCCACTTTTTCGCTGTACATATTTTCCCGCGTAGCAACCACCGTGTCCACTCTCACCGAATTTTTCTTTTTCAACTTTCCGCTCGCGTAAAGATAGGCGTTCTGCACGCTGTAATACCCCATGGCATAAGGATTTTGCACCACCAAAGCGTCGAGCGCGCCCTTTTCGAGATGCTCGATCGAAGTAACGTTGTTATCGAATCCCACCACGTTTATTTTTTGCTGATTCCCCGTGCTTTCCACCGCCGTTCCCGCGCCTAACGTCGTCCATTCGTTAAACGCCGCCATCGCGTTGATCGCGGGGAATTTTTCAAGCATTTCTTCTACGCGCAAAGCCGCGTCGGCGGTGTTCGATACAACGTTTTCCGTTGCTACGATCTCCGCGTTCCCGTCCTCGCGCGCGGCGCTCAGAAACCCGTTCACTCTTTCCGCCCCGTTCCCCGTCTGTTCGTAAGGACTCACGATCCCCGCCACGATTTTTTCGTTTGTAAGTTCCCTGAGCGCAAAAAACGCGCTTCTTCCGCTCTCGAAATTATCGATCATAATCTCCGCCGCCGCGCGATCCGATTTGCTGCCGCTGTCAAACATAATCACATGAATGCCCGCCGCCGCCATTCTGTCTATATACGCGGCGCTGCCTTCATAACTTATGGCGGAAATCGCAACGGCTGCGGGTTTTTCCGCAATCGCCTTTTCGAAATACGCGTTCTGCTCGCTTTCCGCTTCTTCCGAAGACGGCTCTAAAAAAGTTACTTTAACGTTATACTCCGCGGCGGCGGCGTCCGCTCCGCTTTTCACGGAACGCCAGAACACAGAATCCGAGCCTTTCGTAATCAGATAAATCCCGGCATCGACGCCGAAATTGCCGCGGGCGGAACAGCCCGAAGCCGCCCACGGGAAAAACATGCACAAACCGCAACATACAATCGCCCAAAATTTTCTCCCCGCGCTCATTCTTGTTTTTCCTCCGTTGTTCTCGGCAATCGAAGCGTTATCGTCGTGCCTTCGTCCTCCACGCTGTCCACAGAAACGCCGTACTCTTCGCCGAAGCACATTTTAATACGCAGATCCACGTTTTTGATGCCTATCCCCATCGTTTCGCAATTTCCGGCTCGTATTTTCTCTAATTTTTCCGCGCTTATACCACACCCGTCGTCGGCAACGGTTAAAATCAAGTCTTTTGCGGACACTCTCCCTTTCACCGAAATATGCAGTTTCTCGCCCTCGATAATTCCGTGCTTAATCGCATTTTCAATAAACGGCTGCAAAATAATTTTATTGCAGCGGCAGGCAAGCGCCTCGGGCGAAATATCCATCGTATAATCGAATTTGCTTTTAAAGCGCATGCTTTGAATTTTCAGATAACTATCCGCATGCTCCGCTTCTTTCGCCACGAGTATCAGCTTTTTCCCGCGGGAAATCCCCACGCGGAACAATTTGGCAAGAGCAGACGTCATTTCCGCGGCTTCGTCCGCTTTTCCCATTTTGCACATCCACACAATGGAATCGAGCGTATTGTATAGAAAGTGCGGATTGATTTGATTTCTCAGAATTTCCAGATGACTTTCATGCAATTCGCGCTGCTTTGTTTCCACCTCTCTCAGCAAATCCTGCACCACTTTCACGTTCACGCCGAACGATTCCGAAAGTCCGCTGACTTCTTTAATCGAACTTTTTTCGGGCTGATACCGATAGCCGTAAATATCTTTTTCAAACGCCGCCATTTCCTTCGACAAGCCTTTAATCGAAACGCTCAGCCGCTCGGAAAGGACCATTGCGATTCCCCACGAAGCAATCACGGCAGTGCCGCACACCACGGCGATAAGAATAAATTTCTGTTGCGAATACACCGATAAAAGTTCCCGGGGATAGCTTACCGTAACAAGCCGCCATTGCGTTTTATCCATCAACGATACGGTGTACGCCATATCACCCCGGTAAATCACCCCTTCTTCGTTCAGCGGAACGGTTTCTTCCGTTTTCGCGCCGGAAGCAATCAGTTTGCGCCTCGGGTGATAAACGTTTCCGCCGGATACGTCTGTAATATAGCAATACCCCCTGTCGCCGATTCTCGCATTATCCACCGCTTCCGAAACGGCGAGCATGGTAAGATCCGCAGAAAAACACACTTTTCCGTACACGCTGTCGCTCACCGAAGAACAAGCCGTAAACACCCACGGAAACCCGCCCGCGAAAATATTCTGCACGTGAATCGGCGAAAAATAATACTCGTTCTCTTCCGCCTGCGCGCGATAATCCGAAAGATTTTTCGAATACGTGCTTTTCAGCTCGCGTTTCGACCAACATCTGAGAATATTCCCGCCTTCATCGTAAACGATGATCGCGTTTATGTTGCGATCGAGTTCCAGAGCGGAGTTTGCGGCAACGTCGAGCGCGGCGGCGTCCGTTTTCAGTTTCCGTTTCAATATATCGAGCGTTTCGATCGTTTCATCGATTTGCCGCTGCACCGAAAGCGCAATCTGTTCGGCGGCGCTTTCCACCCCCGTAATCGCCGATCTTGAAAGCAAATCGCCGAAGCTCGAAGAAAGCACGGAAGCCATCGCGGCTATAATCACAAACGAAAGCGCGCTCATCACGACGGCAATGAGTGCCGCAAACGATATTTTTTTACGGGGCTTTTCAGCCTTTATTCTTTTTTCGCCGTTCTTTTTCATTCGCCTGCATCCTCTCCGCCCGCCGCGCGCATTTTTGCGGGTGAAACGCCGTAGTACTTTTTAAAGCCGTACGAAAAATAGTGTTGATCCAAATAGCCGCATCTTTCGCAGATTTCGGAAATTTTCATATTCGAGCCGAGCAAAAGCTCTTTCGCTTTTTCCATTCTCTTTTCTGTCAGCAGGCTCACAAACGACGCTCCGCACGATTTACTTACGAGCGAACTTAAATACGGCACGGAACAGCACAGCTCGTCCGAAAGAGAACTTAAAGTAAGCTCCGCGTCAAAAAAGCGCGAATTGATCGCTTCTTTTGCCTTGTCGATCAGCTGCGAAGCAGAAGTTTTCCGCTGTTCTTCCAGATACTTTTTCGCTTTCAGACACACTTCTGAAATTCCGTTCTTCATGCGATCTGCGCCGTAAACGCGAAATTCCTCCGCAAACGCGCCGGCGGAAAACAAATCGGCAGGCGGCGCCTGATCGGTAACCGATTTTGCGGCTCTGTATACGGCCATCACCAGATTCGCCGTCAGTCCGCCCATATCTATTCTTTTCTCTTCCGCTTTTGCCGAAACAAAAGCAAGATATTCGCAGATTTGTTCTTCCGTACCCGTTTTTAAAAGTTGTTCCAGCTTCGCTCCGAATCGATCGGCAAAATCGTCGTCGCGGCTGTTCTTCGTTTTTTCCACGTCGTTTGCGTAAAGCATTTCGCCCGTCGTATCCGTTTCTTCGTTTCCGTCGTTTCCGAGCAAACTGTCCAGCGCCACTCTCGCCTCTTTATACCCGCGCCGCACATGCTTTAAAGAAGTAAACGGCGCGCTGATTCCGCAATACGCCTTATATTTCAGATACTTCGCAAAAAGCTCCAGCGTTTCCCGCACGGCAGCGGCATACTCGTTTTTTTCCTCTTTTTTTACAAGGACCAACGTAGCAATCGCCCCGTCTGCAAGCGCAATGCTTTGCGCTTGAAAACTTTTTTTCATCACGCCGTCTATGAGCCGGGCGATACGATCGTTATCCTCTTCCCCCTGATTTCCGGCTTTGTTTCCTCCCGTGCTTTTTCCTATCCCCGTAGCCATCACGTACATTTCGCAAGACGAATCGTCGCAACAAAGCCCCATATCTTCCGCCAGTTTTTCCCTTGTTCCGGCGTCCGCGTCCGCGCCGTCGAACACAAGTTTCATAAAAGCAAGCTCCCCGGCAAGACGGGTACGTTCTTTTCTGTCGTCCGTCTCTCCGTGTCCCGTCCACTCCGCAAAGTTTCTGTCCATTCGCGCCTTGATTTTCACAAGCTCCGCGGTAAGCTCTTCGGGCGTGATCGGTTTGAGCAAATACCCGGCAACGTTGTATTCGAGCGCGCGTCTCGCGTATTCGAAATCATCATAGCCGGTAAGAAACGCAATCGTCGCCGAAGGCCTTACGTCGCGAACGGCCGCGGCAAATTCAAGCCCCGTCATATACGGCATCTTTATATCCGATAAAATAAGATCGGGGCTTAATCTTTCCGTCAGTTCCAGCGCCTCGAATCCGTTGCTCGCCTGCCCCACGAGTTCAAAGCCCGCCGCTTTAAAATCCACAAGTTCGGCAATCGACGTTCTTATTTCTTCTTCGTCATCCACAAGTAACAATGTGTAGCTCATCTGTTCTCTCCGCAATCGGAAAACATCCGCTTTTTCGGCAGCGGACATCATCGTCCTTCATATCATTGATAATATTATAACAGATTTTATTCAAAAAATCAATAGCAAATCTGAAAGAACGGCAAATAATCATCGCCAAAGTACGAGTTTGCACAAAAAATCGTAAGTTTGCACATAAAAATCAGAGTTTGCACATAAAAATCAGAGTTTGCACGCAAGAGTGCAAAGTTTGCACAATCAAAAATTCGCAGTTCCGAGCATTCTTGCAATAAATATTTTGCTTAGATAACAAAAAAGCCGAAGATTTACTCTTCGACCTTACATGTTTTTAAATGTCGTCTTTCCCTGCGGTTTTCTTTTTTCCGCTCGCTCCGAAATCGCCGTTTTATCAAGCGAAGTATTATCAAAATCGATTTTCACTTCAAGATGAGAATCAGATTTTTTTGTGGGATAATACCACCAACGTCTCGACGTTTGATTGCTTGTTCAAAAAAATTTCATCTACCTCTTTGCCGTTCTGAAAGATCGGAAAATTGAACTTTATTGACTTTAGCGGATATTCACTTTCTCCTTCGGGATAAATATGTACCTTCTTCTATTTGTAAAACGCCGTCTTTAATCATAGAAGCCCGCCTTTTCAAGCACTTCTTCCGCTATAAAATCCTTTCTCGTTCTGTTCTATTCTACAATCGCCGATATAAGATTTTCGGGAACATTCTCGAAATTTGCGCGAAGCTGTTTCGTGTCTTTAGGCAGACAGTACCCGCCGTATCCGAACGAAGGATTATTATAATGAGCACCGATGCGAGGATCAAGACAAACGCCGTCGATAATAGACTTCGTATTCAATCCTTTCGTTTCTGCATAGGTACCGTCTTAGTAACATACTTTTCCGTAAACTCCATATAGTCACGGAACTTTTTCGTCGGATTGACGAAGTTGTTCTGATACGTTCCCTGCGCCACGATATCCTCGGTTTTAAGTCTATACCCATATTCCTTTTCAAATGTGTCGAAGGCACGGGGACTTGCCGTCATGGGATAACCGAACCAATCCACGTGCTTTTCCTTATTCTTTTCGTTGAACACGAGAAAAAAGTGATACAAAAAGGTGGTATAGCGCACCATGTTTACGTTTTTATTCTCTGCGCACCACATTTTCATGTTCTCTTTGATATGCTCGAAAGTAGCGGCAAAACGGGGTCCATGACTTTATGCTTTTCGATATTCCAGTTATTCGTGATGTAATTGTACATCTGAGTCGAATCCCAAAGATTTTTCGCAAAGAAATTGACGGTGTATTCGTGATAGGGTTTCGTGCCGTGAACGCATACCTGCCCACCTCCTACGTATTCCCAATCGAAAATTTCCTCGCCCGAAGTACGATCGAAGACCTGCCAATATTTCTTCGGATTTTCTTCGTTTATGCCGAGCTGATCGTACGAGTAGCCTTTCAATAAATCTATCGTGAGGCTGTCTCCCGTTGCAAGCTCGTATTCCGTCATAAGCAGCACGCTCTGCAATTCGTCCGTGTGCTTGTCTGCCCACGCATTGTCGCCACGCACCACGAAATAGGTGTTGTACACCTTGTCCGCAATTTCTAAGGCGTTCTTGGGCAAATGCGTGCCGTCGCAGTCGCGTATCGCGTCCGCTCCCCAAAGCGCCGCTATTTTCTTCGTTCCTTCCACATAATTTTCATCCGTGGAAATCGTAACTCTTCCTTTTTGTATAGTACACCTGCCCGTTATTTTAATCGTTAAAATTGATTCTTTTGAGTATTCCGCTTTTATACAAATTTTTCAACGGAATAAAAGCGTGATTTCTCCATTTTCTTTCTTCTTTACGCGATACTTTTCAAGCGGAATCGGTCCGCAGGAATTGGAACCCAGACCGCTCATAGCAATATCCATGCAAAAATACGTGCCGTCCGTTTCGGGCAACTCGTCGTCGTGCGCCGTACTTTCCAACGTTTCCGCCGAATACGGCAACGCCGAAAACGACTGCATTCCCTCCGCACGGATACAATGCTTTCCGTCGGTAATTTCCGCATATTCCGCTCTGTAATGACTTCCGCTTTCCTGCGGCTTTACGTAATGATGATACTGCTCGTTCACGCTACCCGCATACTCGCCCTTGAACGCAAAATCATAGCTGTCCGCATACGTTTCATACGGTCCGTACGCCAGATATTTCACTTTATCGTATTTCTTATCCGTCTTTATTGCAAAGCCGATTCTCGGCAGATAGTCGAAATAATGCGTTTGTTGCAATTCGTAACGCACCCCGATTTTCACGCCTTCCTTACAGAACGTATAAGAAAGTCTCGCTTGGACAATCGGGCGCTTGGAAACGCTTGCAAGGCAAACTGAAAATATGATTTCGTTGCCGTTTACAACGTATTTTCTTACGTTCGGTTGCACGTAACGCAAAAATTTATCATTCCAAAAATTTTTCTGATTTCTGTCGTTATCCGTCGGCGCTCGCCACAAATTCCATTTGATTTTGTCGATTTTCTCGCCACCAAAACAAACGGACTCGATTTCGCCCGAATCGGTATCGATTACGTAACGTATATCGTCTGTTTGCACGTAGAGTCTGTTCCCGACTTCTTGCACCGCCACGTGCGTATCGGTCAATTCCGTGCGCTCGCATACCGCCTTCCCGAATTGTTCTCTTGCGTATTCTTTCCCGTCTTTGAAAAATTGCGCGGTAAAATCGTCGTTGTCGCAGGTGATTGCAAGAGTTTTTCTCGGTTCTATCGAAATTTCTGTCGTTTTCTCGCCCGTCTTGTCCCTAATTACGAGCCTGCCCGTAACGTTGGCAAAGAAGTTTTTATTCTTTACTTTGAGCGTATTGCCCGTTTTGATAAATTGCAACGGCTGATACGCCTTTTTCATCGAAAGCGTTCCCGCCTTCAATTCTCTGTCGGCAGATACGATTCCGTCGATACAGAAATTTCCGTCGTGTTCGTACTCCCCGAAATCGCCGCCGTAACGCAAGCCCTTTCCTTGACACCTCACGCCGTGATCCGCCCATTCCCATACGAAACCGCCCATAAACCGTTTAGAACTTTCCATAAGCTGCCAATAATCGGTAAAACTCCCCGGTCCGTTGCCCATAGCGTGCGCATATTCGCACAATACGAGCGGGCGTTTTTCTTTGCTGTCGTTCAGATAGCTCTTCATCCAAGGAATATCGGGATACATCCGACTGACCATATCCAGCGGTGCGGAATAAAACACATCGTCGCCGTATACAGCTTTGTCGATAAACCACATATTTTCATAATGCACGGGACGGTTATCCGACGCTTTGACCTGTTCGATGGCTTTAACGATATTTTTACCCCAGCCCGACTCGTTCCCGATCGACCATATCGCTACGCAGGCATAATTTTTATGTTCTTCCACGTTGCAAATTTGCCGCTCTACGATTGCGTTTCGAAACAGTTTTTCTTCGCTGACGGGCGCAAAACCGCTACAAAAATTTTCGTTAAACTCTTTGTGTCCGATAAATGCCGCGCCGTGGCTCTCCACGTCCGATTCGCTCATTACATACAATCCGTATTCGTCGCAAAGCTCGTAAAAGAGCGGCGACGACGGATAATGCGAAGTCCTCACCGCGTTCACGTTCAATTCTTTCATCAAAAGCACGTCTTTTTTCATATCCTCTCTGGATACCGCCGCGCCCTTTTCCGGGTGAAAATCGTGCCGATTGACCCCGTAAAACTTAATCGGTTTACCGTTGAACAGATAAATCCCGCTCTTTACTTCGCTCGTCCTGATTCCTACGCGCGTAAAGATTTTTTCCGTGCCGCTCTCTATCTGCAAATCGTAAAGATAGGGCGTTTCCGCACTCCAAAACCGCGCGTTTTTCACCGAAAACGAATAACTTTCGCCTCCGCCGATTGTACGCGTTTCTCCTTCAAACGTGACGGAAACACCGACCTTACTCTTATTCGTAAAAGCCACGATCCCGTTTTTGCCTTTTATTTCCGTATGAATTGCAAAATCTTGAATATGCCGTTTCGGGCGTTTCAAAAGATACACGTCGCGGAAAATACCCGTAAAGCGCCATTTGTCCTGATCTTCCAGATAACTGCCGAAACACCACTTCAAAACCAGCACGTCGATTTTATTTTCGCCGTCTATTACGTATTTCGTGATATCGAACTCGGAAATCCTGTGCGATATTTGTGAAAAGCCGACAAACTGCCCGTTTACGTACAAATAGAAACAGGAATCCACCCCTTCAAATACGAGATACGCCTTTTCGCCGTCTGCCTGCCACGTAAACTTCCGAGAATAATGATACGCAGGATTTTTCGTTGGCACGTACGGCGGGTCAAACGGGAAAGGGTAGCGGATATTTGTATATTGAAAATAATCGTACCCGTAATACTGCACGCAGGACGGAACGGGGATTTCCTTTTCGCCCTCTTTCGTCCAGAACCCGTCGGCTGCCGTTACGCTTTCGTACGTCTTGATTTTCCACGTGCCGTTCAAAGAGAAAAAACGTTTGCTTTTCTCTCTGTCGTACGACTTTTCCGCACCCTTTTCAAAAGGGACGTAATATGCACGCGACGGCTCGACGCCTACCGTTTGATCTGTTTCGTAATATTTTTTCAACATATTTTTTATTCTTTCGCTAACTCCAAGTTATTTATCGCTAATTCGGTGACATCCTTTCTCGGTCGTTTAATCCATTTCCCACGCGTAAAGTCAGGAACGACCACAGGCGCTCCGCCGAGCGCGATCGACTGATCGGTCAGCGCAACAATGCTCGACCAAGTTGCCATATCGTATACGTCTATCGGCATTTCCTTTCCGCTCAACACCGCATCGACAAACGTCTTTAACATCAAATAATCCATTCCGCCGTGTCCCGCTTCCTGCTCTTCTTGTGTGATATTCTTCCACAACCCCGGCAAATAGTCCGCATAATCCTTAGCGTTGTTCAGATGTTTCTCTATCGTAGAGGCAGGCTCCCAAAACTCGTGCATGTCGTCTTTCTCTTCCAGCAATATCATATTCGTTTCCTGCATACACAATCCCTTCGTGCCGCGTACCGTAAATTCACGGGAATAATACTTCGGCAGAGTCGTATCCAGCATAAGTGTAACCGTTTCGCCGTTCGCACACTTAATCATCGTTGTTACGATATCCCCCTGCGCAAATTTTGTTCCGATCAGACTCTTATCGGGATTGCGCTCGTCCTTGGTAAACTCTTCCAATCCGACTGCCTTGGAAGAATAAGAAACGAGCGTCGTAAATTTATTGCCGCGGTTGATATCCAGAAGTTTTGCAATCGGACCGATTTCGTGCGTCGGATAATTCTCGCAGTTGCGTTTTTTATAGTTATCCAGACGGTAATGCCGATTGACGATTCCGCCGCAGATTTCGTCCCGCAAATCGTGCGAATACGCGCCGTGACAATGCACCACTTCGCCCAGCATTCCGAGCCGCGCCAAAGCCGTCGATAAAAGTTCGAATTTATCGAAACAACAATTTTCCAAAAACATAATCAGGGTTTTCGTTTCTTCGTACGCGCGGACGAGTTCCCAACACTCTTCCACGTCGTACGCGCCGCCTACCTCGCAAGCGGTTATCTTTCCCGCACGCATACTCTGTATTGCCATACGGATATGTTCGTCCCACGAGCTTACGATTAAAACCGCTTCCACGCTCTCGTCCTCTAACATTTTCGTGTAGTCCGTATATCCCGCAGCCGTTACGTTCTTCCCGTATGCGCTCGATTGCCTTGTCCACCCTATCCTCGTACGTATCGCATACCGCTACGATTTCCGCCTTTTCCACACGCATAAGCGTATTTAATAGCCCCGAGCCGCGCGCACCCAAACCGACCACGCCGAACTTCAACTTTTTATCCATAATGCTTTTCCTTTTTACATGCAATTCGCCGAGGCAATCAGGCTGTACTGATTATACCGCGCGCCGCAATGCTCCGGATCGGGCTTCCCGCCCGTGATAAAGTTTACCGTCGCCTCTTCCAACTCTTCGACTCTGTCGCTCTTGCCGTCTACGTACTCTTTCAAACGGCGCATACAGCTCTTCGTGCGTTGCATAATCCCGCCCAGACGAATATCCTGCACGTCAAAACCGTGCGGCTTATTCTCTTTGAACCACATATTTTCGTATTTCGCCGTAAATTCTTCCAACAAACCAAGCGTTTTTTCATAATCGGGCAACAGAGCGGCGAGCGCCTTTTTATCTCCTTTTTGATACGCCTCGCGCGTGAGGTATCCGAGATCATATTTTACCGATAAAACGCGGCACAGCGCAGCGTAACTCGCAAACATATAGGCATATTCCTTACTGTTTTTCGCCGCCGCTTCCAAACCTTCCGCAAGCGTGCGGTATACCTCTCTTTCCTGTCCCGTACCCAGCACGCCGCAGTCGAAAGTGGACAGGAAATAATCGGAATATAACAACTCTTTTACGCCCAATTGAAAACCTTCTTCCCCCACGCCCGCAGGACAAGGAAAATCGCACAGCAGAAAATCGTCCCATTTTTCACCGAACAGACTTTCAAACTTCGCCTTGGCTTGATTCAGGTCGAAATTCCCCCGCGCGCATTGCGCTGCATACATAAGAGAAGGCAACAGCGCATACGGAGAGCATTCGCCTCCGTTATCACCCCACATCGTCATTAAAATATTGTTCACGCCATACTTTCTCGCAGACTCGATAAACGCCTTGGTCTGTCGGAAAGATTTTGCGTTATCCGATTGCAATCCGCGCCAAGTCCATGCGCCGCCCGCAATCCATACCGGTCGGTTAAACGAAAGGTGGCTTTCGATCATTCCGTCTAACAGCTCCGCATTTTCGTGATAATAATCCCAGTACACAAGCTGCATTTCCTGTGGTACTTTTTCTCTCACCTCGGCGGGAATGGGTTTGTCGTGATAATACGCTCCTCCGCCTGCAAGACAGAAGAACATATCGCTCCACATCATAGGCGTAAAACCGTACTTTTTCAGAATCTCCGTCACACGCATCAGATGTTTCAACAGAATATCGAACCGATTCTTGTCGCCGTGCTTGTCGTAATATTTGCCTTTCCCGAGCATATGCGCTTCGTCCATACCGATATGAATATTTCGCGAAGTGAAACATTCTGCGCAGGTTTTAATCATTTTTTCGATAAACTCGTACGTGTTTTCGTCGTCTGTCAGTAAAATGTCCGCCACATCGTTGATCTTCTGATAGCGTTCGTAACGGAAAATCGCGTTCAGATGCGCCAAAGTCTGTATGCACGGAATCAACTCTATACCGTTCTCCGCCGCAAACGCGTCGATCTCTTTCAACTCTGCTTTGGAATATTTTCCCCGTCTGTAACCGAATTGCGGTTCTCCATCTATTTCATACGTATCTTCAGTATATAATTGCAGACAATTATACCCCATCTTTTTAAGCACGAGAATAAATTTCTTCAATTCTTCCACTTTCATAACTGAGTTTCTCGAACAATCAAGCATAACGCCTAAATAATCATTCTCTTTCATTTTATCCTGTTTACTCCATTTTTTCTGTTGAATTTTTAAACCAAGGCGAGTCGAACCCGACCCGCCTTTATTTTATTTTGCATTCCTCAATTAACAGAGATCACCGTTAATTTTCGTATTGATATCACCGAAAATATTTTTATCGAACATACCATACTCGTCCTCTCCGCCGCTTGCAGTAATAATATCTTTCGAGCAGAATTTAACCGTTATCATCGGAACGATATATTCTTTTTTCATCAGTTATTTCCCCCTTCATATCCGTTGGGAATCAAATAGTTATCCAGTAAAAACTGCTTGACTACCGCACTCGGCGCATCCGCGCTTGTATCTTCATACGCTGCAACCGCCACTTCGTAGCAGGAACGCACGTTTGTTGCGGCAAAAGTTGTTTCGTCGCTTTCATCGTATCCTTCATATTTCGTTACGATCTTGTATTCCTTCGTTCCGTCCTGCCTGGTAAGTTCGATAAACCCTGCGCCGATGAACTTCATTGTAATCGCGCTGCCCGTTAAACCGGTATTGGCATACCACAACGCATAATTTCCGTCCTTTGCCTGTAAACCGTTTTCAGAATACCGAAGCATAATCTCCGTCGTACCCGATCCTTCCTTGTCTTTCCATGTATAAACCGCACTCGTTCCGAACAGATTCTCCTCCGTCAGACCGCCGTAAGCGGAAACGTACGAATAGGGCATAATAATCATTCCGTATCTAACGGAAGTATAAGCTTTGTCCTCCCCTACGTTTTCGTCGATAAGCGCCTTATCCGCCGCGGAAACGTTCATCTGGAAACGGATCCCGTACGGCTCCGCCGTTCTAATAGAAGCTCCCGCGTTCATTTCCGTACCCGTAAGCTCTTCGGAAAGTCCTTTTACTCGCACGCAGAAATCCTTACGCGCACCTGCGAAATTTTTCACCGTAACCACGCCGCTGTCGCCGTATTCCGCATACGAACCGTACACGGTTTTCACCGTTACGCCCGCGCTTCCTTTCACCTGCATGCTTCCGATCGATACGGTCGAATTGCTTACAAAACCGAGCTCTTCGCCCTTGGAAAGTTCGATAACGCCGTTGTTCAGAGTATTCTCTACCAAAATGTTTTCCGTCGCTTCCGTCGTCTGCACCGTCTTACCCGTTACGTCCTGACCGTCGATTTTGACCAGCAGGAAAGGAGAATACGCATTATAAACGAAACTTCCCTCGTCGGTATAAGGAACGTTCGGCGCACTGCCCATAGAAATGGTGTAGCCCTCGGAAAGATCCACGCCTGTGATCTCGCCGATCGTAATCGTTTGACCGCATCCGACAACATCATCTCCGGTATGCTCATAGTTTCCGTTGGTGTCATAGGTAGTCGTTTTGATCGTTAAAGTCGTACCGACGTATTCAAACGTTACCGTACCGTAATTACTGTCAACGGATTTGTCATCCTCGCATAAAATAGTGGGCGAAACTTTCGGAAAATTACCGTCATACCACGGAGTCGAAGTGAAACCGAGGAACTTCGCCGCATCGGCATTTGCCGCAGGCGTCAACTCCTTCACACCGGTATACCGAGCACACGAATTTATCCAATAAGTGTTTTGCGTCATATACTTGTTGTTCGTTGCGTCGAATACGTATGCGCCTGAATTGTACCAGTTAGTCCAATGGTTTCTCATAATCACAAAATCGGCAACCGTATCTCCGTTCGTCTTTTTAATCGTAAACGCACTGGCAGTATAGTTATTGCTTCCATAACCAGCAAACTCCGTCAAGTAATAAGAAATCGAGGTACTGCCCGTAAACACGCCGTTCAGATCTGCGCTCCACGCCTCCTTTTGGGGCCCTGTTACCAGCAATCCATTTAGCTTTTGCTGATCTCCCATGGGATTCCAAATTATAGAGCCGCTAACCTTCTGCGTAACGTTTTCGGAAGCGTTGGTGATCAAATTTTTTGTCGCCACGGTGGGTAAACCGTTGACCTGCACTACGTAGCCCTTGCTCGCTTCGCCGTAGGAAACGGTAACGTCTTCATTTGCCGTAAACGACTTGTTATCGGCATAATCGAACGCAACCTTGCTCGGCGAAACATAGAGCTCGTTTCCGTTTTCGTCGATACACTTCGTCTGTTCTACATAGTAGAATTTGTTCAGGCTTGCGCCGCTATTCAACGAAATGACGGAGTTCCCGCTCTCCTGCGACTTCGCCGCATAATAAACGATATCGCCCGTTTTTTCGTTAGTCGTCAAAGCTTTCGTCGTATCGCACCCGTTAATATCGGAAATTATTATGTTACTGCTATACGGATACGAAAACGAAGTTCCGTCTTCCAGCGTTAACCCGGTTGCGCTGCCAACCGTAATTGTATAACCCTGGTCCAGGTTGACTTCCACTTCTCCCACGGCGACGGTCTGCCCGTTACCGACTTTGTTTTTGTTGTCGTCGTTGACGTTTTCAAGGTCGAAAGTAGAAGTAGATACGGTCATCTTTCCGTCTGCATAGGCAAACGTTACCGTACCCGCAATTTCAGTCATATCTCCGTTCGCGGGGGAAGGATAAAAATCGGGGATCTCTCTTTCAAAGTACCACCCGTCGGTCATTGCCAATTGCGATACGGAAGTATATCCTCCCGCTACGCCGTCCGTTACGGCTGCCGTGGTATATGCGCCGGTTGAGGTATTGTACAGAAATGCTTTGGTAAGCCCCCATCCTTCCTTCGTTATAACGCCCCAGAACTTGTTCCCGATAATAAACCGCGCAACTTCTTCACCGTAAAAATTTGTAACCGTGAACGCGTTGGCTTGAATTACGCCGTTATCCGCTTTTCGATCAGTCGTCCGATAGGTAATTGCCGTCGTGCCCGTAAATAACGAATCGATCTGTGCGCTCCAAGCCAACGTAGCGTCTGTACGAATTAAGTTAAGGCCGGACGTAGAAGCGCTTACCGTTACGTTATCGGTCGTCGTCCCGACAAGCGCGGTGACGGACACCGTTTCGGCTGCAACGGATTGTAACGTCGCACCCGATACGCCAAAACAAAGCGCGCAGGTTAATGCCGCCGAAATTATTATGTTTTTTGTTTTCTTTTTCATTAAATTTCCTCCTGTTTTTTACGTAATTTTCCCCGATTCGAACTTCGCTGAGCCGTCAGAAGCGAATCGGCTTTGGCGCGTTAATACCCTGTATTTCATTTATTTTTTTTAGCGATAATTTTACCTCCCTCTATTAAAATCTGTTTACGCTCGCTATCAGCTCGAAACTGTTATACGCCTGCCGTCCCGTACGTTCGTTTCTTCCCAACCATGCGTCCGGGTATAAGGTTTCTTCCAATTCGGGAATATTTTCCGTTTCGCCGTTAACGTATTGCAGCACGCGTTCTTTACAACCTTTTATACGCTCCATTACGCCGCCCAGACGGTATTCCTGAATTTCAAAGCCGTATGGTTTCAGCTCCGTCATCCATTGAGTTTTCAATGTTCTTATGAATTTTTTTATACGTCTTACGGTTTCGTCCATATCTTCGGTAACGGCACGCATTTTTTCCCTGTCGCCTGCCGCGTACGCTTCGCGTAAACGAACGCCGATTTCGTATTTTACGGACATAACGAGCGCGATCTGCGCCATGTTTTTAAACATATACTCGTACTGACCTTTCGCTGCACGTATAAGCGCTTTTGCCGCACGGGTAAAACAAGGCGTATATGCTTTATCCACTTCGGTATCGAGTTGCCCCGTTAATATATCGTTATACAACATTACTTTTGTAACGCGCACGTGATCTTCGGTGTATCGGCCGCAACCGTTATCCGTCCATTCCAACTTCATAAACGATTCGTAAGAATACCCGGTCAACGCCAGAAATTCTTTTTTCATCTGCGTACGCGTTTTTCCAAACGCATAGCCCGAAACGTTAACGACAGAAGGCAAGTTGGAAAATTGCGCTGCCTCCGCGCCTCCGTCGTTCCAGGAACAGTTGATTATGCGATTCATCTTATATTTTTTACATGCCGAAAACGCCGTTTTCATCTCGTGTTCCGAAAACGAATTTGCAGGAGCGAATCCGCCCGTTTTATGCGAGCTGACCGCCATCCACACGGGATTTTTGAAATCTTGGTGCATTTTAAACCGATGCAGATAATTTTCCGAAGGAAAACCGCCGTAATCCCAATGACATACGGATACGTTCTTCGGGATTCTGTCGATAACGTCCGTCGGAATCAATGCTTTTCCTATTTCGTCCAGACGGCGTTTTTCCCGCTCGGCAAGGTTTAAAAACATATCGCTCCATATCAAAACGCTATACCCGTATTTCGCAGCGATTTCAGCTACTTTATTCAAATGTTCCGACAGAACGTCAAACGTATTCCTGTAGCCGTTTTTATCCATATACGCGCCGCGCCCTACGTTATGCGCTTCGTCCATGCCGATATGTATCCGCCGGGAAGAAAAACATTCCGACATGGTTTTAAACATTTTGTCTATCAGTTTATACACCCTTTCGTCCCCGACCAAAAGTATATCGTCGCAATCGAACAGATCCTCGTAATCAGTATACCAGCGGCGCAGCGCGTTCAGATGCGCCAGCGTCTGTATGCAGGGAATCATCTCTATTCCCCATTCTTTCGCATACGCGTCGATCTCGCGCATTTCGGCTTTTGTATATCTTCCGCGTAAATAACCGAAAATGGGTTCGCCTTCTATTTCGTAGGTATCTTCCGTATATAACATCATGCTCGTATATCCGAGCATAGACAGATTCCGTATATACTTTTTCACGGTAGAAACGGTTAAAACCCCGTTACGGGAACAGTCCACCATAAAACATAAATCGTCAAACCGACGCTTGTCCTCTATACAGAAATCTCCCTGTTCTCCGTGCGCTTTTATCAGCAACGCCGCTCTCGCAAGTTGACTTTCCTGTTCATAATATACAGTGATTTTTCCGTCTTTTCCGAAAATCTTCAATCCGCCTGTACGTTTTTCAAAACGCGTATCGGCAGAAAAAGAAAATCCTATTTCTTCCTGTATCTCTTTTTTTAACATACGTCCTCCCGTTTTTATGTCAATCGCTCGAAATACGGCAATACGTTTATTCCCGCATCCACCGTTACCGTAGTACCACCCCGATACACTACCCCGTCGGGACAATACTTCCATGCCGCCCCTTCAGGCAAACGAACCCGGACTTGCGTAACGCTGCGTTTTATTACAGGAATGACGTAATATTTTTCGCCCAAAAAAAACGCGTCGTTTTCTTTTTCAAAGCCATGATGAGGAAATTCATATTCCACGCAACGCAGAATCGGTTCGCCTGTTTCGATTGCATTTGTTATCAACTCGTCTAAATATTCCCCTACGCTTTCATGCAAAGCAACGCACTTTTTATACGCCTGCGACAGGGCATCGCTTTTATCCCAGTATGAACAGGAAAACTGCATCGCAGGCATTAATGCGTTACATTGACAAAATCGGACGGCGAGTTCCGTTTCGTTATCCAGGGTATCTTTTCTCTTTTCGGTAATAATATCGCCGTTTTCGTCATAAGAAAGAGCATTTAACCCTTCTGCGTCGAAATCTACGATGTTTCCTCCGCCGATCATATCCGCACACGAAAACGGATAACAGCAAAGTCCGGCCTGTATCATATTCGGCACAAGCGCGCGGATTCCGTTGTCCTCGTCCCATGAACGTCGTTTGTCGCCGAGACGGGTGATCATATGCGCCCCCCCGTTCAAAAATCCCGAACGCACTTCCGCTATTTCATATCTTTTCGCAATTTCCGAATACAGGGAGCATTGCCCGGCGGGCGTAACGGGGGCATACGTCAAATCGTCGAATGAATAAAACCTTTCGTCCCCCGCATCGAATTTGAACCCGTCCACATTATACTCTTTTACCAAACCGTCTAACTTTCCGATTAAATACTCTTTCGCCGCAGGCGAGGTTAAATCGAGAACGGCGCTCGTGCCGTTCCACCATTTTTTCATGGCGACTTCCCCGTCGGACGTGCGCACGAACGCGCCGGCTTTCATCAACGTCTCGTAATCTTTTGCCGATTTGTTAACGAACGGAACGATCCATAACGATACGCGGAAGCCTTTTTTATGCAATTCGTCCAGCATTTTTTTCGCTTCGGGAATTTTCTCTTTATTGAAACGCCAGTCGCCATAATCCACGCTCCAGCCGTCGTCGATGATTAAAAGATCGTATGAAAATCCGATATCGACGATTCTGTCGGCATAGGAAAGGATTTTTTTCTGTGAAACGTTCACTCCCATTTCCACCCAGGTGCAAAATTGCGGACTTTTCAACAGTCCCCGCGGAAAATTATGCGAAGTTTCCGTTTTAGCATACTTCATCGCCGCAAGATACGCGCCTTTCAGCGTGCCGTCCGCCTCGCCTTCGATAACAGGAACGGTAGAAGCAACGGTAATACGCCCGTCTTTCACCGTAACGGAATATTCTCCCCCGGCATAAATATACCTTCCCTGCGTACTGACAAACAGTCCGTTTACCTGATTATCCGTCTTGTTCTCATTCACGTCAAAAAAGTACTCGGAATATCTGTCTATCGGCATCCGCAGTCCGTGCGCCACGACACCGCCGCGAAAATATTCGCCTTCGCGAATTTCTATGGTCTTTTGAAACTTATAAAGCATAAATTAGATCCGTTGTTTTTACTTTGTCAATTACGTTTTGCGCTTTCCAGCCACGATTCCATAGACGTGCTTTCTGAAAATCTCGGCATATTCATACTCGTCATCTGATCTACAAATAAGGTGTAAAGCGTATTGTATTCGTCGGAATCGTAACCATATCCGTCGTATAAGTATAATTTAAGGAAATTCGTACACGCGCGTTCCTGCATAATTCTGTTCTGCAATTTCTCTCGGAGGGCTATGTCGCCGATACGACTGCACTTCTCTTCCGCTAAATCAAAATAATATTCCGTCTGCTCCACCAGACTGCGGGGGAACCGTTTCAGATCGATCAACGCATCCGTAAAATCGTTTACGGCGTCGTGCGTTCTGTAAAGGTTATAAATCGCACGCATTTCAGGCGCAACGTCCTTATAATAATGTTCAAAGAATTTGTCGGTGAGTTCCTCTATGTCCTGATTGACGTCCCACATCAAATTCGCGTGCAGGTACAACCGTAAATAACCGAACTGAGTGAACGAACCGCCGCTGTTAAATTCGGTAAAATAATCCGTTACGCCCATTTCCGCATAAATTTCTTTGTTTCTCTTAATCCTGTTTATGTCGTTGAAAAAGGGCAGGAAACAGGTATATTTTGCCGAATAATCCCAGATATGAAATTTATTCGCTATCGCCTGCCAGCCTTCGATATAATTCATTTTGGCGGGATTCACGGAACAATCCGGATCATCAAGCGCATGATGCGGGCAGGAATTCTGCGTTATGCGCAAATTCAGTTTTTCATGCGGATAACAACTTTCGTCTTTGATTTTATAAGTTCCGTCTGCCTGCAGATCCACGGGAGGCGGCAATGTATCGCCGTAAATAAACGTGGTATATTCCAGATCGCGTTCAGGACAATTATTTGCTTTCCATTCTTCGATTCCGTTAATAATCTTATTTAAAAATCGAATCCACAGTCCGCTGCAACCGTACAACCTCATTTCTTCCTGACATTTATCGCAAGTACAAAAGTTTTTTCCGTCCTCCTGCGATATGTTAACGAGATATGCGTCAGGCATTTCTTGTATGTATTTAATCAACTCGCTAATATACGCTTCCTCTATCCCGTTTCCCTGCGTAAAACAGATTTGCGTTGCACCGCTTCCTGCATATTTGGCATAATCTGGGTTTTTATCCGCAGAAATAATCACATCGGTATTATGATCGCCGTTGGGAATATAATCCTGCGAACGCGTATTAGCGTATTTTTTCGTTCCGTACCCGAACATCAATCCCAAGCGCAACCGAAAACTCGTATCCTGATCCGCCTGCGCTATTCCGTCGGAATTTCTTGTTTCAAAGCTGGGAATATCAATTAGCGAAAAATCCTTTAAATAGAGCGTGTCGTACGTTAAATAATCGATCTCTTTCGCCGTATAAACTTCATACCCGATCTGTTGTTCCAGAAATTCCATACATCCGTAGGCGCTCGCCCGCTCTGTTGCTCCTACAATATATACGGTATTGTCTTTTCTTTTTATCTTGTAGCCGTCGCGTTTAACTTCCGAGCGAGTTGCACTAATTCCGCTGTTCTGCTTCATCCAGGTCTCGCCTATCGAAATTATGCAATCCGAATCCGAATGATCTTCGATCGTGCTGTCTTTTACGACCGGAATCTCCGCCCCCGTAGACAATTTGATATAGGTTGCTATTTCGTTCGCACCGGTGGAAACGACTTCTGCCGCATCCTCGGGAATGACGATTTTATACCTCGACGATCCGTTCTGCGCAAGAATTATATTCGTATCTTTTATGCCGGTTTCGTTCGTTTCCGTTTCGTTGTTTTTATCTCCGGCGCACCCGACCGAGAAAAATATGGCGCAACAGAGAACAGCCGAAACCAACGAAGTAAAAATATTCTTTTTTTTCATTCTGCTTTTTCTCCCATTTTTACTGTACCGTAACCGTAATATCTAAAATTGCATAATTTCCACTGGTATCGTACGCAACATGGCGGACGGTATATCTTCCTTTCTCTGCAAACGTATAACTGTCGCCGTTATTCTTTTCCTTCATTTTACCGTCGGTATCGATAATAAATATTCTGTACTGCAACGATTCGTCCTCGGAATCGTAAGCGTCAAATTTTTTAAGTACGACGCTATCGCCGGTTTTTACGGTATATTGCGTTTGGCCGACGTAATCGATAACAGGTGCGTTTCTATCGAAAAGCTCAACTTCTTTTACGACGTTCGCTATATTTCCCGCCGCATCTGTCGCCGAATACGCCACTTCGTATTTTCCGTATTGCAATAACGTAAAACTAAACGTTTCGGTAGCCTTTCGTTCAGAAAGCAACACCTTACCGTCGGGAGAAGTGACCGTAACGAAAACTTCCATCATCGGCGACAGGTTGTCGTAAGCTTTCGCCGCAGGAACAAGGATCGTTTCGCCGTAACTTCCCACAAGCGGAAGTTTGCTTTCGAAAACAATTGTAGGCGCTACGTAATCGTGAAATTTCTGCAATTCGTTCTTACGATACGATCCGGAAAAATACGTTGTCCCGAGTTTTTTGATACAAATAGATTCGTCGACGTTTTCCGTATGAAAAATTACGGATACCCAAGCCGTAGGCGAAGCAAACGACTCTTTGATATCGAACAACCAGGTTCCCGTCGTATCATATACGCCGTTCTCCCGTATGCTTATAAGAATCCGACTGCTTTCAAACGCACCGGCCATCTTATATTCGATACCGCCATATTCTATCTGCGTACTGCTCTTGTCCTGACGGGAAAAATAAATAGAAAACGTATTGGAAGAATCTTTCGCATCTGCAAAACAAAATTCTACCCGTCCAGTAAAAGACGCCGAGCCGGCGTTTAAAGAGGCTTCAAAGCCTTCCGTCAACATCGGATAAATAAAATCTATCCGATGAGACCCCGCTTTTTTTGCGGTGAATCTTGTATACTTTTCAGATTCACCGTCTTTGTTGAGCGACACGGAAAGATTCGTTTCGTCGAACGCAAGAAAATCGTATGCCTGCTCTACTTCTATTATCTTCGCCTCATATGTGCGTATAATCGCGCTATCTTCTTTTCCCTCGCAATACAATTTATACTCGATTTCTATCTCTGAACCGTATTTTTTCAAAGACGGCTCGAAGATATAGCCGGATAACGTTTCCGATACCGAAGCATAAGCCCCCTTTCCGCGCACCGTTATCTGCGTAATCGCGTTCTTTCTCTGTCCCGTTTCGGAATAATCGTAAGCGGCAAGAACCGGTAGCTGGGTTGTTACGTCCGATACAAACCGATCGTTCACTTTAATTTCTCTTTCAAAAACAGGGGAATCGTCAACGTCCACTTTAAACGTTATTGTTTTTTCAGCTTTATACCCCAGGTAATCCACCGCCGAACAGACGACGTCGTAATATCCCGCAACGGTCGGCTGAAAGAAATCGGTTTCATAAATCGGCTCGTTATATCCGTCGGCAACGCGTACGACGCGGATATCCGTATTTAAAACGCCGCTACCGCCAATCGCCGTAAAATTCGGCAGAAAGATTTTTTCCCCCGCGCTGTATACCGTTTGCGTTTCATCTGCGGAAATAACGATACCGGCTATCCCGTATTTCGCTACAACGGTATACTCTATGCTTGCTTCGTTGCCCGAACGATCACCCGTTTTATACGTTATTAAATACTTCCCTGCTTTTTGCGGTATAAACGTACTGCCGTTTATCAAAGTTTTTTGCGTATCGCTTTCATGCGTAAAGTACACTTCAGAGCTTAAAGCGCCGTCTACCAAGTCGTAAGCCGTTACGTCGAATAAGGGATATTCTCTGCCTACGCCGGCCAACGGTAATTCGTCCCCTTTGGGCAGTTTTTCGATGAAATATGGATTCGTTACGTCGTATACGGTTTCCCCGTTTAAACTCTGTCCGTCAACGTTATAAATCATATACTGCGCCTTCGACGAACTGATATCGCAGGTTACGACGGAAAGTTTTACGCGATTGGTAGTAAACCCCGAAAACTCTTTTCCTAACCCCATACTTTCCGTATGGTCCAGATCGAGCAGGCAATTATTCCCGTACCATATCGCCTTGTCCGCTTCGTCGTATTGCAACGTTATCGGCGCAAGATACATTTCCGTTTTCGGAATTCCGCCGTCGATTTGTTTATCCGGGTCTTCCATAACGTAGTTAAAATCGCCGTAGTTGATACGGTTATACGTGCAATATCCGTAAAAGAACATCTGCGTGCTGTTCTCGTACATATAGTGCCACTGCGAATTTACGTTCACCACGTCGTGATACTGTCCGTAACGGTATGCTTTGCTTATTCCGTTGGGAAGTTCAACTTTCATAAACGAATACGACGTGCCTGAAGTATAAACGTAAATACAAACGTAATTTTCTTTATCCTCTACGTCTGTCAGATAAATTTTCAACCCCTGAAAATCGTATGAAACGCCGGGGTTAGAAGACAGAGGCTGAAAACATATCAGCACGTCGTCTTTCGTTTTTCCGTCCAGATTAATCTCGTTATTAAAAATCAAGCGGTTTTTTTCCGTTGTACTGCTTACAAGGACTCCGTTTCTCAATCCTTCGGGAATATCCTCTTCCGATTTATATTTGATCAGCGTTTTCCCGTCTTTGCTGCCATCCGCATAAAAACCCGCCGCAGTGTTTTTCGGCGCGCCGACGTTTCCCTGCACCGTAATTCCCGTTTCGGCAGTAAACAGCGAGGCCGAATTTTTAAGATTTTCCGCGCCCACGTTACCGGCGTCTGCACCGGCACACAAAGGGACAACGAAGAAACAGCTGATTGCCAATAAAAGCATCGCAACAATATTTCTGCTTTTTTTAATCTTTCTCAACATATATTTCTATCCTTTTAATCCGCCCATTGTAAGAGAGCCCATCATTTTGTCTTTAAAAATCATAAATAACACGAACATCGGCGTGGCTACAGCGATAAGCGACGCTATTTTAATCGGAACAGACGCACCTGCCTCCACCGAATTCTGAAACGAAAATACTCCGTAAGCAAGAGTAGGATAGGAAGGAAGGAATACCATCGGAGTCTGGTAGTCCGCCCAAAGCGCGATAACGTTTGTTAAAAACAGAACCCCGAAAATAGTTACCGTCATAGGAAACATGATTTTAATCAAAACGGTAAAATGTCCCGCGCCGTCCATAAACGCCGCCTCGGCATAATCCCAGCTCAGCCCTTTCCAGATCGCATAATAAATCAGGAAATTGCTGCCGAAACCACCGAAAGACGCCAGAGAGAACAAGAAAATATTATCGTAAATTCCCAACTTCATGGCCAGCGTCATAGAAGCCGCCAAAGAGGCGGAGATAGGAACATATATACTGATCAGAGTCAGCAGCCAGGCTATTTTCGCCCAACGTACGCGTTTTGCGTATTTTGTGTAAACATACGAAGTGAGCATAGGCCCTAATACCGAAACGAAACCGTACCCTATTACGTAAATCAGTGTATTTAACAACATACGGGGAAAATACACCCATTCACCCGACGAAATACGGATTTTCATATCGGTGAAAACTTGCAACCAATTTTTCCATTGCCAGCCGCCGAATTCCTTTTGGGGCAACCATACACTGTCCATAAAGAAATTGATAATGGATTTATTCGCGGCGCTGAACGCCCAAACATACATTACGAAAAAGACGCTCACCCATATCAGCATTACCGACCAGACCGCAACCGGAAAAACCGCCTTCCTTTCGTCGCTTTTATTTATTCTATCGTTATTTTTCTTTCGCATCAGAATTCGGCCTCCGGATCCAAACGGTCAAACAACTTTTTCGTTAATTGTACTATAGGAACGGAAACCAATCCGATAGTAAGATTCGCCGCGGAAGTATAACCAAACATATATTTTGCCGCGGTTCTAGAATCGTTACGCGCAATGGAGATATACATATAATACCCGAACGACTGCAAATTTTCCGGCGCCGCATTGTCATAAAACGTGAATAACGGTCCTTGTGCCGTAAACAGTCCGCTGAAAAGCCCCAGACACTGCACCTGAACAAGAGGAAACATAAGCGGCAATACCACCAGGGTAAATTCCTTCCACATCGTAATCCCTTCCAATTTTCCGTACTCAATCAGATCGGGCGGGACTCGCGACATCGTTCCCAGATTGATGAGGAGCGCGCCGGGCAATCCGTAATAAATCATATAAACGGTTATAATCATCCGATTATAATGTATGTCCTGAAACAAATACGGCATCTGCTTATCAAATGTCTGCAAAAATAAGCCGTCGATACCGGATTCAATAAAATGCTTGAAGACAAGCACAGTTACCATAGAGGACAAAATCTGAGGCAAATAGAGCATCACCTTAAAAAATCCCGTCCCGGGCAGTTTTTTATAGATAACGTACGCTATCATATAACTGAAAGGCAAACAAAGAAACACGCTGATCAGATGATAATATGCTCCGTTCAGTATATACGACTTACCCGTCTGCGAAGAAAGTTCGGTTATAAATTTTATAAAATTTTCGAACAGTCTGCCGATAGGCAGTAAAACATGTTCGTCAAGACTCGGATTATAGTACGTAAACGCCAAGCGAATGGAAGTGAAATTTGCGTACAGCCAAAATATAAGAAACTGCACGATAAACGGCACTAAAATTATCAGACAAAACAAATGCTCTTTGATATTTGCTTTTTCCGATTTTTTCTTTATTTGCATCATCTTATTTTATCCTCGATACAACAGCGAAAACAATGCGACCCGTGCGACGCCGTTCTCATGCGCCGTTTATCTGCCACTGAGAAAAAGCAAGTTCCCATCTGCTCTTGTCGTAATAATCGTGAACGCCGGTGATAAAGGTTTCCGCCGAAATCCACTCTTTACCGTTTACGCCTGCATTATCGGCAAACCACGTACTCATATACGTTCCTACCGCAGCATAAGTTCCGTAAGCGCCCATCGCAGTGGAGGCAATAGGTTTTCCGTAAGCAGACATCGGCGTACTTGCGTAAAAAGCGTTCTGATCCGTATAAGTCGCAGGATAAATCGTTTTAACGTTTCCGTATACACCGACTCCCTTTTTGATACGATACACGTTTCTGCCGAAAGGCGTAAGGCTGTTCAGTTGCTCGTCCGATAAATCGTATTCAAACGAATCTCTCACCACGCCGTTTGTCAGCGTAAATTCTTCCAGAGCGCTTTCGCTATGGGAGAAGTGCAACCAAAGTTTACAAAGTTCGATTTTATCCGTTTTGGCATTTACTACCATGTCCGTAGCAATATCCGCTCCGCCTATATATTGAACGGAATTATCGTATTGCCCCTCCATTTTCGGCATAATCATAAACCTGAAATCGCGGGTCCCATAGCCGCCCGTATAGTTGAAATTCGCTCTTGCTTCGTTCTCCCACCATTCGCCTTCTACAATCATCGCAATGCGCTTCTGATTTTTTTTGCCGAGTTTAGAAAGCACAAACGTCGTCTGCGCCATCAGATAATCGTACGATTGAAGATAGCGATTATTGTCGTAGTACTCGGGATCGATCACATTGCGCATAAACTTAATGTAAGAATCTTTTCCCGACTGATAGGCAAGCAACCACGCATTAGAGGGTGTAATCGTAACGGTATACGTGCCGTCGTTATTATTTGTTATTCCGTTCTCGGCACAAAATTCGTCGGTAAACACGTCCAGCGTGGACTGCGGCAAATTACGGAACGTATATTCGCCTTTGTATGTATAATTCAAAGCCGCGCTTTCAGTTCCTTCATATTGCGCAAGATAAGCCGAACTGATTCCGGCCCAATAATCTCCGTTTTTATAGGTAAACGGTATCATATTCGCTTCTACGATTCTGTCCAGCAAATCGAAAAACTCGTCCATTGTTCCGGGTGTGCCGTCGATACCGGAATAGTCAAGCCAGCCTTGATCCTTGAACAAATCGTAATCGTAAATAAATCCTTCCAGCGACGTTTCGTACGGAAGAGCGTAATATCCCGCTTCGATTCCCGAATTATCGTCGTAATAATAGGCGTTCTGCCATTGCGAACCCATTTTATCCTTTAAACTCTTTGTCGGCGCTTCCGCCCCGTCTTTTAACTCGTAACTTTTCGTTTCAGGATTATACGTCATATCCGCAAGTTCGCCGTTATCCAGATACACCTTTTCGTTTACGATATCGTTCAGATTGTACACCAATTTGCTGTTCGCGAATTCTTTAAAAAACCGATAACACGTATAATAAATATCGTTGGCCGACGTATTCTGTTGAAGCGCGGCTTTAATCGAGTCCACCTTGAATAATTCTTTTTGAGGATCGATAATAACATCGACGCCTGTTTTTCCGGGTTCAAAACTGACGTCTTTGTATTTTTCCTCAAACTCCTCGGCAAGTTGATCCGCCCAGGCATATCCCAAACCGCCGTTAAACACACCTATCTTCAACTCGGTTTTTTTCTGATTCCCGCCCGATGCGCCTCCGCCGCCACATCCGCCGAAACATCCCGCAACGATTAATGCCGCGCTTGCCAAACTAAAAACACGTAATTTTCTCATAACTCTTTTCCTCTTTCTGTCTTTTCTATGTCGTTTAATCGTTTTTTCTCTTTTTTATAAACAAACTTACTGCGATCACGCCCGCAAACAACAACGTCGCGCTTGCCGCCCCGACAATCGAAGAACCGCACCCGCTCTTCTTTTCGGCGGATGAAAAGGCCTCTCCGTCAGGGCTATACACAAATACTTTCACGTCTTTCCGAGACGTGTTTCCCGATTCGTCCGTCGCGGTATAAACAATGGTATAGAATCCTACATTGGCGGCTACGACTTCGTTATCGCCTACCTTTTCTCCGTCGAAGTAAATCGCTACGCTAACTAGTGCTTTTCCGTCCGCGTCGTCCGTAGCGGACGCGTTCGGAGCGATGATTTTATCCCCGACCTTATATTCCACCGAGTTATTCTCCACCGTAATCACGGGAGAAGTAACGTCTGATAATACGACAATCTCAGCCTGTTTTACAGCAGTAATACCGTATTCGTCCGTATAAGAATACGTTATTTCGTACGTTCCTGTTTTCGAAGGGGTAAATCCACCGTCAACAATCTCGATAGACTCTCCTTCAGAAAAAACTGAAAGCGTGATTCCGGAACCGGCGGCCGGCAAAACAACTCTCTTTCCTAAATAAGCAACCGACGGAATTTCGCCCGATAATTCAATCTGCGGTCGCGACGGCATATACCGAACGGTTCGTTCAAGCGTTCCGACGCGGTTATTGGAATTGGTTGCGATATATCTTATTGTATATACGCCGAATTCTCCTAGCGAAAAAGAATCGGTATAAGGAATAAAGTCCGTCTGCCCCGGCGTTTTAATTTCTATCTGTATGTCCGTAAGCGTACCGTCTATTTTATCTTCCGCAATCACGTCGTCGGGCGAAACCGTTAACGTCTGGCTAAGGTCTTTAATAATCGTTTCGTATCCGTTGAGCTCTTTCTTTAAAACAAGTTGCGGAACAGCAGGGTTTACGCGTATAATATAACGTTTGCAAATTCCGTTGTTCTTCCCGCCGTAAACAAAGAAATATTCGTACTCGCCCGGTTCTTTATCGCCGAACGACTCGTCCGAATACATCAACCGGTTAACGACTTCGTCCAGATAAATTCCCCCAAAAGAATATTTTGCTGTTACGTAAAAAGCGGCAAGTTCGTCTGTTTCGTCTATTTCGATTACGTTATCCGTGCCCTCAACCTTTTCATTTTTATTAATTATGCTCCAATCGGTATAAGTGATTTCGGGATAAACGTCGTCAAGATTTGTTCCGTTGATCGAAATCAGCGAGGGAATATTCCCCTGTTCGTTCTGTATCAACGCCCAATCTCGTTCTTCACCCGCCCCCGTACCGATTTTAAGCGTATAACCTTCTTTCATCGACTGCGCTTCCGGATATTCTGCATAAGGCAAGGAAACGATCTCAACCGAACTGCCGTTTTTATCGTCCATCTGCACGGAAAGAGCGTTCTCACCGAAAATCAGACTAATCGCGAACTTTCCGTTATACGCAGGCAAAACACCTTCAACGGCCGCACTTTCAAGCGCCTTTCTGTTGCCGCGATCCGCCACGCCCGCCAAAAACGAAGGATCGCCGCTATTCTTGATAAATTGCGCCGTCGTTTTTTCGCGCGTATTCGTAAGCGTATGAATTTCGTAAACGGAAGTCTGAACAGTTTCCCCGTACATTTCGGCATATTCACTGTTTTCGAACGTGTATGTACTCGCCGTACGGTTCTGATATGCGGATTCAAGATATACGCCGCCGAAATAACTGCCGTTCGCCCGATCGGTAGACGGCACCAAAAATGCGGTGAATACGCGCTTCCCGTCCGCGCCGTAATACACGAACGAAGTCGCTTCAATTAACTGCGTTGTAAATGTATATTCGATACGGCTGTCTCCGTACATTGTACCGTTTATACCGTAAATCCATTGCCTTGTATTCGTTGCCAGTAACGCACCTGTATACGCACCGAGTTTGACGGCAGGCGTTACAACGATCGAACCGTCGTTGCCGAGATCGAGCAGATCCGAAAATTCTCTGCCGATGACAAGAGTATATTCCTTGACTATCTCACCGTACGAGACGTTGAGCGAATATTCGCCGCACGCTTTCTCGGAATATTTCGCTCCTTGCGGATAATTCAACACACCGCTCTTATACACTTCGGGAAATCTCAATTCCCCGTACGTTTCCGATTTTATGCCTAAAAACGACGAATACGAAAACGCTCCAAGCATCCCGCCTTCCCGTAAAGAGATTACGGTTTTCGTTCCGTCGGACGTTTCCCCTTCGCTGTAAATGATATCCGAATACGTTTCGCTTACAGAAAAGTTTTCTTTATCAAGCGCCAAGCCGTTCAAGGAAATAACAGAAGGGATCGCGGAACCGGAGTTCGCCAGCAACGACCACGCCCTGCTGTTAGTAACTCCGTAATCGTCGCCGTCGGCAATACGAAGTTTGTAACCTCTTTGTTCCATAGTCTTCATTTCGGGATATTCGTCGTAACCGAAAGCAACTATTTCAACCATTTTCTTGTCCGCACCAAGCATACAGACGGAAAGAGCCGTATCACCGAAATCAAGCCTGATTGCCTGTTTGGCTGCGGCAACAGGCAGAAATCCGTCGCCCATACTTGTAAAAGCTTTTCGATTGTCCGCCATACTCTCGAATACGGCTGTTATCTGCACATCGGTTTTCGTACCGTCCTCAGTCACCGTATGAACGTCGAACGTTTTTCCCGTGCGATCTTTTTCGGCATAAACGCCGCCGTATAACCCGTCCCTGGTGTCATATGCTCCCGGAGCGATCAGCACGGTAAATAATCTGTTGCCGCTTACGTCCGTATACACAAACGACGTGGCTTCGCTCACATTCGTACTCGCCGTAGAAAAGACGTATTCTATGGAACTGTTACCGTAAAATGTTCCGTTTACGGTATAATACCAGTGCATATTCTGTCTGCCGCTGCCGTCACCTGCAACTTTTAATCCCTTGACATCATCGTATAGAACGGTCGCCGGCGTTACGCTTAATCCTTCCACGTCTGAATAAGAAAACAGATCCGCAGTGTTTTTCTGCAACGAATCCGCCCTGACGGAGATCTTTCCGCCGAGGAAAACGCATGCTATCGTAGCGCAACACGTTGCAATTCCAAGCATAAAGGCAATTAACGCGTTTTTCTGTTTTAACATCATTTCACCCTCTCAAACATCTTCTTTTCTCCGTTCTGTCCGTCAATCAAAAGAAGCTGTTTCCTTTCACGCTTGCCGTATATGTTCCACAACTTTCTTTCCCGCCGGTTTTTAATTTCATTTTTTCTTCCAACGTCAATTTTTGAACTGTATGCGGCATAACGACTCGTTTTAGTTTATATTCTTTAATTATAGTCTACACGATTCGCCTGTCAAAATCAATATATTTATAAGATTAAAAAATATAAATTTGTCCGAATTTTTATATAAAATAAAATTATATTAAGATATTTTTATAATATTTGCAAAATGGAATTGACACCACGCCTTCTAGTATGATATAATCAAAAAGCTCAAATACAATACTAAAATACACTCATGAGGTAAAAAATGCGTAGCGTTTTTAACGGCGATATTGACAAAAAAGCAGCCGAAGCTTTTGACTTTATCTGCAATAAGTTATTCAATCAGAAAACGAATCTTATTTACGATTCAAAATTCGACAGCGAATCAGATCTTCCTACGCCCGAGGAAATCTCTTCGGGTTTCCCGAATCCCTGTGGTTACGACACGGGTATGGAGGACGGCATGATCAACGGCGCAACTTTCCTTTCCGCCTGTCTTGCCCGTTTACGCACGGAAAAAGATTCATATTCGGAACAACTCGCTCATCGCCTGGTTGCGGGAATGCAGCAGACCGCTTACTCGGCAAAAAAGCCCGGATTTTTACCGCGTGCGGTCTGCCCGGCTGACGGAAAAAGTCATTATATCGATTCCTCTGTAGATCAATATACAATGTTTGCATACGGAGCATATATTTACACGCAAAGCGACATATGCACCGAATCGGAACGCATTGCTTACGCAGACATTATGCGAAACATCTGCCAACGGGCCAAGCGGAATATTACCCGAGAAAACAAATACGATATGCTTCGGGAGGACGGCGGCGAATCGAAAGTTTCTAAATTATGGGGCGAAGAAAACTTTGAATTTGCCCTTTATTGCCGTTTGCCGATGTTTTATCTTCTTACCTATCACTTAACGCACGAAATATGTTGGCTGGAAGAATACAAAACGTTAAGAGACAAGGCAATAGAAGGCATGCGTCCGTTTTTTCCGCCGTGGCACGTTTATGTTTTGCAACAAATGCAATGCGCTTTGTTCGTGTTGAAAAATCTAGATGAGGAACAAAACTATAAAAAAGTTTACGACAAATTAATGAGCGAAGTCGCCCGATTTGCTCTTTCTCGGACGCAAACGATTGCCGAACGGCTCGCAGAAAAAACCGAATTCAACGAACAGACGATATCGTTCCGCGACAGACCGTTATGCGAAATTCCAAATCCCGCATGGAACGGCTTAAATCAATTTTACACAAAGCGCGGCGATAACAACGATACGTTTTTCCTGATGCAAGATGCGGCAAACATTGTACTTTGCGCCGCTATGGGAAACATCGCCCTTACACGAGAAGCCGCCGATTTATACACGAAAACCTGGAAAAAAATAGACTATTCCCGCCATTCACGCTGTGAATCCGTACATTATCTTTGCGCTTATTATGCGCTGAAAAAAATTAACGAAAATGAAACAGAAATCAACGATTAGCAATAAGGGCGAACGATGTCCCATAAAAAGTTCCAATTTTCAAGACGTATGCGTTATAGGTGCAAGCATTGAAAAAAATCATCCGGACTCCAAAATTTTCTGTGCGAAAAACTATGCTTACTATACGATGAATTATATCATGGCTGGATACGGCTGGGCTACATACGGCGGAATAAAGACGAAACTTTGCCCGGATATGCTCTATGTGGTTTATCCTAATTCAGACTTTACCATTGTTCAGGACAAAACAAATCCTTATACGCTCGCTTGGATGAATCTTGACGGAACAAGAATAAAATCCATTATGCACCGAATCGGTATAGACGTTAAAAATCCCATTATACAATTAAAATGCGACGAGCGTCTGAGGAACTATTTTAAACAAACGCCGAGCAAATGCAAAAACAATTTTGAAAAATCAGACCTCATTGCCCTTAACTCTTTTTACAACATTATCAATCTGATTTTAGAACAAACGTCGGCGGACGACAAACCCGCATCCCGTTCCGATGCGATAGCAAGTATCGCTACGCAATATGTAAAAGATCACTATCAAGACCCCGAGTTGAGCGTCGAACAGATCTCGCGGGCGATTAATGTTTCGCAACGGCATCTTTCTATGACGTTCAAAAAGAACACGGGCGTGGGACTTCGTCGTTTTATCACCAACTGCCGTTTGGCCATGGCAACCGAACTGCTTACCGAAGGAGAGCTTTCCATACAGGAAATTTCCAGCCGCTGTGGGTTTTATTCTCCCTACTATTTTTCTCTTGTTTATAAAAAATACAACGCAGTTCCGCCGTCGCAAACCAAAAAAGACTTCAAATCAGAGAAAAGAAACAATCAGCTTGAAGAAAAAGAGATAAAAAAACAGACAACTGAAGATGTCTGATTTTCATATTTTGGATTTATGCGGGGAAATATCCGTTGTCACCCTCAAATTATTTTGATGTGCGTCATAATCAAAAAATAAACACGCCTCGTCGATTGAAGTGTCCCAAAAGGCGGGGTGCTTTTGGGGAATTTTGAGTAAGTTGGTATGAAACCAACCTACTCGGATTCCCTTTTTTATATAGCGTATTGCGGTAGGTCTATTACTCCTACAAGGTTATATACGATTTTCATGTCTTGGAACTTTTGCACTACGATTTGTTCTAACCTACTTACTAATATACGGTGAGAAGTACATAATCCCTTCTTTTGCGATAGGTAGAGAAGCAAGCCCGAAAACATATCCAGCTCGTTGAATTTTGTGTATGCCCGTTTGGTCTTTCGCATCTGCTGTACCGTTTCAAAGGTCTTTCCGTCTATGATCGGCTCTTGGGTATTCTCGCAGATAACCCATTGGTCTTTGGGTAAACGCACCTGTTTTTTATTCTTGAACGACTTTTTGGTCGTCTGAAAGTTTACCGTATGCCCTATATTCCGAACAATTTCAAAAGTTTTTTCCAAAAGCTAAGCACCTAGATCGTTCGCGCCGCTTATCAAATCCGGATTGTTTTCAGCCAGTTCGCCAAGCCCGTCTGCAAGTTCGTTCGCGCCGTCGCAGGCTAAGCTGACCGCGTCCTGCAGTTCCTCGATTTTATTCATAAGTTCGCTGTCGTCGATCTCCATGTCAAGGGAAAGGGGCACTCCGTTGATCGACACCGCGCCCATTTCAAAGTCAGTGACGTCGGCGGTGATCGTCGTATCAATCCCCTTGCCGGGCAGGATCGTATAGGAAATCTGCTTATTTTTACCTACGTTGGCGACCGTCGCGTTCGGCGCGGATATGTTTTTACACGTCTGCGTAAAGCACTCGTCTTGTAATTTTTTAATATAAAGCATCGCAGGGTACAGCTTCATTTGTTTCTTCTTTATTGGCGCAATATCCAATTTAACAGTCATGCTGTATGTGCAAGGTGTATTTGCAAAGTAGTGTTCAAAATACTCATTTCGCTTCCAACTGTTTCTATCAATTTTTTCGAATAACATTTTTTGCCCTCACATATTCCGGTTTGTTGAAATAATTATACCATTTTTCACCGCAAAAATCAATGGCTTGAAAGGGCTGTAACCGCTATTCTGTTTATCTTCAAACTCGCAAGGGTTTTGCGACGTTGGCAATTAGGCGTGGCTTGTCTTGATACAAGCGATGCGGAATTTCGCCGGGCTCATAAAATATTATTAAGGAAGCGAAAAAGAATTATGCTTTACAAAACCTGTCAGATATGCTATAATTGTAATGCTATAACGACTGATTATCGGAGAAAGTGTTTTGAACGTCGAGTTGTACGAGAAAACAGAATATGCCCTCTCTTTGATAAAAGAAGGAAACGAAAACGGCGTAGATCTGCTGTATTTGTTTATGGGGAAAACCATGTTTATGGTTGCCCGAGGCGTAGTAAAGGATACTTTTCTTGCGGAAGACGTCGTTCAGGACAGTTTTTTGAAAATCGTCAAAAACGCAGGCAAATATAAAAAAGGCACGAACGCATACGCGTGGGTGTGTAAAATAGTAAGAAATACGGCGCTGAACACATTAAAATCGGCGCTCAGCCGTCCGACGGAAAATATTGACGAATTTTTTTGCCTTTCCGACGGCGACGACGTAGAGGAAAAAACCACGACGCGGCTTTTAGTGGAAAAACTGATGAAATCTCTTACTCCGCCGATCGTTAAGCAAATGGTGTATATGAAATATTTTTTTGATATGACCGTGCGCGAAATAGCAAAAGAAACAGGAAAATCGAAATCGTACGTTGCGAAAGAAATCGCAAAAGCCGAAGAATTTATGAAAACTTTGCTTTAACGGTGGACAAACCGAATGTCTTGGTTGTTTTAAGAGTAAGAGGTGCTTTATGAAAGAAAAAAACAAAAAAGATGAGCGATTGGAATCGTTGTTTTCGGAATACGTGCAGGATGAAAAAATGCCGCCTGTAAACGTGACGCAGGCAGCGAAAGAATATATGAACAAGAAACGCGTAACCGAAAAAGTTGCAGTTCCCGTCACCGTAACGGCGGGCGAAAACGGTTCCGATCGCCCGATGGACGGTTCTCGCAGCAACAAGGCGGTTTTTATCGCCGTAATCGGGTTGTTTTTGGCGTTTGTCGTATGGATATGCTGTGTTGTGTTGAAAAAACCCGGCGGATTTGAGTTTTTCTCCGATTTATCCCCCGTTTCGCCGGAGCAAATTACCGAAGTCGACACAGAGTATTCGGATAAAGAATTCCTGCCGTTCGTAAATACGTCCGCCGTAACAGAGTACAAGGAATATATTCTGAACGAAGCGGTCGGCGATTACGATAAAGGCGATACCGTTGCTTATTATATTTCATATAATTCAATCGAAGACGTCGAAATTTCCGTTTATGTAGAAGCATACGGGCTTTATCTGACAGCCCTTGACGAATACAAGCAAATAACGGCAGAAAAAGAATTGGGCGGAATTATGTTTTACTTCAATCAGGAAAAAAACGATTCGTTATGTTATTTCAATTATAATAATTTCGGATACGACGTGAAGATCGACACCGATGACCGGAGCATTGCAAACGGTATTCTGACTTTTATATCGGACAGTTTTAAAAATTAAACCACAAATCCATCCGGATTTGTGGACAAAACCCCGTTTTCTCTTGTTTCTATTATATAAACGAGAGAGAACGGGGTTTTTCTATGAATCAGATAATGTTGATCTTTTTTATTGTGCTTATCTGCGCCGTGGCGGTTTATTATCTTGTTTCGTTAAAATACAGATGGATAGTTTTGCTTGTCGCAAGCATTGCTTTTTACGCGATTATAAGCACTTATCTCACGCCGTTTATCTGTCTTACGGCTGTAAGCGTCTGGCTGTGCGCGCGGTATATTCAAAAACAGAACGATTCTCAAAACGACGCAAAAACGATAAAGAAAAAGAATAAAACGGCAATATTTTTCACCCTATTGCTAAACGTCGGAGTGATTGCGTTTTTAAAGTTTTACCCTCCTTTGAGTACTTTGTTTAATTCTATTTTCAAAAAAGTACACTTCAACGCGCAACTTCCCTCGCTTAAACTGATTCTGCCTCTCGGAATTTCGTTTTATACTTTGCAGGCAATCGGATATCTTGTCGACGTTTACAGAAAAAAAATCGTAGCCGAAAAGAATTTTTTCAGGATCGCTTTGTTTTTGTGCTTTTTCCCGCAAATTCTCGAAGGGCCTATCGCGAAATACGATCAGACATCCGCGCAACTATACGAAGGGCATACGTTCGATTATAAAACGGTCGCTTTCGGCGCGCAACGAATCCTGTGGGGCTTGTTCAAAAAAATGATCGTTGCCGACAGGTTATATTTACTTGTAAAAACCGTTTCGGACAAACCGTCCGAATATGCGGGAATCGCAAGTTTATTGTTAATTTTGTTTTACACGTTACAGCTTTATGCGGATTTTTCGGGCTTTATCGATATTGCCATCGGCAGCGCGGAAATGTTCGGAATAAAACTTCCCGAAAACTTTCGCCAACCGTTTTTTGCGAAAAGCGCGCAGGAATTTTGGCAACGCTGGCATATTTCGCTCGGCGTATGGCTAAAAGAGTACGTCTTTTACACCGTCGCTTTATCGCCGAAACTAATGAAATTCTGCGGCAAATTAAAGAAAAAACATAAAAATCATTTTACTAAAATTTTGCCGACGCTCATTTCACTCTTCTTCGTCTGGCTTTGCAACGGATTGTGGCACGGCGCGAAATGGAATTATATCGTTTACGGAATGTATTATTTTGTAATCATATCTTCGGGTATGATATGCGAGCCGCTTTTCAAGAAACTGTACGCGGCAATGAAAATCGATTCCGGCGGGAAAGCGCTCTCGATTTTCAGACATATACGAACGCTTTTTATAATTTTTATCGGAGAAACGATATTCGGGGCAGAATCGCTTAAAAACGCGTGGATAACGCTATCTTCCGTTTTTAAGCCGTGGACAGGTTCTATGTTTTCGCTGGGACTCGATTATAAAGAATTTATCGTGGCGATGATCGGAATTATTGTAATGTTCACGGCGGATTTCATCAAAGAGAAAGGCGTAAATATCAGAGAAAGCATCGCGTTAAAAAAATTACCAGCGCGCTGGCTCTGCTATATGTCGACAATCGTCGCAATCGTCCTTTTCGGCGCTTACGGCGGAATGTATTCGCTTTTACCGTTTATTTACGGAAATTTTTAAAGGAGAAAACGGCATGAATCAATCGACAAAATATAATATTTTCAAATTTACGGGATTTATGTTGGCGACGATAATTGTAATAGGCGTGTTGTGCTTAGTCGTCCGTCCGAAAAACGAAATGGATTATGCGGATAAACGTTCTTACGAAGCATACAGGATTTATGACGAACCGGAAAACTCTATCGACGTGATTATGCTCGGACACAGCGGCGTGTATCGCGGACTTTCGCCTATGGAAATGTATAAAGAATACGGAATTACTTCCTACGCTTGTTCAAGGGCAACGCAACTGCCCTGGGAGTCTTACGAGTTCCTGGAATCCGTACTCGAAAAACAATCGCCCAAACTCGTAGTGTTTGAAACCGACCAACTGTTTTATGATAAAGGAGCGAGCGTTAATAGCAATTACAGACAAAACAGATTCGATAGCGTAATACCGATCATTAAAAATCACGCTTCGTGGAAAGATTGGCTGCCCGGCAACAATTATCGCGAACGCAGTTATACGAAAGGGTATCAATTTATAAGATCGACAAGACCGTATAACGGAAATAAAAAAATAACGGAAACGGACAAGTCCTATAAAATACGAAAAGATCACTTGAAAAGTCTGGACAAAATCTATGAGCTGTGCAAAAAGGAAAATATTTCGCTGTTCCTTATAGAGGTTCCGTCCAAAATTTTGTGGGATTACGAAAAATACAATGCGGTTAAGGAATATGCGGAAAAACGCGGCATCAACTTTATCGACTGCAACCAACGGCTTGAAGAGTTCGGACTCAACTGGAAAACCGATACCTATGACGCGGGAGACCATCTGAATTACAGAGGTGCGGTAAAATTGTCGGCTTTTGTGGGCGGGTATATCAAAAAAGAATACGATCTTCCCGACAGGCGCAGCGACGACAAATATTCATTCTGGCAGGAGGATTTGAATAAATACAGGAAATACGTGGAGAACGCACTATGATGAAACGAAAAAACAACGTGCTTGAATTTTTAGAAAACAGCGCGGATAACTTTCCCGACAAAATCGCTTTTGCAGATGAAACCAATTCCGTTACTTATGCAGAACTGATCAAAAAAGCGAAGAGAATGGCGGTCGGCATAACGGAAAAAACGACTCCGCGTTCTCCCGTTGCGGTTTTAGGCGGAAAAACAATCGAAACGGTAACCGCCTTTTTTGCGTGCGTTTATGCGGGATGTTTTTATGTTCCGCTGAACCCCGCGCACCCCGAATGTCGTTTAAGGCAGATATTAAAAACGCTTGATCACCCGCTTGTTCTGCTCGAACGCGGTTACGAAAAACTGCTGACGGACGAGTGTGAGGAGATCTATTTTGCGGAAAACGCAGAAAGAACATTGTTTTTCGATGAAGCCGATACAAGCGACGATGCTGCGATTCTCGATAAAATACGTCGTAGCCATATCGATACGGATCCGCTTTACGTAATGTTTACGTCGGGTTCGACGGGGATACCGAAAGGGATCGCCGTTTCGCATCGTTCGGTAATCGATTTTATAGGCGAATTTGTAAATTTATTCGGAATAGACCAATCGGACGTTATCGGCAATCAGGCTCCGTTCGATTTCGACGTTTCCGTAAAAGACATTTATGCAACGATCGCCACCGGGGCTACGATGCAGATTATCCCGAAAAAGTGCTTTTCGTTTCCGATGCCGCTCATAGATTTTCTGATCGACCGAAAAGTTACCACGCTTATATGGGCGGTTTCGGCGCTTTGTATTATTTCGACTTATCGCGGGTTTTCTTATAAAGTCCCAACAGACATAAAAAGAGTTTTGTTCAGCGGCGAAGCAATGCCGATAAAACATCTTAATATCTGGAAAAAGGCGCTGCCAGAAGCCGTGTTCGTAAACCTTTACGGACCTACGGAAATCACTTGTAACTGCACCTATTATATTACGCCGGACGGTATTTTCGACAAAGAGGTGTTGCCGATAGGAACGCCTTTCCCGAACGAGAGAGTCTTTCTTTTGTCCGAAAACGGCGATAACGTAATCAGACCGAATACGGTGGGAGAAATATGTGTTTCCGGTACGGCATTGTCGCTCGGATATTATAATTGCAGGGAAGAAACCGAAAAAGTTTTCGTGCAAAGTCCCGTCAATCCGTATTATAACGAAATAATATATAAAACGGGCGATCTCGGTTATTACGACGAAATCGGAAATCTGTGTTTTGTCGGAAGAAAGGACTTTCAGATAAAACACATGGGACACAGGATAGAACTTGCCGAAATCGAAACCGCTTTAACGTCGAGGGAAAACGTTGACCGCGCAATTTGTATTTATAATTCGCATAAAGAAAAAATAATCGGAGTCTACCGGGGAACTGCCGAACCCTCCGTCGTCGCCGCAGAATTGCGTGATTCGTTGCCCGCATATATGATACCCTCTCACTTTGAGAGAGTTGAAGAATTTCCGCTCAACGAGAACGGGAAAATCGACAGAAAAAAAGTAAAGGAGTTGTATTTAAGATGAGCGTTGAAAAGATACGGACGCCCGCATACGTTTTCGATATCGATCGTCTGATTCGTCGGATACGGAAAATGAAAGGATTTTTCGGTAAAAACGTTTCGGTCTGTTTTGCGATAAAAGCCAATCCCTTTGTAATCGGCGCCATAAAAGACGAAGTGGATTGTTTCGAGGTTTGCTCGCCGGGAGAATTCCGCATCTGCGAAAGAGCCGCTGTTCCGCCCGAAAAGATCGTGCTTTCCGGCGTATATAAAAACGAGGACGACATTAAAAGAATAATCGGAATCTGCAAAGACAACGCCGTCTATACGGTGGAATCGCCTATGCAGGCGGAATTGATCGATTCTGTGGCAAAGGAAAACGGGCTTACTCTTCGCGTTCTTTTGCGATTATCGGCGGGAAATCAATTCGGTATGGATGAGCAAACGATATTGAGAATTATCGGGAATCGAAACAAATCGTCGCTCGATATGATAGGAATTCAATATTATTCCGGCACGCAAAAACGTGAAGAAAAAATAATCGGAGAAGTCGGATATCTTAACGATTTTATTGAAAAAACCGAAAAAGACGGCTTTCACGTTTCCCGTATCGAATACGGACCGGGACTGAAAGTCGGATATTTTCAAAACGAAAACATAGACGAAGAAGCCGAACTCGATCTGCTCTATCGTGCTTTGCGCCTTTTCGGAGAGAGAAAAATCACGCTTGAATTCGGAAGGTTTCTCGTTGCCGATTGCGGCAGTTATTATACCGGGATTGTCGATATAAAAAACAGCGACGGAGTAAATTACGCTATCGTTGACGGAGGAATCCATCATCTGAATTACTACGGTCAGATTATGGCGATGAAACTGCCGTTTTATAAGCATTTTGGCAGCGGGGGAGAAGAAAGCGAATGGACGGTTTGCGGCTCGTTATGCACGACGGCAGACGTCCTCGTCAAAAATTTACCGCTTAAAACGCCTTCCGTCGGCGACGTTATCCGTTTCGATAAAGTCGGCGCGTATTCGATTACGGAAGGGATTTATTTGTTTTTAAGCCGTGATCTGCCCGGCGTTTATTTCAAACAAAACGACAACCTGACGCTTGTCAGAAAATCTGTTCAAACGGATAAAATAAATTCAATTTAAGGAGTATGTTATGGAAAAACTTTTAGCGTTGTTATCGGAAATCAGGCCGGACATAGATTTTGAAACCGCAACCGACCTTATCGACGGCGGAGCGCTCGATTCGCTGAATATAATGGAAATCGTGGTTGAAATTTGCGATGAATTCGACGTGGAATTATCCCCTGCGGATATTATTCCCGCAAACTTCAATTCGGCAAAAGCCATGTATGCCATGATCGAAAAACTAAAAAAATAAATTTTATACCAAAGAGGGATGAAACCGCTCCGACTTATGAATCGTTGTTGAAAGAAAAGGCAATAATCGGAAACGGAGAAGAAACTTTTGCCGTTGTAAAAAAGATTTTTTTGAACGATAGACACAACAAGAAGGCTTTCTGTATAAATAAACGACGGGCTTGCGATTTGCTCGCAAGCCCGCACTTTTATGCCTGATTGGTCCGGATCTCCCATACACAAGGAAATCCGAACCATTCGCTCGTTACGAGCCAACAATTCAGATTACACCTTTGTGGTGCACCAAACAAGAATAAAACGAACCCGAGAGACAATCTTGAGTTCGTTTTTCTTTTCAAGCAAGCCGAGAGGACTCCCTTGGGAGTTTCGGCTTATTTTTCATAAGAGATTATTTTGGAATAAAAATCAAACGATAAATACTTACAATCTTCAACCGAGTGTTCTAAACGCTCAGTTTTTCAGGCAAAAGGCTCGACGATGTTTACTACACCAAAACGGGAAGAAAGATTACTATTAAACAAGCGTGTTTCAGCGTTGCCGACAGATACTTGGCTAAAACTTCGTAAGTCTTATGCTCAATACAACAAGCCTTAACGAACAGATTGTGACCGAATACTCCTTGTCGTTGTATTCAAAAGTGCCTTTTTCTACAATAATTTTGTTTTCCATAACTGTTCGTCCTCCTGATTATTATTTTTTACCTTTCTGTCTGGAAATCTTTTTAGCCTCAGCCTTGCTCTTTCCCTCGGCTAAAGCCTTTTTGTACTTGAAAAGCCCCGCGTGGTCGGACTGGGCCTGAAGATAGCCCGATCTCATACCCGCCTCGTAATCAGTAACTTCCTTACCTTCTTTAGGTCCGTGCTGATGGACTTTTGCCTTGCGTTCTTCCGCGTAACCTTTCGCACGCTTAGACGGAACGCTCCAACGTCTTTCGTTGTTGTTCGCCATTGAAATTCTCCTTAAGTTTTTTTAATGTTGCCCATAACGCAGGGCATCCGCGAATATAACCGTTGAACGACTCTTACGAAACATTGCGTTTCAGCCGATAAATTCCTTGACGCGCGGCCGCTATGCGTCGAATTTTTTATCGCTATACCCTTTTATCGTTCAAGAATTATCCTTACTTCAAAAAAGGCAAATATCCGTAAAACTCCATTAACTCTTGCGTTGCCGAATATTCCCTTTTTGCAGTACACAGATGATACGTTACCTTCCATAATTCCACCTGCAGGTCTCTTTCTATGCCCCATGATTTCCGAAAGCGTTTTTACGTCCATTCCGCATTCCAGCGCGCGCGTGGCAAACGTATGCCGAAGCGCATGAAAACCTCTGTGTTTAATATGTAGCTTTTCCTGTATAATCTCAAAGCTTCTTTGCCTGAATTGTTATATTTTTCTCTTGTTTCGTAACAAAGTTTTTCTCCGCCTACGGCGGATTATTCAAACGATAATTTTTCACTGAATCCCCCTTATATGTTTCCAAAATAAAAGCACTCCGTATTTGAAATTTCTCATACAGAGCGCTTTTTATAAAGTATTAAAAATTTACACCTTTCGATTTAAGAATATCTCCTATCGTTGTAGGTATATTTGTTTTATCGATAAAATTATGTATTCTTCCTTTTTCCTTGCGTTGTTTATTTTTTTCTATGTAAGCCTTTCCGTTTACATGATCGATTTTACTTAAATTTTCCAATACCAAGTTTAGCGCTTTAAGCCCCTCATCCAAAGATAAAATTCGTATATATCTATTTTCGGTTTCTATTGCCCTCATCACGCTTAAATATCTCGGATCTTCAATTCCCGATTTCTGATATTCAATAAAAACATCACATTCGCTCGCTTTTCCAGTATAATTTGCGCCGTATTCGTATAAACGTTGAATTATACCAAGAAATTCATTAAAATGCGCCTTTTGAAAATCGGAACTTATACAGATGTTTTTTCCTGTAAAATCATCGTTTTTATTCAAATTCTTTATTTTTAGTTTATGAATAAAACCTTTCATTATTTTGAGCCGAAATATTACCGTTTTTGGCTTTTTCTACCAACGTACGATTGCGCTCGATTGCTTGCTCCGCATGATAATCGTTATTGCATTTTTTTAATAAATTAACTGTGTCGACAAGCGATATTTTTTCTTTTTCGCCTATAACCTGTAAACCTCTAATTACCGCCCACGCGTCGTCATCGCTTTTATGTAATTTTATATCTGTTATGCCAAGTTCTTTTGTCATACTCTCAACAGAAGCACTTTCTTTCGATTTCATATAACCTTGATAAAGTTTCTGAAAATCGTAATATTCAAATTTTATCGGCTCTCTGTCGTAAAGTTCACAAGCCGTAGCCAAAAAAGCCGAGTCGTGATAAAGCGAAAATCCTATAATCTTACAATCGGGCATAGTTAAAAGATCTTTGATTTTTGTGTAATAATAATCGAAAGTCGGACTATTATAATAAATTTCTTCGGGGTAGGCAAGTAAAATGTCTTTTTCATGCTCTCTGCCCGTAAGAGCGAATTTATATTCCGGATTCATCGTAATACAATCTCTTTCCAAAACATTAAATTTTTCATCTACTACTACATACCCGAATTCGCAGATATGTCGACCGTCGCAACATTCGATATCGAATGATAAATATTTCATTTCTTTCTCTCTCTTTATCAATCCTTAAAAGATATTTCTTTATATTCCAAATCCGAAGCGTAGCAAATATCTTCGCCGTATATTGTTTTTAAGATTTCAACATTTACAATATCGTCGGCTTGTCCTTGCGCAACGATCGTTCCGTTTTTGAGTAACAATACGTTGCTGTCTAAATATAACGCGTGATTAGGATTGTGCGAAGATAAAATAAAAGTCTTTTCTTGCTCTTTCGCAATTTTCTTGATTATAGAAAGAACGACGTGTTGATTTTTAATATCGAGCGCCGATGTCGGCTCATCCAACACAATTAGGTTTGTATTCTGAACAATCGCCGCGCAAATAGCAACAATTTGTCTTTCACCGCCGCTTATTTCGGACAACTTTTTATCAAGTAGGTGAGTAATTCCGAACTGCATTGCACAATTTAATACGTTTCTTTTTTCTTCATCCTTCGGGGACTGATAAAACTTCATATTGTTCACCGTACCGAACAATAAGTATTCCTCTACCGAAAAATCATCGATAAATCCGGATTTTTGCGAAACATAAGCCATTTTCTTCGAGCGTTCGCTTATAGATAGAGATTGTAAGTTTTCATCTTCAACGATTACCTCTCCGCTATAGTTTTCCAACAAGCCGGCAATGATTTTTATGAGAGTTGTTTTTCCAGATCCGTTCAGACCGATCAAAACGTTAACCGTGCCTTTTTCGCAAGAAAAACTCACGTCGTTTAATACCGGCCTATCCTTCTTTCGATACCTGAAAGAAATGTTTTTTACGTCAATCGTTTTCACGAATCGAATCCCTCCTTACAAATAACAATACAATAAAAACGATTGTACCGAAAAATCCCGTTACCGCCGATAACGGAACTTCGGCAGCCGTAAACACGCGAGATAAAATATCTGCTATTATCATAAACGTTGCCCCGAACAGCATGCACATGGGAATTGCTTTTTTCGTATCTCTCCCTACCGTCAGCCTTACTATATGCGGCACTACCAGCCCTATCCAACCGATAGTACCGGAGAAAGCAACGGAACTTGCGGTAAGGAGGGTAGCCACGATAATAATTATCGCCCTGTAAAGTCTGTAATTTATTCCTTTTGTTTGCGCTTCCTCTCGCCCTAAAGCAACAATGTTAACTCGCCAACCGATTGATAAGATAACGATAGAACAAATTATGACAATGGGTAACAAAACGTAAACGTCCGCCATGGTAGATTGTTCAAAAGAACCCATCAGCCAAAAAGTTATGCTTGCAAGGGTGGTTTCCGCATCTGCAAGATATTTAATGAAAGATAACACCGCTCCCATAAATCCGCCGACGATAATTCCCGAAAGAGTTAATGCCATCGATGATTTATTTTTGAAAGACTTTGCGACGAAAGTAGTTGCAAGCACCGTAAAAATCCCGAAGATAAAGGCGGAAATACTTACAAAAACAGATGACGCTCCGATAACGATAGCCAAAGCCGCACCGACGCCCGCACCGGAAGATACTCCGAGTAAATCCGGTGAAACTAATCTATTTTGAAAAGTTTCCTGATACAATAAGCCTGAAACGCTCAACGCCGTTCCCGTCAGCGCGGCAATAATCGTTCTCGGCAAACGCAAGTTCAGCACAACGCTGCGTTCTATTTCATAGCCTTCGCCGCCAAACATCATTTTGAAAAAATCGACCACAGAAATTTTATATCTTCCGACGGTTAACGCCAAAACAAATATAATAATAAGAGTTATGCCGACGAGCGTAAAATATACGCCCGTCATTTTCTGTTTCATTCGATCAGACAAGAGAATTTCCCTCCCTGCTTAAACCGTCGAGCATGTTCTGTGCTTCCGAATCCGTAAGTTCTGCGCCGAAAAATTCTTTACTCAAATCCCGAATTTGCTTTTTGACGTCGTAATCAAAATATTCGGGATAAAGTTTATTTGCCTGATCGCAAAGAAAAACGGGAGAAAACACGGATAACTGTTCAAACATCGTAAGTCCGATCGGAATGTTGAAAATCCGATTATTTTTCACTGCGTCGAGATGCTTATACGGTTCTTCTTGTAAAGCGTTGATCAATTTTCTTTGATATATTCCTCCGACGACAAAGATGTCGGGATTTTGAGCGCATATTTCTTCCGCCGACGGTCTGTTTGATTTGAATCGATCGTTCAACGGCTTCATTCCCAATACTTTATAAGCATATTCGGTAAACGAACCAACCTGATCAGTGTATCCTACGCCCTTATTTTTATCGCCTCGCACGTAATATACGGTCCGTTGTTTGCCATCATGTTTTGCAAGTTCGGCTTGAATTTCCTCAATCGTCGATTGCATTTTTGCTTTCCATGAATCAACCCTTCTTGTTATTTCATCGCTATCCCAGATTTGTTTTACCAGATTGGCAAAGAAATACACGTAACCGCCAAAATCGGGATTGCCGTATAAACTTACGTTCAAGGCCTTGATTCCGTGTTCTTTCAATCCGTCTGCCACGTATTTTTCGGGTGCAAAAACTATGTCGACGCCTCGCGCAATATACGTTTCATAACTTTCTTCATAAGCAAGCGAATATCTTTCGTTCGCTTTTTCATCGAAAACCGTCGCCCACTCGTTTTTTAGCAGTGCGTAATATGCGCCGTCGATACAATCGCCGAGACCGAACGCTATCAAAAGATCATACGTCGTCCTCGAAGCACAGGCGACTTTTTTAGGATTTTTCTTTACTGTTATCGTTTCTCCGAGCATATCCGTAACCGTTACCGTTTCGGGCGGATTGCTATTCTCGTTGCAGGCGGTTAAACTCGCACTTGCCCCTATCATCATGAACACCGACAATGCTATTGCTAAAAACTTCTTCATTTTTTTACTCCTTCTCCTCTTATTTTTGTATAGACTTCAAAATCCTATTAAATTCTTCTTCATCCTTAGCATCAATCAATTGATTTATTTTCTCGTTAAATTCCGCCATCGTCATATCCTTAAATCCTTTTTGACGGGACAGCCTTTTTGTCAACCTTTGCTTAGCATTAAACTCTTTTAATGCAAGATATTGCAACTCAGGATTATTTTCCATTTCTCTACTTACCTTGTTGAATTCGCGAATAGGCATATTTCCACATCTTCTATACAAGTATTCTCGTTTAACCATTTCAAAAAGGTCGCCTTGCTCTCTTATTATTCTTTCCTCCACGGAAATTTCTCTTATTTCAAGGATTTCATCCAATTCAATATCTTTTTTGATTTGCTCGATTGCTTCTTCTTTACTATCAGCCTTCACCACCCATTCACAAGGCAAAAGCGTCTCATCTGGATCCGCCTCCATAATTTCGTCTTTATAAGTGAAATTAACAAAATAATACATAGTTATTCTCCTTTTTCTCTATCATCTTTTTTCTTCAACAATTCAAAAACATCAACTTCTAGAAAATCGGCAATTTCCTCTAATGTATCAATGTTTTTGACACCTGCGTTCAACCACCTACTAACTGTTCTGATTTCCGCTCCAAACTCATAAGCAAAATTTTCTTGTGCCCTATATCTAGAACTTCGTATTAATCGCTTTAAGTTTATCCCGACAATCAAGCTTAATGAAAGTTCATTGCTCATGTAGCCCTCCTTTGAGTTTTTGTAACTACATTATATCTTAATTTTTTTATCCGTCTACGACATTTTTTGTCCTATTTCACGTCATTTATCGCAAGACAAAATTTTACTCTTTTCTTTCAATATTCCTTTTAATTTCTCGCACACAGATTGTAACACTACTCCCACGTAAGCAATACAACCGTATCCGTAAGAATTAGCGACTACCCTTCCTTCTCCATCAATTTTATAAGGATAAGGTGATTCCATATATTTAACACCTTGAAGATATAATTGTGCTTGTTTTTTGTGTTCTATTGCAAAATTCAGCATCTCTTCGCTTAAACAATGACCTTTCAACAATAAATAGTTCAAAACCAAATTAAAAGAAGCTGAAACAGATGGTACGTGTTCAAGTTCGTCACATCTTTCTCTCCCTTTATTGCTTTTATAGTATACAATTCCACCGTTCCATTCTTCCCATTCCTCTTTTGTTAAGGTAAATGAACGCAAATAAGAGTTTAATATATTTTCCGTTTTTAGCAACTTTTCAATCATTTGTTTGCTAAACACATATCCATCACGGCGAAATTGTGTTTCTTGAAACGCTTCTAATTCACAATCCTCTTTCTTTTGCAATATAGGTCGTGTTGGTTTAATTAAATATTGAAACAGTTCAACGTCATCATATTCTATTGCCAAATCAACAAAGGCATTGAATTTATCCTCCATCCCCGTCAGATTTCCAACACGAATCGCTGTATTCATTTGAGTTTCCCACATAGATATGTAGCCTTTTTCAAACATATATTTAATTAAGTCAACTCGCTTAAATTCTATTAGGTAATCTAAAATAGTTTTATCAAACTCATCGTAGTTTTCTCCAATTTTAGTTCCGTATTCATTTTCCAAATTCATCAGTTGGTCTAAACGTTTTTTATCTCCACTTTTCGCAACTGCATATAAAGAAAACAACCTATCATCGAAATTATCTCTCTGAGAACCAGCCATTAAGATGTTTTCTATACTAACGTTAAAAACTTGCGCCAAATAATAAATATGGTCAATCCCTGGATAACGCTCACCAGCAATCCACTTACTTACATTATCACGAGAAACAGGTCTACCTTCTATCTCTGTTAATTTTTTAGATAAATCCGCTTGTTTCCATTGACGTTCATTTAATAGAAAATTAATGTATACCCCAACTTCGTTTTTATCTTTTATTGCCATTGCCATAATAATACCTCCAAATGTTGCAATGTTATTATATCACCATAAAAATTTTTAGTCAATAAGTTTGTATGCAAATATTTGTATTTATTAGGATACATATTGCAACTTTTTAATTGTTTTTACAAACTTTTATTTGTCTACTTTTGTATACAAGGTTTTTTAATTGTTCTGAACGCGTGGTATAAGCCTTGCAAATCTTCGGGCAAATAACTTAAAGCTTTTTCTTCCAATTCTATAGGCACTCCGTAATACGCTTCGGCAATACTTCCGGCCATTGCCCCGATAGTATCCGAATCGCCGCCGATTCCTACGGCGTTTCGGATAACGTCTTCAAAATTTTCCCCGTCTAAAAAGGAAACTATTGCCTGCGGAATACTGCCTTCGCACGTTACCCAGAATCCCCAATCGTCGTAGCCGTAGTTGCCCGTTAAATATTCGACAGTGAAATATTTACTTTTTAATTTCGGATAATATTCGCTCATTCTTTCACGAATATAAGTCTTGTCCTTGCCTGTTCTGGCAAAATACACCGCCAATGCAACGGCTTCCGCGCCTTTTATCCCGTCGGGATGATTATGCGAAATTTCCGTAACCTTTCTTGAAATATTTTTCACTTCATCTTCCGATTCTGCAACCCAGCCGACGGGGCTTATTCGCATCCCGGCGCCGTTCCCGTAACTATAATAAGGTTTGCTTTTTTCAAACAACCATTTATAAAACATATTTCCCCACCCGATTCGTGGGTAGGGCTTTGCTATATCTTTCATAACCTGAACGGTTAATTCGCTCAAATCATCGTAATTACTTTTACTAAGCAGCAACGCTCTTGCTACTGCAAGAGTCATTAAAGTATCATCCGTAAATCGACACCCGTCTGCAAACAACGCAAAATCTTTTCCATAATGTTCCTTAAATTCAAACCTGCTGCCAACGATATCGCCTATAATTGCACCTATCATTTACGCCGTCTCCCCATTAAAATAATCATCATCCCCAAATCGTTTCTTGTCTTGACGATTTAAATTTTTACGTTTTGTTTTTTCCATGATTAAAACGCCGTATTCCTGCTCAATATATCGAATATAAACGGGCAACTTTTCTGCAGTATGCCTTACGCTGTAACTGCAATGTTTTTTAAGTTTTCTCAATTCAAACAAAGAAATTCCTTGTCCAAACGCGTCCTTATTACTTCTTTTGAAGGCTTGCGCAAAGAGAAAGTATTTTGTTCCTTGCGCCGTCAAATAAAACGATTGTTCGCCCTTAGCCGTGGTTGTACAATAAATAAAGTTTTTCATTCGTATTCTCCCGAAAAATAATTGTGCCACTTTATAAGTGAAAGCCGGCAGGCTCTTTATAAGCCCGCCGGCACATTGATTAAGCCACCATTTTCAACAGTTCTTCGCGGCTTAACAGATGTTTTGTTTCTAACGCTTCTACAATTTTATCGAATACCCCTTTATGCTCCGAAATAATATTTTTAACTTTTTCGTGCGTTTCGTTCAATATCTCAACGCGTTTCGCAACCACTTTTTCGCCTTGCGAATCCGAAATTACTCCGCGCCGAGAATAATCAAGCAAGTATTCATAACCGAATTTTCCGCCTTCCGTTATCATAAAATCAAGGCTCATTATCGCTTGCCTCATATCGTTTGAGCATCCGCACGAAGCCTCGCCGAACTCTATTATTTCGGCTACTCTTCCGCCGAGAGCAATCGCAACGTCGTCTATGCCGTCGTTGTTTTCGGAGCAGCATATCTCATCGTCGTAAATCATACGGGTATGTCCTTTCGATTGCCCTTGAGGAATAATTGTTGCAGTCGACACCTTGTCCGGCTTTAAGTATAACGCCACAATCGCGTGCCCCGCTTCGTGTACTGCCACCAAATGTTTTTCGCTGTCTTTAATTTCGCCTTCCACGCCGTGAAAAGCAAGTCGGTTCATGGCTGTTTGAAAACAGTCGAAGTCGATATCCGATTGTTTTCTTTCGATAGCGAGAATACCGGATTCGTTCACAAGACATTCGAGTTGCGCCCCGGAATATCCAGAAGTTACTCTTGCAACGTAATCCACGTCAAGATTTTTCGGCATTCTTATTCTGTCGAAATACAGACTTAAAATTTTCTTTCTGTCGTCAAGCGACGGTAACCCGATTTCGAAAATTCTGTCAAATCTTCCGGAACGCACGAGCGCCGGACCAAGCCTGCGAATATCGTTACAGGTTGCAACGACCAACACGCCGTTCTCGTCTTTTAACGAATCGAGTTCCTGAAGAAGAATTTTCATCGCTTTGTCGTTCATTGCAATATAATACTCGTCGCGAAGTCCTGCAATTTTATCGAATTCGTCAATCAATAAAAGACACGGTTTCATTTTCTTTGCCTGCGCAAACGCTTCCTGAATAAATTCTTCCGAATTATCTCTTGTGCAATCCGCCGCACGCAATTCGATTATGTTTATATTTTCATCGGCAATCGATTTTGCCATTACGGTTTTCCCGACGCCGGGATAACCGTAAAGCAGAACGCCTTTGGGAATATGTACGCCGCAATCCGCATATTTTGCCGCGTTATGCAGAAAATCTTTCAACTGCTCTAATTGCGCGACTTCTTTTTCGTAACCTGCGATTTTAGTTTTTGTAGTAATCTGTTCAGTTTTTGCCATCGGCAAATCCTCCGTAAAATAGATTAAGTCTGCACCCTTGTCCGATAGGGTGAGCATAACGAGAACTACTGCAAAAAAATTACCCATTATATTATAATATAATGGGTAGAATTCTATAAAAGGTGATAATTATGGAGTTTTAATTGATTTTTGTGAATTTTAGTCCGTATAAATCGTATTCGCCGTCGTCTTTTTGAATGACCTGCGGCATTTTTTCTTTGCTTGCTTTTAACATTTTCTTAAAAAGTTCGTTTTCCAGCAGCGGTGCATAAATATGCCAATTTTCCCGTTCTTCTTTTTCGTAATCTTTTATAACCAGGTATAAAACGTATTCTTCCGAAAGCAGTTCTTTCACTTGTTTATTACGCTCTTCCTTTGTTTGCCGTATCTTTTCGTAGATTATGTCTTTTTCGTCCTCATCGGCGAGCCTTAAATCTTGATACAATAATTTTAATTTTTGTTCATATTCCTCGCAAGCGTTTATGATTTTTCTTTTTTTGTTATAAACCGTGGAAGTACTTTTCGTTTCTGGCTCTTTTAGCATATCCGAAATTGCAATATACGTTTTTTGCTTATCTTTACCCGTTCGATAGTCAATTCCTTTTACGCTCTTATAAACGTATTCCATGGGGGCGTCGTAAAACGTATGCTTTTTTTCGCGCTTTGAATCGGAAACGACGATTTCTTGGAAAAATTCCGGGGCGTCGGCATTGTATTTTTTTGCGATTATATCAATTTCTTTTGATACCCTGACGCTATCGTAAGCTCTCTTGGCTTTATCTATTTCGATTCCCGAAAGTACGGCAAGTTTGCATACGTCTTTATAAATATTCTGTACATTTTCAGGGTATTCTCCGCTGTTAAGTTTATCCCATAAGATGCTGTTTAATTTTTGCGACAAATTTACAATGTTTCCGATTTTATTTTCACTCGTAGAGTGGTCCAATTCGGCAAGCGTTTGCTTTTTACTTTTTCCCGACTTAATTCCGCATACGGGTACTTTGAATAAATCTTTTTGCTTAAAGGCAGTTTCTACAATTAACTTATCGTTCGTAATAAGCATTGCGTCGGAATCGTAATCGCAGCCGTTTAATCGTTGCTGTATGTTTTCTCCGATCGCATTCACGCAAACGATGTTTTCTCCTAAATCGAAATAATTCCAAATATCACCCGATAAATTATTTGTTACGCAGTACAAATTCCCCATCGTGATATGGGGAGAGCGGGCGCATACTAATTTTTCGTCGTGTCCGAACTTTTTACAGGCTATTTCACCTGTGCCTAAAACTTTCGCCGTATTCTTTGTATTATTTATATCGAACTCGCCGGATAATGCCATCAGCATTTCTGGACCGTTTCCGAATAAGGTTGCGTTCGTTCCGGATAAAAGAATATGTCCTTGCTTTAATTTATTTTTTTGCGATTCGATTACCTTGTTTCTGAAATTATTATAAATTAAAGTATCCTCAAAACCGCAATTAATCTTCATCAAGGTAAAAATTACTTCGCTTCGCTCGGCAAGACCGTCGGATATTTCTTCGTATTCGGTTTCATCATCTTTAATCTTTTCTCTTTTAGATACATCGCTGAAATGATAACGCATAAAATCGTAATCGTTTCTGATAGTCGTCAAATAGTCTTTACTCGGTTTTAATAATTCTTCCGCCTGCGCTTCGGTTAAACCTAACGTGTTGATAAACTGATAACTGCTTTGAACCATCTTTCCGTCGAAAAACTTCGTGTATTTATCATATTTAACTACGCCAAACGTGCAATCAACCTTATCCGCCCACTTACGAACGTTATTTTCCGTAAACCCGCCTTGCATAAACTTCAGAAATTTCATACTGTTTGGCGTCGTTACCATAACGATTTGATTTATATCCGTGGCAAGCGTTATAAAACCGCGCTTTTTCAAATCTTCCAAAGATATCCCTTTATCCCGAAACCATTTTTGAAGTCCGGTCTTAAATCCGCAAGACTTAAAAAATTTATTACGAAGAAGTAACATATGCTTTGTCGCATAATATCCCGTAAACAGACTTTCATCAAGCAAACTTTCTCCGTCCCAGATATCGTTTGTAATCAACGTTTCTTTTGCGGTTGCTTGCAAACCGTCTTTTTCTTCCACGCATACAACTTCTTCTAAAAATTCGCTTTTAAAATCGGGGATAAACAAAATACCGTTAAGCGGGATATTTATCACGCCTTTAAGAGAACTGAGCGACAACGATTTATATGCTTCCCACGACGCCAAATCTTCCGTAGGCTTTAATCCGCATTCACCCCATTCTGACATATGTTTAAACAACTTTTCATTGATAAACAAACATTTCCCTTGACGCGAACTTCCGCTGCTTCTCTTGTATCGAACGTAATGCACTCCACCAAGATTAAAACCCTGTTCGTAAAAATACTCTCTTAGTTTTTTAAGATTCTTAGTTTCTTTTTTATCGTTTTTATTTTTATAATTGTATGTAAACTTTAAGTTGATTACGGCAAGGGTGTATTTGTTTTTATATTCATCCTCGAAATAAAATTTCTTCCTGCATTTTTTCTCATAGTACTTTTCAAGTTCGATTAAATCAAGCGAGTAATCCAATACGTTATTGAACAAGCAAAAATAGGCGTAATTTTTCTTTTCGGGCATTTTATACCCGATATCTACGCCGTTTGACTGTTCCTGTTCATATATTGTATTCGCTTCCAACGAAAGGATACGATATCCATTAATCGACATGATAATTTCTCCCTGCTTGTTGTTATATACTATTATACGATATTTAACGGATTTTTTCAATCGAAACCGATACTCTATAAAAAAGAACCCGGAGAATAAATCCGAGTTCTTTCTATTTTTAAATTATTTCAAAATGTTTTAATGCGGCTTTGATCGCGTCCGACATTTCTGTCGTCGGGTGAGAACGTGGGCGTTTCAATTCTTCTACCGCGTTCGGCGCGTCGTACATAGGTAAACCTAAATCGCGTTTTACCTCGGCAATGTAAGCCGTATGTACCTTAAATCCATAGTTCTCTTCTACCCACTTTTGAATATCTTTATAAGTCGTTTTCTTTTTCAGTTTTTGCCCGTTTAACTCTTCTTGAAGTTTTTTAAGCGATATTTGCCCGTCACTTTCTCCGAATTCAACGTCAATGCTGATATGTTTTTCTGATTTTTTGGACAAACAAACCAACGTCTCGACGTGCTTCGTTTGCGGAAACATATCAAACGGTTCAACGCTTTCGATTTTATAATACGCCGTTATTTCTCTCTCTCCGGCGCCGTCGGGCATTTCGCCGTCGGTTAATTCCTCCGCGCCGTCGGGCATTTCGCCGTCGATTGATTCGCCGTCAAAAAATTTTCCGCTTTCTTTTTCCGTCGTTTCTCCCGTTTCCGCCGCCGGGGCTTTCACCAGAACGCCGTTTTCCTCGCGCAGCGTTCCCGTTAAAATTCCAAGGTCCCGCGCCAACGTCGCCGGATTGCAGCTGATCATTACAAACCGTTCGATGCCCGATTTTAAAATCGCCTGCAACACGCACCGCGCCACCCCGGCGCGCGGCGGATCCAGTATCAGCGCCACCTTTTCACCGTAGCCGTGCGGCGAAGAAACCGCTTCCCCCGCAGACTCTTTCTGCCATAACGCCCGTTCCCGATCCATAATCGCAGGCACTTCCGCAGCCGCGTCGCCGCAGATATTCGTCATATTTTGCAACCCGTTTTTCGCTTTCAGCGCCTCCGCGCACGCCGAAGCCTCTTTATTCAGTTCCACCCCGTACGCGCGTTTGCACCGCTTCGCCGCCATCGCCGTCATCAATCCGCCGCCCGAATACGCGTCTATCACCGTCTCCGCGCCGCCCGCAAAACACGCCTCCATCGCCCGTTCGTACAATTTTTCGCGTATTTCCGGATTCACCTGCACAAACGTTTCCGCACCCGCCTCGTACGCGATTCCGCCCGTGCGCCCTTCCAGCCGCGCGGCGCCGCACAACAGATAAAATCTGTCGCCGAAAATCACGTTGGTATCGCCCGTATTCACGTTCACATACACGCCGCAGCCGGGAAATAATTTCTGCAATCTCCCCGTCAGCCACGCCTCGCACGGAAGTTTTCTCGCCGTCGCCACCACGGTAACCAACAATTTTCCGTCAATCTCCCGCGCCACCAGATGCCGCAAAAGCCCTTTTTTCGTCCGTTCGTCATACCCTTTCGCTCCCGAAACGGCTATGTATTCCCTGAACGCCGCCATCAGATCTTCCGCCCACGCGGGGTGAATATAACATTTTTCCACAGGCACCAGCCGATGACTGCGCTCCGCATAAAATCCGAGCGCCGTGTGCCCGTTTGCGTCCACCCCCACGGGAATCTGCAGTTTATTCCGGTATCCGTATTCGCTTTCGCATGCCACAACGGGCGAAACTTCCGCCTCTACCCCGCCGATTTTGCGCAACGCGTTTTTCACTTTTTCCCGCTTGAACTCCCGCTGCGTTTCGTAGTCCGCGTGCTGCAACTGACACCCGCCGCACGTATAAAACACGGGGCACTTCGGCTGTACCCGTCCTTTCGCGGGGACAATCACCTTTTCTATTTTACCGTAGCCGGTATTTCCCTTGATTTTCAGCGCCTTAAACGAAATTTCTTCGCCCGGCAGCGCATACGGCACGAAAAAAACGCACCCTTCCGCACAGACGACGCCCTCGCCGTCGCTCCCGAAAGACTGCACTTTTCCCGTTAAAATATCGTTCTTTTCAATCATTTCGCCCACCCATAGCGCGCGCGAACGCGAATTTTATTGTATTTCATTTTTTTCCGACGTATTTTTTTATCAGATAATTCACGCTTCTGCGCAAGCGGAACATAATCAGGTCGTACACGATGAAAAACGCGCTTCCGCCCAGCGTTATCGCAAGAAAAATATGCTCGTCGATAAACGGTATCGCCGTCTGCGCCGAAAACACGATCTTCCAGACGAAAAACATCGCCGCGTCAAACCACACGATTTTCAGAAGCAGAAACGGCACGTCCGCCGCGACAAAACGCTTTTTTCCGCCCGTCTTTTTCGTTCGGTTCTTTCCGTCCCGTCGCGTTTTTTCCGGGAATACCGGCTGAGAAAAATCGAAAACGAATTCTTCCGTTTTGCCGCTCGAAGCGCAGACCTGTCCGCCGTCTTGTCGTTTTTCCGCCGTTCCGTCGTCCGGCGTTTTTTCACACCGCGTCGCGTATTCTCCGTCCGCCGCGCCGTTTTTTTCGCCTTTTTCTCCCGTTTCCCCGCCGCCGCAAGCCGCTTTTCCCGCGGTTTTCGCTTTCGCCTCTCCCTTCGCCTCATGCAGGCGCGCCTGCCACTCGTTCACCAGAGGGTGCAGCCCGAAAAACATCGTAAACGGCAGCGTATCGAAAAAATTAAAACCGTTGAAAAGCAGCGTAAGTACGTTAATCGCGGCATAGCAAAGCGCCGCGCCCTTGAAGTAGCCGCGCGATAACGGCAGCATCATGCAAAGGCATGCGAAAAGATACCCCGTGAAGAGCATCGGCGAATATAACGTGCCGACGGTTAAGCCCAGCGTTCCGAGAGCGCAAGCCACCGCCGACAGTGCGATTTCCTTCGAATTTTTTCTCATTTTCAACCGCGTTTTTTCCGTGCTTTATCTGCACCCGCAACAAAGCGAAAACAAACAATCCACGCAAAGATAGGTATAGCAGCAGGAAATGCACTGCGTGCAGGCGTTTCCTCCCATCTGCTGCCCTTCGTCGTACGCGGGCGCGCTTTCCGTTTCGTTTTTCGCGGAACGTTTTTCGTAATCGTTCTTCGCGTTCAGCTTGCCGTACGCCTCGCGGTACTTCTTGTTGTCCTTATCCAGCTCCATGGCGATTTCCAGCTGTTTTTTGCTGTCGTTAAACCAGTTTTTCTTATAGAAGATACACGACTGCAAATAATGCCACTCGGCATTTCTCTCGTTAAACGAATCCAGTTTCGCCTGCGCCTCGTTCAGCTTGTTTTCGCGCAGCAGATTCGCCACTTCTTCCAGCGCGGAACTCGAACCGTCCGTTTCTTTCTGCGCGCGCGAAGCCTTGATTTCGGCGTACGCCGTTTCCAGTTTCGTCAGATTCTGCGCGCCCTCGTTCCCCGCCTCGCCGTCCAGCCAGCGGTCCTCTTCGTATTTCTTTTTCAACTCCTTATATCTGGCTTCGATCTCTTCGTCCGTCGCCGTTTCGTCCAGATTGAAAAAACGGTAATACTCGTTCATGTTTTTCTTCCTTCCTTTTTTCTCAAACGTTTTGTTTCGTCTTCTTGCAGCCTTTGCATTTTTTATCCGCCGCCGCAATCAGTTTGTTTTTTATCTCTTTCGTCTTTGCCGGCAACCCGCGAAGCAACACGTTGTCGGTTAAATCTCGGTTGAAATAAAACCGGATGCCCGCCGCGTTTTCGCGTATGTCGTAAAACAGACTGTTGAATATATAGTCCGCGTCGTTACCGTGCTTTTCCAGAAGTTCCTTGCCGTTCTTTTCTTTAAACGCCCTGTAAAATACGTTGTACGCGCCGCTTTTCACGTCCTTATCGTAATCGTCCAGCGCGTCCGTAAGATAAATCCACTTGCCCAAAGCGTAAAACAGGTTGCGCGTACATGCGGTGGCTTTGTCTTTCAGAATATAATCGGAAACGTCCGCCAGCATCAGCGCGGTGGCGTCCGCCGCAAAATCCACGCTTTCCGTGCCGCCGTCCTTTTCCGCTTCTTTCTGCCTGCTCAGATCTCCCGTAACAATTTTAAACAGTTCGGGATAATCGCGCTTCGCGCGGCTATACCCTTTTTTAAACCAGAGCCGCTTACCTTTGCCCTTTTTCTCGTCCTGCACGTCGTCGTCGTATTTCAGGTAAGAGAGAATCGTGTTCAGCGCGCCCAGCGTTTTCGTCATTTCGTCCGCCTTCGCCATCTTGCGCTTTCTGCCCAGGCAATGCGCCACGCAGCGCGATTCTTCTATTTCGAGGTCCTCTCCGCTTATATTGTGCAATAAAACGGAAAAAAACGTAACGTCGTACGAAAGTCCCATCCGGGCAAGCATGCCGCAGGATAACCCGATGCCTTTGCACACGCCGCAATACGCCGCCTTGTACAAAGTTTCGTCCTTAATATAAAGATACGGCGTATCCGCCCGCACGTAACCGAACATTTCGTTTCCTTGTCCTTTAAAACGCGCCGCGCGCAAAAACTTGCCCGCCGCCGTTTTTCACAGAATATTGTACCACTTTTATGCAAAAAACGCAACTTTGCAAGCCCTTTTTTACACATAAAAGCGATAAATACACCTAAAAACACCGATTTTATCACGTTTTTCACAAATCCATAAGCGTTTTTCGCCCCGATCCGCGCATAAAATCAGCCGTTTTCAACATAAAAAACGGTGCGGACGTCCGCTTCCTGCCGCAGACTCCGCGCCGTTTTTTCCCATTAACGTTTCTTTTTCGTTTCGGGCACGAAATTTCCGTCCACGAAATCCAGCAACGCCGCCGTCAGCCGCTTTCCCTCCGCGGGCAGCACGTCCTTGAACCGCGGCTCGATATACCGAAGTTCCGTAACAAACTTCGGCGGTTTCATCGCCGTTAAAAGATTCAGCCGCTTCACGCCCTTATAACTGTCTTTCACGTCGTTGCCCGAAATACAGTACAATACGTCCTGCGGACATTTGAACGGGTTTACGGTAGCCGCCAGCACCAGCGGCGTTTCGTCATCCTCGTTCTCCGCGCGGTACTTATCGGTAACCGCCGCCGCAACGCCCGTTTCCACGTCGGTTACGTAGCCGTATTCTTCGAAAATCGAATACGAAGTTTCCAGCAGTTCGTCCTCCGAAGCGTATTCGGCATAAAAATCCTTTACAAGCGCCGCGCGCTCGCTTTCCGTCAGGCTTAAAACGCCCGTATCGTCCAGCTTCCGCATCCGCTCCGCAGTGCTTGCGGCGTTTCTGCCGCTCAGTTCGAACACCAGCCGTTCCGCGTTCAGCGGCACGGCAACGTCCAGCCCCTTCGCCATCGTTCGGCGGAACGCTTTATCCTCGTTCAACGCGCCCTTCGTAAACAAATCCAGCGCGGCTTTGTTACGGTTGAACGGCACAAACAGCTTGCGGACGGGCAAGCCCATTTTTTTGGCGTACCACCCCGCCACCGCGGCGTTCAGATTGCCGGAAGCCACCGAAAAATCCACTTCCTCGCCGTCCTCGATCTGCCCGGAAGAACAAAGGTCGGCATACGCCGAAAAATACCAGACGATTTCGGGAATCAGCCGCGCTACGTTCGAAGAATTGCCGCCCGCCGCGTAAATCGCGCGTTTTTTCAGTTCTCCGCCGAATTTTTCCGAACAGAGAATCCTGTGCGCCAGATGCTGGCACACGTCGAAATTATCGGAAACGCCCGCCACGTACACCCGCTCGCCGCTCATCACCGTAAGGTTGAGCCGCTGCATTTTGGAAAGCCCCTCTTCCGGGTAGAACGCCGCCACGTAAACGTCCTCGTCGTCCTTGAAATTATCAATCAGAGAAACGCCCGTATTGCCCGACGTCGCCGCCAGAATCAGCGTTTTTTCCGTCTTGTTCAACCGTTTTTTCGCCTCTTTGAAAAGCGGCGCGAAAATGTTTACGGAAAGGTCTTTTACGGAACACGTCTGTCCGCGGAAAAGTTCCAGCACGTACCGCCCGTCGTCGATTTTCACCAGCGGCACTTCGTCTTTTCCCTCGAAGCCCTTCAACGCGCTTTCCGAAACGGACGTTAAAAATTCGTCGCCGAATTCGCCGAAATACAGCGAAAGGATATACTTCGCGCGTTCGGCGTAGCTCATATCCTCCATTTTTTCCCGTTCGGCTTTTCCCACAAGCGGAAAAGATACGGGCACGTACAAACCGCCGCCCGCCGATAATCCGTTATACACCGCTTCCGGCGCCGATACCCTCTCCCCCGATCTCGTTCCGATAAATTGCATAAAAAAACACCTTCCGAAAGTTTTTAAACCGCTCCGCGCCGCGCGCCGCCGTTCAAATCAGTTGAATGAAAAACCGCATCCGGACTTTCCCGAAGGAAAGTCCGAACGGCAGGTTCTATAAAAATCTTTTCCGTCGCGCGCTTTTAAAAGCATGTTCCGCGCCGCACGCAAAAAGTACGCGCGCAAACCGACGGGCAAAAGCAAGTTTTGCCGAAACCGCCTCCGTTAAACGCGCCGCCAAGCTTAAAGCTTAAAGATACTTCGAAATAAAGTCGGGCAAATCTTCCTTCGCCGCCGAAATCGAAACGGTAACCGTCAGATTGTTCTCTTCCGCCGCCTTATCCAGCATATAGAAAAACGCGCCGAGTTCCGAAGCCTTTTTGCCGGCGATGCGCATCACGCCGTCGATGTAAATGTATTCGTTATCGTGATTGCCCGCAATCACGCCCTTGATAAAGCCGCACAGCGCCGCTTCGCCCGCCACGTCGAAATCGGTTACGTCGATGAATCTCACTTCGCGTTCCAGATCGTACATGCCGCGTTTCGTATCGGTAATAAACACAAGGTGTCCCTTCGCGGTTTTTACCGCCTCGTTCGCCGCGTCGATCATCTGCTTGGTTTTGCCCGTTCCCTTTGCGCCGTAAATTACTTTAATCATTGTGCAAAATCCTCCCTGAAAAAATTAGTTCTCTTTCCCCGCGTTCCGTCGCCCGCCGCGTTCCGCGTCTTTCGCGCCGCGCCGGAGCGGCAACGTTTTTCCGAGGTATATATATTTTAACAGATTTTCCCGTTAATTTCAAGGCTTTCAGTGAAAATTTTTTGTAACTTTCGCAACTTTTTTCCGAAAAAATCAAAAAATCGACTTTTATAAGTCGATTTTTATCAAATCTTTAAACAATCCGGTCGATATAAAGCCTGTCTACGCTTCGAGCAAGACAATCAGCCGCGTAGCGCGCTTTCGAAAAATTCGCCGATGCGCGCCATGCCCTTTTCGATTTTTTCTTCGGACAACGTGTACGAAAGGCGGATGTATTCGTCCGCGCCGAAACCCTTCCCGGGGATCGCCGCCACCTTTTTTTCTTCCAGAAGCGCGGCGCAGAAATCGGCGGAATCGCGGATCATTTTTCCGTTTACCGATCTTCCGAACGCCCCGCCGATATTCAGCATGGCGTAGAACGCGCCGTCCGGTCGGACGCACTGCGCGCCCTTGATTTTTTCCGCCGCCTTTAAAAGCGCGTTGCGCCGCCGCGCGAAAATATCCGCCATTTTTTGCACTTCTTCGCCGGGGGAAGAAAGCGCTTCGATCGCCGCGTACTGCGAAATCGTGCATGCGTTCGACGTGGCGTGGCTCTGAAACGAATCGATCGCCGCGGCAATCTCTTTCGGCGCGGCAAGATAGCCGATGCGAAAGCCCGTCATTGCGTAGGTTTTCGAAACGCCGTTTACCGTGACGGTGAGATTTTTCATTTCTTCGGAAACGGAAGCGATCGAAAAATGCTTTACGCCGCCGTACACAAGCTTTTCGTAGATCTCGTCCGAAAGCACGAAAACGCCGCGCCGCACGCACACCGCCGCGATTTCGCGGATTTCCTTTTCGGAATACACCGCGCCCGTGGGATTACACGGGGAATTGAAAATCAGCAGTTTCGTTTTCGGCGTGATCGCGCTTTCCAGCTCTTCGGCGGTGATTTTAAAGCCGTTTTCGCTGCGCGCGGGCAAAATCACGGGAACGCCGCCGCAAAGCTTCACCGTTTCCGGATAAGTGAGCCAGTAGGGAGCGGGAATAATCGCTTCGTCGCCGTCATTTAAAAGCGCAAAGCACGCGTTGAACACCGATTGTTTCGCCCCGTTCGATACGATAATCTGCGAAGGATCGTATTCGAGATTGTTCTCTTCTTTCAGTTTTCGGCAAATTTCTCTTCTCAACTGCGGCAGTCCCGCCGAGGGCGTGTATTTCGTATGCCCTTCGTCGAGCGCGCGTTTCGCCGCCTCCGCGATATGCCGGGGCGTGGGAAAATCCGGCTCGCCCGCACCGAACGGCACTACGTCTTCGCCCGCCTCGATCATCGCTTTCGCCTTTGCCGTGATTGCCAGGGTAAGCGACGGCGATACCTTTGAAATTCTTTCCGAAAGTTTTATTTTCTCCATTTTATTGTCCTCAACTTTCCGAAGCGAGCAGCATCTCTCTGTCGGCAATGGCAAGCGCCTGCACCATCTCGTCGAGGTCGCCGGCCAGAAATTTTTCCATATCGTACACGCTGAACCCTATCCGGTGATCGGTTATGCGCGATTGCGGATAATTGTACGTGCGGATACGTTCGCTTCTGTCGCCGGAGCCAACCAGCGAACGCCGGCTTTCCTCGCGTTCTCTGCCCGCCTTGCCGCGGTATAAATCGTACAATCTCGAACGCAGCACCTGAAACGCGCGCTCCTTGTTTTTCAGCTGCGAACGCTCGTCCTGGCACGTTACCACAATGCCCGTGGGGAAGTGCGTCAGCCGCACCGCGCTCGCCACCTTGTTCACGTTCTGCCCGCCTGCGCCGCCGGAATGGAAAATATCGATACGTACGTCCTTATCGTTGATTTCCACCTCCACGTCCTCCGCTTCGGGCAACACCGCCACCGTGGCGGTGGAAGTGTGAATCCGCCCCTGCGTTTCCGTTTCGGGCACGCGCTGCACTCTGTGCACGCCGCTTTCGTATTTCAACAGCTTGTACGCGCCCTTGCCGGAAACCTGATACACGGCTTCTTTCACGCCGCCCAGCTCGGTGGAAGAAACGTCCACCGCTTCTATTTTCAAACGCTTGCGCGCGCAATATCCCGCGTACATACGGCAGAGCACCGCCGCAAACAGCGCCGCTTCTTCGCCGCCCGCCCCCGCACGGATTTCCAGAACGCAGCTTTTTTCGTCGTTCTCGTCTTTTGGCAGCAGCAGAATTTTCAATTCCTCTTTCAGCGCGGCAAGTTTTTCCTTGCATTCGTACCCCTCGGCAAGCAGCAGATCTTTCATCTCCTTATCCGATTCCTCTTCCGCCAGAGAAAACGCGTCGTTCATTTCCTTTTCCGCGGCGAGATATTTTCCGTACGTTTCCGCCGTCTCTTCCAGATCGGCGCGTTCCTTCGAATATTTTCCGTATTTTTCCGCGTCGGAGCACACTTCCGCTTTCGAAAGTTCGTCGTTCAAAAATTCGAATCTTTCTTTGATTTTATCCAGTTTATCTATCATTCCGCTTGTTTTCCCGTCCTTCCCGCCTTAAAATACGATTTTCACGTACCTGTCCACGCCGAAATCGTCCTTTAAAATCATCGAATAATCGCAGTATTTAAACAACTTCACAACGGCCTGCGCCTCGTCGATCCCCACTTCCATCAGAAGCGAGCCGCCCTTTTCCATATACTTTCCCGCTTCGTTTGCGATTCTGCGGTAAAAATCCAGACCGTCCTTTCCTCCGTCCAGCGCCAGATGCGGCTCGTGATCTTTCACCTCTCTTTCCAGCGTGGGAATCACGTCCGTCGGAATATACGGCGGGTTGGAAACGATTAAATTGAACCGTCCGCGCAGGCGCGAGAACAAATCGGACTGCACGAACTTCACTTCCGCCTTGCATTTCGCGGCGTTGTTTTTCGCCACTTCCAGCGCGTCTGCCGAAACGTCGCACGCCGTAACCTGCAGCTTCATGTTTTTCTTGTCGCTCTCTTTTTTCAGCGCAATCGCAATCGCGCCGCTGCCCGTGCACAAATCCAGCACCTTGTCGCCCGGCTCCGCCGAAGAAAGCGCCAGCCGCGTAAGCCCTTCCGTTTCCGGGCGCGGAATCAGCACTCTTTCGTCTACCGAAAGTTCGTAGCCGTAAAAATCGGTGTTGCCCACAATATACCACAGCGGTCTGCCCGTCAGACGTTCGTCCGCCATATCCAGAATTTCGCGCACCTGTTCGCTTTTCAGCAGCCTTTCCTCGCTGCTCACCGCGCTTTTCCGAATTCCCAGCGTCAGCGCGAAAATCCATTCCGCCTCCTCGCCGTCGATGTTTGCGCGCGCAAACCGCTTTTTCGTGGCGGCAAGCAGTTTGCTCATCTCCCCCGCCACCGCAAACGAAGTTTCGGGCACGCTCTCGTCGGAATCCATCAGAAGCACGCGCCGGAACGCCTCAATGGCGCATTCTATCATGCCGTCCTCCGGCTCGCGCGTCGTCAAAAATTGCAACAGCATCCCCGGCGCCTTGAAAATCGTCATGATTTTCCCGTCCGTTTTCGAAAGCGCGCGCAGAATTTCGTACGAAACGCCCGCTACCAGCGGCAAAAGCAGCAGCTTGAAGCAAAAACGCAGCGCCGCGTCTATTTTTTTGTTGCCCACGTACAGCCATCCGCCCACCAACGAATTCGCCAGCGAAAACACAAGAATGCTCACCAGCATCACCAGAAACAAGAAGGTGGTACCGCATCTGTCGTGCAAGCGCGAACAGCCGCGCACGTTTTCCACATTGAGTTCCAGCCCTTGTTCGTACGCCGTAATCGTCTTATGTTCCGCTCCGTGGCACATAAATACGCGCTTGAGCGACGGCACCAGCGAAATCAGTGCAAGATACAAAATAAAAATACCGATGCGCACGCCGCCTTCCGCAAGGTTGAACAGAATTCCGCCGTGTTCCGTGCGGCTTAAATTCGTCAGCCCCGTTACCCATTGCGGCAGCGCCACAAACAGCCCCACGGCAAGAACGATGCCGAGAAGCACGGAAATAAAATTGAAAATGCCGCTTAAATCTATCTTGTGCTTTTCCGCCAGCCATTTTTCGGCTTTCGAAGGCGTTTCGTCCTCTTCTTCGGCAACGGCGGCGCTGCGCAGCAGCACTTTATTGCCCACGATCAAAGAAGAGATAAACGCAACCACGCCGCGCACCAGCGGCAGGCGCAGAAATTTGTTGCGCTTTTCGGGCGGAGTCAGCCGCTCGCTTTCCACCTGAATTTTGCCTCGCGGATCGCGCACGGCGGTAACCATGGAAGTTTTACCGCGCATCATCACGCCTTCCAGCACCGCCTGCCCGCCGATATACGTGCGGTTTGTCTTTTTCGTATGTTTTTTCAATGTCCGAAAGTTTCCTTATTTTTAATCGATTAGCGCCTGTTCCGGCTGCCGCCCGCGCCGCTTGACAAACGCGCCGCGTTTTCCGGAACACAAAGCAACGGAAAAAAGGGCTTTAAGATGAGTAGCACCTTAAAGCCCGATTCTTCTTTTTCCTTACATACCGTATCTTTTCTTGAATTTATCGATACGTCCGCCGGTATCAACCAGTTTCTGCTTGCCCGTAAAGAAGGGGTGGCAACTGCTGCAAATATCCACTTTAAGAACGTCTCCCTCTTTCGTGGTTCCCGTCTTGAATGTGGCACCGCAGGCGCAGACAACCGTTACTTCGTGATATTTAGGATGAATATCGGATTTCATAATCTCTCACCTCGCTCAAAAGTGCTTTCCTGTATCAGATGCTTTTCAATTATAGCGTTTTTTCTTCTCTTCGTCAACTGTTTTTGCACGAATTTACGAAAAATAGTTGCAAATTTCGCCCGAATAAGCTATACTATCAATATGCAGGCGCTTTTACGCCGTGCAAATCAAGGTATTCTTATGAAAATCTGGCAATTACTTTCCCCTAAAAACTTAACCCGCGCGGATAGGGAAACTCCTCCCCCCGCCGAAGGCTACGCCAAAGTGAAAATCACCCGCGCGCTTTTATCCGAAGCCGACGCGGCTGTATATTCGGGCGCGCAAAAAGTAAAATACCCCGTCGTTCCCGGCAGATACGCCGTGGGGCAGGTGGTGGAAACGGGTGCCGACGCCTATTTCAATAAGGGCGACCGCGTTTATCTTGCCGACTGCGTGGATAACGACGAAACGGAAAGCGGAATCGAAATCGCGGGCGAAACCCGCGACGGCTACTACCGCGATTTCGCCTATGTTTCCGCGCAGGAAGCTTACGTTCTGCCCCCTTCCGTTTCCGACGACGCGGCGTTTTTAATCGACGCCGTGGCAACCGCGGAAAAAATCGCGGACGAAACGGGCGCGGACGTCGGGCAGCATGTATTCGTCGTCGGCGGCGGATTGTACGCCAACGTATTGTGTCAGATTTTAATCTGGCACAGAGTGGTGCCCGTTCTTGCGGATAACAACCCCGAACGGCTTGCGCTCGCCAAAAAATGCGGCATCTACTACACGTTCCCGTACGACGATACGCTGAAGGAAAATCTTCTCCGCATCACGGGCGGCATGCTGGCGGACGCGGCGGTATACTTCGCGTTTTCCAACAAAAGCGAACCTTCGCGCGTGTTTTCGCTCACGCGCCGCGGCGCCACGGCGGTATTTTGCTCCCGAACGGAAAAAAGCCTTGCCGTAAATCTCGAAAACGCCATGAAAAACGACGTGTCCGTGAAATGCGTTTCCGATAACCGCGATTACGTTTCGGGCGCCATCAACGTGCTTTTGAACAAAGCGGTGAATTATTCCGAATTTACGTTTAATCAGTCCTCCGAAGAGGCGCTCCCCGCCGCGCTCGAACGCTTTTCCGCAGGCGACGCGTCGGTTCTGAACGAGGAATTTAACATTTTCAAATTCATTTTTTAATATTTTGCATTCTTTTTGTGCGATGCTTTGTCATACTTACGTTTTTGCTTGGTCATTTACGATTTGTAAATTCCCTGCGCAAAAGCCGCGTATTTCTCGCCTCGCGCAAAAATCTCTGCAAAAACATTATACTGCAATAAGGAATAAGATTATGGCTGATAAAATTTATGCGATTGCATCCGATATTCACGGTTCGGCGAAATGGTGCGAAAAATTCCTTGCCGCAGCCGAAAAAGCGGGGGCGGACAAGCTGCTTCTTCTGGGCGATTTGCTCTATCACGGTCCGCGCAACGATCTGCCCGAAGAATACGATACGAAAAAGGTGGTAAAACTGCTTTCCGCCGTGAAAGACAAAATCGTCTGCGTGCGCGGCAATTGCGAAGCGGAAGTGGATCAGATGGTGCTGCCCTTCCCCTGTCTTGCCGATTACGCGCTGTTTCCTTATGTCTACGGCGATGAAAACGGCGAAAAGTTTTCGGATTTGTTTTTAACGCACGGACATTTGTATTCGGCAGAAAATCCGCCTCTTCTGAACGCGGGCGACGTGCTGTTCAACGGGCATTTTCACGTGCCTTGCCATAAACGGCTGGAAAACGGAGCGTATTACCTGAACTGCGGCTCGGTATCGCTGCCCAAAGAAAATTCGCCGCATTCGTTCGTTCTGCTGCAAGGCGGGCGCTTCGTCTGGATAGATCTGGCTACGGGCAAACCGTTTGACGAATTTTCGCTGTAAATCGCTTGCACGACTCCCCTATCGTTTTTTAACAATTCCCCCGTTGCGTTTTTTCGGAAATCGCCGCGGGGTTTTTATTTTACGGCGCACGCGGCTATTTCCGGCTTTTATGCGGCTTGGCGCAAGTGCCCCTGCCCGCATATATGAAAATCCGACGGCAAACGGGAAAAATCGACTTGCAAAAAACGTCGTATGCGTTTCCGGGCACACGCACAGCGTGCTTCGTAACGGACTGTTGCCTTAGCGTTTGAAATTTGACTAACCTGCCTTGGAAACATCGTCCGCTTCGTAACGGACTGTTGCCTTGGCGTTTGAAATTCGACTAACCTGCCTTGGAAACATCGTCCGCCTTGTAACGGACTGTTGACTTGGCGTTTGAAATTCGACTAACTTGCCTTGGATACATCGTCCGCCTTGCAACGGACTGTTGCCTTGGCGTTTGAAATTTGTCTAACCCGCCTTGGCTACATAATCTGCTTCGTAACGGACTGTTGCATTAACGTTTGAAATTCGACTAACCTGCCTTGGAAACATCGTCCGCTTCGTAACGGACTGTTGCCTTAGCTTTTAAAAGTTTACTCACTGCCTTGCAGGGCACGTCCGCTGCGTAACGAACTGTTCGGAGCGTTTTTTCTCTGTTTCTCCTGCTTTTCCCGGCGGAAAAAACGTCGGCACAACAGACGACAGAGGTCATGACGATATAGGTCATTCGGCGTCAAAAATTGAAAAGACTGTAAATCTATTTTTTTCAAATAGAAATACAGTCTTATTTTTGTTGATTTTTACAGCCTTTTTAAATCTTTACGCAAGCCGCGCTGCAATACAAACGCAATCAGGAAATCACGATCACCTGCGCGTAACGAAGCACTTTATCGCCTTTCTTATACCCCTTCAGGTACACCTGTTTCACTGTGCCGCTCTCTTCGCCGTTTCCCGCGGGCACAGCCATAATCGCCTCCGCTTCGTCGGCGGAAAACGCTTTTCCCGTCGGATCTATCGCTTCTATTCCCTCGTCCGCCAGCACTTTTTCAAAGCTTTTCAGCACCATTTCCAAGCCTTTTTTCGTCTGCTCGTCCTTGCACGAAGACAGGGCGCGTTCCAGATTATCCCCCACGGGGAACAGCGCAGCCACCACGTCGTTTCTGCCCTCCGCATAGCGCGTAGCCGACTGTTTTTCCGTACGTCTGCGATAATTTTCGTATTCGGCGGTAACGGCGTACCATTTACGCTTGTTTTCTTCCGCCTCTTTTTTCAGCTCGTCGATTTCGGCGAAAAGTTTCTTCTTCTTTTCGCATTTCTCGCCTTTTTCGTTTTTCATCTCCGCGTCAGCGCACTCCTCGTGTTTTTCGCATGTTCCGTCCGCCTGCTTTTTGCCGCAGCACGAATTCTTTTCGTTTTCCGCCGTTTCCGTATTCTGCGTGCTTTCGCAAACGACTTCTTCCTTACCCGCACCGCCGCATTGTTTTTCGCAGCCGCCGCACGATTTATTTTCTTCTTTTTTCATTTCTTCCGACATTTCATCTCCGCCTTTTTGCCGAACTTTTCGGCAACGCATAAAAATTTCACTATATTTATAATGCGATTTCCGAAAACTTAAACGCAAAACGCCGTTTAAAATTCAAGATGAACAAACCCGTCGCGCGAAGAACGCCGATAGAAAATCGCTTTTCTGCCGATCACCGCCACGGGAATCGCCCCCAGAAGGTCGGCTACGTTTTCGGCAAGATTCACCGCGTCGTCGTCCGCCGTTTCCAGCACGTTCACCTTAATCAGCTCGCGCGCTTCCAGCGCGTCGGAAAGCGTTTTTAAAAGATTGTCGGTAATTCCGCCCTTGCCTATCTGCGCAATCGGCGAAACGGTGGACGCCATCGCCTTCATTTTGCTTCTTTGTTTACTTGTAATCGTTTCTCTTGTAATCATATTGTTGTTTTTCCTTTGTTTGTTGAAAAAAGTTGCTTTTTGTTTTCTGCCATAAAAAACTATATCGAATTTTGAAACTGCCCCTCATCAGTCGACTTCGTTGACAGCAGGCTGCCGAAGCTGCCTTCAACGGCAGTTCGGCAAGAAAAGCCCCCCAAGGGGAAGCCTTGAGCCAAGGCTGACAAAATTCTCGCGCTTTTCTCCCCCAAGAGAAAAAATGAAAAAAAGGAGGGGATACTAATTTATTGCCTTATTTTAAACGCCCAAGTTACAGCGCACATCAGAAGCAAGCAAGACAAGAAGCGCGAGTACGGGCGCAACCACGTGCGCCAAGCATTCGGAGAATGGTGCAGATTGCGAGATTTATCGAGTACGACCGCCGCGATTTTACAAATCGTAAATGAGCAAGGGCGCACGCAGATGAAGCCGCAAGATGCGCTATTATACGAATGCGTCTCATTCCACAAAGTCAAATTCCACGTCCCCGATAGACACGGTATCTCCCTCTTTGCAGCCCGCCTCTTTCAAAGCGGAAATCACGCCGCGAAGCCGAAGCACTTTCTGAAAATACTGCATGGAATCGGGATTGTTCAGCACCACGTTGCGGCAAAGCATATCGATCAGCCCGCCGATCACCACAAACGCGCCGTTCTCGTCGCGTACGATTTCGTAGGTCAGCTCGCCGCCGGAAGCGTATTCGAACTCTTCTTCCACCGGCACGGGCTGCACGGGCGGCAGCGTTTTCAAAATTTCGAAAATCCCCGAAATCAAAGCTTCCGTTCCCTCGCCCGATACCGCCGTAATCGGAAAAATTTTATACTTTCTGCCGAATTTTTTCTTAAACGCCGCAAGGTTTTCTTTCGCGCCCGGCACGTCGCACTTGTTGCACGCCACCACCTGCGTAAGCCCCGCAAGCTTCTCGCTGTATTCTTTCAGCTCCGCGTTAATCTGTCTGAAATCTTCTATCGGGTCGCGCCCCTCGCAGCCGGAAATATCCACCACGTGGCACAGCATACGCGTGCGTTCGATGTGCTTTAAAAAGTCGTGTCCCAGCCCCGCGCCCTTCGCGGCGCCCTCGATAAGCCCCGGAATATCCGCCGCCACAAACGTATCGTCGTAATAGCGCACCACGCCGAGGTTGGGGGAAAGCGTGGTGAAATGATAGTTGGCAATCTTCGGTTTCGCCGCCGAAATCTTCGAAAGCAGCGTGCTCTTTCCCACGTTCGGGAAGCCCACAAGCCCCACGTCCGCTATCACTTTCATTTCCAGAATCACGGTATGCGGAAAAGCGCGCTCGCCTTTCTGCGCGAAATTGGGCGCGTGCCGCCGCGCCGTGGTAAACCGTACGTTGCCTTTGCCGCCGTTGCCGCCGCGCGCCACAAGAATTTTTTCGCCGTCCGAAAACACGTCGCAAACGATTTTGCCCGTCTCTCCGTCCTTCACCAGCGTGCCGAGCGGCACCGCGATTTCCACGTCCGCACCGCCCTTGCCGCTGCAACGGTTCGTGCCGCCGCGTTCGCCGTCGCCCGCCTCGAATTTCGATTTGAAACGGAACGAAAAAAGGTCGGTCATGTCCTTGTCGCCCACAAAATAGATATCGCCGCCCTTGCCGCCGTCGCCGCCGTCGGGCCCGCACGCGGGCTTGCCTTTGAAGGCTTTGAACGAATTCATTCCGTCGCCGCCGTCGCCTGCCTTGATTGTAATTTTCACCTTGTCGGTGAACATGCCTGTCGCCATAAATTTCTCCGCATAAATAACGCTGTGCAATCAGTATAACAAAAAACGTAAAAAAAATCAACGGGTTTCACCCGTTTCGTAACGGATTTTCCCGGAGCCTCTTAAATTCGTCTGTCCGCACCGACGGTAATTTTCCGCGGCGGCAAAAAAACACGGTTACAAAGTTTCTTCCGCCCGCCGTTCCGACAGCCGGAAACTTCTTTATCACAGCAGCGGAAACAGCACGTAAAATTCGCAGCCTTTACCCTCTTCCGAATTTACTCCGTAACGGAACCCGTGCTTTTCCAGCACCGTCTGCACAATCGAAAGCCCCAACCCGGAACCTTTCACGGGGCGTTTATGCGCCTCTTTCGAACGGTAATACCTGTTCCAGATATCGCGCAGTTCTTCTTTTTTCACGCCCGCGCCCGTATCTTTCACCGAAAACAGAATCCCGTTTTCTTCCCGCCGCAACGCCACGATTACCCGCTTGTCCGCGCCCGTATAATTCACGGCGTTGCCCACAAGGTTATAAATCACCTGTCCTATTTTCACGCGGTCCGCATCGGTGTATAATCCGCGTTCGATATGCGTTTCGAACACATACCCCTGCGTTTCCGCAAGATACCCGAATTTTTCCAGCACCTGCGCCGTAAACGCCGATAAATCGAACGTCTCTCTTTTGATTTCGTTCACGCCCGAAGAAATTTTCGAAAGGTCCAGAACGTCCGTTACCAGTTCCGTCAGCCGGTCGGCTTCGTCGATAATCACCTGCGCGTGCTTTTCGCGCTTCACGGGGTCGCCGCCCGAAATTTCCTGTATCATCGAAGCATACGCCTTAATCATCGTCAGAGGCGTTTTGAAATCGTGCGAAACGTTGGCAATCAGTTCTTTCTGCATCGAATCGGCTTTGGAAATTTCGTCGCGCGCGAAGTTCAGCGTTTCCGCCAGCGCATCCGTTTCCGCTCCGTACGAAGATTGTCCGCGGAAATCCACAGAAAAATCCCCCGCCGCCAACCGCTTCGCCTTTTCCGTCATCTCCGCCAGAGGCCGCACGAGGAATCCCGAAACCGTCGCCGAAATCACAAACGAAAGCACCAGCACAAACACCGCAATCAGCACCGTTCTGCCGTTCAGCTGCCGCATCATCGCGCTGTTGATATCCAGCCTGCGGCTCACCAGCAGATACCCGTCGTTCGTTACGCCCACGTATACGCCTTCCGCGTCCGTCTTGCCCAGCTCGAAAACGCTTCCTCCCTGCGCCCCGCCGTTTTTCAGTTTCTGTATCAGATCTTTCGCCGCGACTTTCGCCCCGTCGCTGATAACGTCGCCGCCGGAAGCGGGATAAATCACCTCCCCGTTCTCGTCAAGCAGCGCCGCGCAAACGTTGCGTTCCGAAGAAACGGCGCGGAAAAAATCGTCGTGGTCGCTCGTCGCGCCGAACCTGTCCGCCAGTCGCTCGTACTCCGCCTTCACCGCGCTGCCCGTCGTAAACGTTTCTTTCATCGCCGCGTTTTCGTACGATTGTTTCAGCGCCACGCTCTGCGATACGCCGAAAAGCAAAACGATCAATAAGGAAAAAGCCGTGAACACCGCCCACAGCACGAAATAAATACTTCTTTTTTCCTTGCCCTTCTTAGGGTTTCGCGGCGTTCCCGCCCTTCTCTTTTCCGGCATCTTTCGCTTCCCGTCCGCCGCGCGTATCTCCCGCGGCGTTTTTCTTTTTTATCGGAACGCTTTACTGATCCGCGGGAACTTCGAATTTATATCCGAGTCCGCGGAGCGTTACGATAAACTTTCTGTATTCTTTTAAATTTCCGCGCAGCATTTTCACGTGCGTATCCACCGTGCGGTCGTCCCCGTAAAAATCGAATCCCCACACGTCGTACAGCAACTTTTCCCGCGTCAAAGCCAACCCCTGATTGCGCACGAAATAAAACAAAAGCTCGTATTCTTTCGGGGTGAGCACCGCTTTTTCGCCGTCCACGTACACGTTTCTGCCCGCCATGTCTATTTCCAGCCCTTCGAATTTCAGCACGCGGTTTTCGTCCTCTTTCTTCTTCGCCGCCTTGCGCTTCGTAACGGCGTGAATCCGCGCCATCACCTCTTTGGGCGAAAACGGCTTCGTTACGTAATCGTCCACGCCGATTTCAAACGCAAACAGCTTGTCGTATTCTTCGCCGCGCGCGGAAAGCATAATCACGGGCACGTCCTTATCCTTGCGGATTTCTTTCACCGCGGAAAAACCGTCCAGTTTCGGCATCATCACGTCCATCAGAATCAGGTCGTAATCGTTTTCGCGGCACTTTTTCACCGCCTCCATGCCGTCCGCAGCCTCGTCCGCTTCGTTCCCTTCGAATTCCACGTATTCGCGCAGCACTCCGCGGATCATTTCCTCGTCGTCCACAATAAGTATCTTCATTTTTTCGCCCTCCGTACGTTTCGTCCGAAAACGCCGCAGACACCGCCCGCCCGCTTTTCGGATCTGCTTTAATTATAAACACATTTATCGCGAAACGTAACACTTTACAGTGAAAAATAAGTGAAATTTTCACTTTTTAAACGAATCCCGAAGATTTGTATACATTCCGCCTCCTGCGGCGCACGGACGCGCGACTGCCGCTTTTTGCAGCGCGCGGACTCTTCGCAGCTTATAAACGCACGCCGGCAAAGCCCCGCTTTCCTCCCGTATGCACGCCCGCCAGCACCCCCGTTTCCGGCAGTAGCGGCTCCCTGCGATTACCGAAAAACGGTTCGTTCAGAAGGTCGGCCAAAAACTTCCGTCCGTCGATCAGCCGCTCGCAGAACAGATAATACGCCAGAGAACCGGGCACGGCGTTGATCTCTCCCGCAAAAACGCCGTCATCGCTTACCAGAAAGTCCGCGCGCATCACGCCGAGCGTTTCCGCTCTGCGGTAAATTTTCCTCGTGTACGCCTTGATTTTTTCCGCGATTTCCGCGTTCAACGCAGCTCTGCCCCCGTCGTTTTGTTTATCCTGCAGATATTTTTCCTTGAATCCGTACACACCGCCCGAAAACGCCGTTTCGGGCGGCGACACGATAATTTCGCCTTTTTTTCTGTACGCCGCGCAGTTCACGTCCGCCTTGTTTTCGAGATACGGCTCGAATATTAACTTTTCCCCGTACAAAAACGCCTCTTCCGCCGCCTTTTTCAGCGCCGATTCCTCATAAACCGTCGCAATGCCTATCGAAGAGCCGGAACATGCCGGTTTTACGATCAGCGGAAATCCCAGTTTTTTCGCTTCGTCAAACGCAGCTTCGCCCCGCCGCACGTACTCCTGCCGTTCCAGCGCGGCATACGGCAGCACGGGCACGCCGATTTCGCGGAGAAACAGTTTCGTCAGTTCCTTATCCATGCTTAAAGCGCACGCCGCCACGGAAGGCGAAGCGGAAGGAATGTTATACAACTCGCACAGCGCGGCGATTCCGCCGTTTTCGCCCGCGCCGCCGTGGCAGCAATTCAGCGCGACGGAAATTTTCACGCGCGATTTCGCCCGATGTTTTTTCGGCGGAACCATCAACAATTCGCCGCTTTGAAAAAAGCACTTCGAAAAGGTATGTAACGGCAGCGGCTGTTCTTTGAAAACGTCCAAAGAGAACATTTCGGGCGAAGTATAAAAATCGCCGTCGGAATGAATATACACGGGCACCGCGCGAAACAGCGCCGGGTCAATCGTTTTCAGGGCAAGCACGCCCGTCAGCACCGAAATTTCCCGCTCCGCCGATTTCCCGCCGAAAAACACCGCCACGTTACTAACCATAAAAAAATACCTCCGCGTTTTGAAAATTTTTCCGCTTTGGTATTTCGAATGGTAGATTTGATGATTGCCGCCTGATTGCCGCTCTTCAGGTGCGCGCTCGAAGCATTATGCAAATGCGTTAATATATTGCGGGCACGTCGTTCAAAAACAGCACCGCGTCGCCCGCCGCAAGCAGCTCGCCCAGCAGCGGAATCACCTCGTCGCGCGTGCGGTAAATACGCAGATTCTCCTCCTTGCCGCCCGCCGTCAGGTATCCTTCTTTCACCGCCTCGGCGCCCGCATGAATAAACACGCCGTCGAATGCCGCCAGTTTCGCCCCCAGCGGACGATTGACCGCCTTATCTTCCAGCCCCGTTTCCACAATGCCCGGCGTTACCACATACTTCCGCCCGCCGAACGCCGACAGCACTTCCAGCGCCTGCGCCGCGCTTTTTTCGCTGGCGTTGTAGCCGTCGTCCAGCACGTACACGCCGTTTTCTTCGATGAGTTGCAACCGGTGCGGCACCGGTTTCGCCAGCGCCAGCCCCTTAAAAATCTCGTCCGCGCTCAATCCGATCTCTGCCGCGGCATATGCCGCCAGCGCCGCGTTTTCCGCCGCTCCTCTGCCGAGAACGGGCATTTCCACGCGCCTCACCTCCGCTGTTCCGCCCGTGCACAAATTCAGCTTAAACGTGGTTTTCAGCGGAAATCCGCCCACGTCCGACGCCGCCCCTGCGGGCACGAATACGCATTTTTTCATCTCTTCCGCCGAAAGCTTATCGCCGAAATCCGCATACACTTCCGCCCCGCAAATCGCTTTCTTTTCCGCGCGATCGATTAAAATCTTCTTTTCCGCAAAAATCTCTTCCACGCCGCCGAACGTTTCCGAATGTTGCCTGCACACCCCCGTAAATACGCCGTAATCCACAGGAAATAAATCGCAAAGTTCTTTAATATCTCCCGTTTTCGCCGCACCCATCTCCGCGATGAACACTTCCGCGCCGTCAAATTCTTTGCTTTCCAGCGTTTTCGCTATGCCCAGCGGCGTATTAAACGATTCCGGCGTAGCGCACACGCGGTATTTTTCGCCGAGAATCGCGGCAAGCATATTTTTCACGGACGTTTTTCCGTAACTTCCGGTAATCCCTATCACGATGCAGCCGTTCTCTCTCGCCTTTTTCAGCTTTTTGGAAGCGCGCCGCACGTATCTCGCGTTTCTCGGCAATTCAAACGCGCACGAAACCGCGTTGGAAAGTTCGAACAACGGCGGCAGAAGCAGCGGCACCGCGCAGAGTGGCAACAACGAAAACAGCGGGTACATTCTGCCCGGAATCACCTGTTCCAGCGCCGAAAACACGGCGACGATCGCATATACCGCCACGGCAAGCACAAACGCGTGCAACGCCGCCAGCCGCTTGGCGCGCCCCGTGGGCACGAACGGCACTTTCATGGGCGATTTCGATTCCGTCAGGCAGAACAGCAACAAAAAAAACGTAAACGGCACCAAAGAAATCGTTTTAGCCATGCCCGCGCCGAGAAACGAAAAACACAGCGAAAACAGCGCGCACGTCAACGTCAGCATTAAAAACAGCAGGCACAAACGGTTGTACCACAAATTCTCCCGCCGTTTCAGCCAGGCGCGGAAGCGCACGTTTTTATAGCCGCACTGCTGCATCGCGCCCAGCATACGTATGCCCGCCGCGAAATACAGCGCCGTAGCCAAAAGCGTTACCGCTATTCTACTCAAAAGCTCATTCATCCGAAAAACTCCTCCGCAGCCAACGTAAAATCCGCCGCGTTTTCGGCAAAGGCAAAATGCCCGCCCTTGATATATTTCAATCCGCCCCGCGGCAGAATCGCCGCGTACTCCTCCGCTTCCGCCGCCGTGGTAACGGCGTCCTCCGTTCCTTCGATCACCAGCGCCCGCGGCGAAAACTTCGCAATATCCCCGCGCAGATCTTCGTTCACTATCTTTTTATAGCTCTCTTTCATCACGGGCGAAAGACTTCTGTATTCCTCGCTTCCGAACTTCCGCTCCGCCAACGCGGGAAACCATTTTTTCACCGCCCTGTACGCCTTCACTTTCAGCCGGTATTTCCACGTCCGCCGCGGCAACAATCCCGCCGGCCCCGTAAAAATCATTTTATCGAAAATCTCTTTCCCGAAAGGCGCAATCGCTTGCATTTTCACCGCCACCCTGCACCCGAACGAATGCGCGATACAGTACGGTTTTTCAATGCCCAGCAAACGAAACGTCTCGCCCGTCCACGCCGCGTAATCGCTCACCGAAAACGGCGACGTAAGCGGCGCGCTCTGCCCGAACCCGCAAAAATCAAACGCCGTAACGCGGTACCGCCCCGAAAAATAATCGAGAAACGGCAAGAACGCTTCTTTCGAAGAAAGATACCCGTGCAGAAACACCAGATCTTTTCCCTCGCCTTTGCGGATAAAAGAAACGTCCTCTTTTCTCAATTCACAGCGCCTCCCCGTTCGCTTCCGCCCGCTTCGCCTCTTCGGGCGGAAACAGCCGTTTGCTCATCACAAACGCGTCCTCGCCGTCCGGGTAATACTTCCTGCGAACGCGCAATTTTCTATATCCTCTGCTCTCGTACAGGGCAATCGCCGCCGCGTTGCCCACGCGCACTTCTAAATACGCGCGGATCGCGCCGCGTTTTTCCGCCTCGCTTTCCGCCAGTTTCAGAAGCTCCCCGCCGATGCCGCGCCGCCGATAGCTTTCTTTCACGGCGATGTCGTCCGTCTCCGCGTCCTCGTACACCGCCGTCGCAAGCGCGTAACCAACGGGCGTATCCCCGTCGAACGCGCCGAACCCGATAAAAAATTCCGAATCGAACGCCCCCGTAATCATGGCTTCCGACCACGGATCGGAAAAGCACTCCCGCTCCAGTTTTTCCACGGCGGAAACGTCTTTTTTCGTCAGCCGCCTGTAGGTAATCCCGTTCATTTTTCCGCCCCGGCGTCGCCGTCCGCAAGCTGTTTCGCGGCGCGTTCGTCCTTTTCGATCTCCGCCTGACATTTCCGTATATACAGCGCGGCGGGCTCTTTGAAATTCTCTTCGTTTTCCGCCAGCTTCTCCGCTTCGGCGGCAAGCGCCTTTGCGGGATCGATTCGTACGCAGGGCAGGTCCGCGGGCAGGAAATCCGTGTTTTCCAGCGTGCGCAGTTCATACCCCTGCGCCGCCAGCGCGCGCAGCTCCTCTTCCGGAATATACGAAGGCGGCAACGTTACTTCGCCCGCCTCGTTATAGCCGCAGGCATAATAATGCGCGTGCAGCGCGTCGCAAAGGCAAAGGATTTTCTTTCCTTTCCCATTATATGCCGCGCAACCGAAGGTGGTTACGGGCAGAATCTTTTTCCCCGCGGCAAGCGCAAACCCTTTCATCGTCGCAATGCCGATGCGGATGCCCGTAAACGAGCCCGCCCCCACCGAACACGCGAAAAAATCCATCTCCGCGGGAGTCGCGCCCGCTTCTTTAAAAAGCTTGTCCGCCGTGGGCATCAATTCGGAAGAATGGCGCATCGCGCAGTCGTCTTTGAAAAATTCGTATTTTTTGCCGCGGTAGCAAAGCACCGCGCATAAGTATTTCGAAGCGGTATCCGCCGCAAGATAATTTTTCAAAATTCTATCTCCCTGGCGTTTTCGCCGATTTTTTTAATGGAAACGCGTTTGCAGTTTCCGGGCAACAGCGGAGCAATGTTCCGCCACCATTCCACCACGCAGATACCGCCCATATCGAAGTAATCGGCAAGTCCCAGCCGCTCCGCCTGTTCGGGCGTTTCTATGCGGTAGCAATCGTAATGGAACAGCATGCCGTCGTAATCGTTCATGTACGCGTACGTCGGGCTCGTGGGCTGTTCCGAAATGCCCAATCCCGCGGCAAGTCCCTGCACGAACACCGTTTTTCCGGCTCCCATTTCGCCGTCCAGCAGCAGCACGTCGCCGCCGCGAAGCTTCGCCGCGTAGTTTTTTGCAAATTCGCGCGTCTGCTCCGCGCTTTCCGAGATAAATTTCGCCATAGCTTTATTATACTACCCGCGCGGCGATTTGGCAAGAATTTTTCGCTTTTTTACGCCTGTTTTTCGTTTCCGTCGTTGTTTTTTTCTTCCTCTACCGGCGGATTCTGCTTTTTATCTACCGTTTTTTCCGCAATTTCGCCGTCGATTTTTTCCGGCGGCTTTTTCTTCCCGTATTTTTCGTCCGCTTTTTTCAGAAGCGCCGAAACGTTTTTATACACCGAAAACGTTATCAGCGAATCGAACAGGCAGCGCAGCGCGTTGAACGGCGCCACCGAAAGCCACAGATAAAACTTATAAAACGTTTCTTCCGTGCATGCGGGGTACAACTCCAGCAGCATGTTCACAAGCGTATTCATGCCCATCTGCTTCGCATACCAGGGAATAATCATAAAACGATTGGCTATCACCCCCATCGCCACCGAACACAGCCCGCCGATCAGGCAAGCCAGCGCCGCGCCGCCTTTCGTTTTCTTTTTCGCATAAAAAAGCCCCGCGGGCACCGCCAGCGCCAGTCCGCATAAAATATCCGCCGCCTCGCCCACAAACGCCGAAGTGGTGGGTTTAATCAGCATCTTAATCAGCGTGCGCAGCGCCACGATAATCGCCCCGGACGGCGCGCCCAGCGCAAACGAACCGATCAGCACGGGCACGTCCGAAAAGTTGAATTCCAGCCACGGCGCAAACGCCACGGGCATCGGAAACGATACGGCGTACAAAACGCCCGAAATCGCCGCGAAAATCGCTATCGCCGCCATTCTGGAAGCCGTAAAAAACGGCTGTTTTTGTTGTTTTTCCTCTGTTTTGTTCATGGTACAAAAGCCTCCCGAAATAAAAAAATCGCTGCCGAAAGATACGCCCTTGGCAGCGAAAAAAATACAAAAAAAATATAAAACTATCTTTTCCTATCCGGACTATACCGTCGGTATCGGAATCGCACCGATTCAGAATCTCTTTTTACCTCGCGCGTGGCGGCTCGTTAAAAATCGATTGTCGCAGACTATCACTGCCGGTGAGGAATTTCGCCTCGCCCCAAAGACAAGCCTATTATAGCATGTTTTCCGGCGCTTGTCAAGGGCAAACGGCAGGCGCGGAAAATTTTTTAAAAACAGGTTTCGTCTTTCCCCTGCCTGCCGGAATTTTTTATCCGTCAATTGTCCGTCAGGCCTGCCCTTCGCAAAAAATACGCCGGGCGGCGACGCGGCCGAAGCGCCCGGCACAGTTCCGATTGTCCCGATGTGCCGGAGAAATTTACATCGTCTGAATTTTCACCAGATCGGTGTTGCCGGAAGTGCCGTCCGTCAGTCCGCCCGTCAGAACGATTTTATCTCCCGCTTTCAGCCCCAACAGTTTCTTCGTTTCCTGCGCCGTTGCGGTAAACATGGAAGTGATTCCGTCATACACGGGCGAAAGCTGCGGCGTAACTCCCCAGGAAAGCGCCAGTTTCCGCCACGTTTTTTCCGAAGTGGTAAATCCCACAATGTCCGCCGCGGGGCGGAACCGCGATACCATGCGCGCCGTTTTGCCGGAAAGCGTGTTCACCACAATCGCTTTCGCGTGCACGTCGTTCGCCATGCCGCACGTCGCGTGGGAAATGGCGTCCACCGTGTTTTTGATGCGGAAATCCGAACGTTCGAAACGGCAGACGTAATCGATTTCCCGTTCCGTGTACTCCGCGATTCTCGCCATCGCCGCCACCGCCTGCACGGGGTATTTTCCCGCCGCCGATTCTCCCGAAAGCATCGTAGCCGAAGTGCCGTCGTACACGGCGTTCGCCACGTCCGAAATCTCCGCGCGCGTGGGGCGGGGATTCGTAATCATCGATTCCAGCATCTCCGTAGCGGTAATCACGCGTTTTCCGAGCAGCCGGCACTTGGTAATCAGCACTTTCTGAATGGCGGGCAGTTCCTCGTACGGAATTTCTACGCCCATATCGCCCCGACCGATCATAATGCCTTCGCATTCCGAACAGATCTCTTCGATGTTGTCCACGCCCGCGCGGTTTTCTATTTTCGCAATCAGGTCTATCCCCTCGCCGCCGATTTCTTTCAGATAATTTTTCACGTCGGTCAGATCCTGCTTGCGCGAAACAAACGAACACGCGATATAATCCACGCCGTGCTTTACGCCGAACAGAATATCGCTTTTATCCTGCTCGCTTAAATACACCTGACTGAGCACCTTGCCGGGGAAGCTCATGCTCTTTCTGTCCGAAAGCACGCCGCCCGCGTCCACGCGGCATACAACGTCGTCGCCGTCGATTTCGGTAACGGTGAAAATCATCAGCCCGTTATTTAAAAGCACTTTGTCGCCCGCGTTCAGCTCTTTCGCAAGGTTGGGGTAAGAAACCGCCACGCGGGTGTTGTCGCCCTCGATCTGCTTTGCCGTAAACGTAAACTCGTCGCCTTCGTTCAGCGTGATTTTCCCGTCTTTGAACGTGCGTATACGATATTCGGGACCTTTGGTATCCAGCATAATCGCCAGCGGATAGCGCAGTTTTTCGCGCACGTTTTTTATTTTTTTAATTTTCTTTTCGTAGTCCTCGTGCGTGCCGTGCGAAAAATTCAGTCTCGCCACGTTCATGCCCGCAAGGCACATGCGTTCCAGTGTTTCCTCGCTGTCGCACGAAGGGCCTATCGTACATACGATTTTCGTTTTTCTCATAGTTTTCGTTCTTCCTTTCTTCGATGATTTTCAGCGCGATTATGCCCTTTTCAGCCGCGTTTAATACAAAATCTGCGCCTTATCGGGCAATGTGAGCACGCCCGAATTATCGCCGCGCACCGTAAACTGCCCGTCCGCGTACGTTTTATGCGGAATCAGATACACGCGCTTATCGCGCCAGACGCCGTTCACTTCTTCCGTCAGCCAGCCTTCGCGCAGAATTTTTTTCATCAGCTGTTCGTTGAGTTCCGCCACCACGGCTTTGTAGCCGCCCGCGAACAAATCCATGATGTCCGCCCGCAGCCGCGATACCACAAACACGTCCGCCTGAATAAACCCGCGCGAATCGCAGTGCTCGCACGGCTTGAAAAAGTAAGACTGCACCTCGCTTCCCAGCCGCTTCCGCGTAAATTCCGAAAGGCACAGTTCGCTCATCGGCAATACGCGGCATTTCGCCTTATCGCGGGAGAGCGCGGCGGTCAGCGCGTCCGTAACCGCCTGTTTGTGCGCGGGCTCGTCCATATCGATGAAGTCCACCACCACGATGCCGCCCACGTTTCTCAGCCGCACCTGCCGCGCCACCTCTTTCGCCGCCGCCAGATTCACCGCAAACGCCGTTTCTTCCAGCGAGGTATCGCCCACGTAGCTGCCCGTGTTCACGTCCACCACCGTCATCGCTTCCGTCTGCTGAATCACCAGATACCCCCCGCCTTTTACGGTAACGTTGGGCTTCACGGCTTCGTACATCAGCTTATCGATGCCGAAGCGGCGGAACATGGCTTTCTCCCCGTCGCAATACACGATTTTTTTCGGCGACAAATCCCCGCGGAGTTTTGCCAGCCGCACCAGTTTTTCGTACAGCGCCCTGTCGCCCACCGTCATCTGCGCCACGTCGTCGCCGATGCTGTCGCGCATGACGCGCACGGGCAAATCGCTGTCGCGGTACAAAAGCTCGCCCACTTTGGCGTTTTTCGCCTTGTCAAGCGTCTCTTGGTACAAACCTTTCAGATACTCCGCTTCTTTTTCCAGCGCTTTTTTCGAAGCGTACGGCGCCTGCGTGCGCACGATGAACCCCTCGTCGGCGCTTTTACGCATTTTTTCCGCGATTTTTAAAAGCACGGCGCGCGTTTCTTCGTGCGTGATTTTCCGCGATATGCCCAGAAAATCGGTATTCGGCAGATAGATGAGCCGTTTTCCCACAAACGAGAGCTTTGTGGTAACTTTCGCGCCCTTGTTCCCGCGCGGCGGCTTCGTTACCTGCACCACCACTTCGTCCCCCTCTTTCAGTTTCAGAGAACTCTGCTTTACGGGCGAACCGTCGTATTTCGAATAATCGGTGAACGCCTCGTCGGTGGATAAATAGCAATTTCTTTCCAGCCCGCAGGCAACAAACGCCGCCTGCATGCCCGAAAGCACGTTGGTAACTCTGCCCTTGTACACGTTGCCCACCAGATCGCCGTTTTTTTCCGTTTCGGCGGCGAATTCCGCCAACTCGCCGTCCTCCAGAAGCGCCGCCATAAGATGTTTGCAGTATCTGTCGAAAAACCATTCTTTCTTCATTCGTCGTCATCCTTTGCCCGCGCTCAAAAAAAATAATACGGCCTGCTTTGCTTTTGCGGTAGGCTCACAAGGGATTTTTGTACCATTAACAAGTATACCACGCTTCGCGTTTTTTGGCAACGTTTTCCGCCTGCATTTCACGCGTTTTTTGCGTTTTCGCGGCTATAAAAGCTTCTTTTTTCGCTTTTTTCCGCTTTTATAAATATTTCGGACAGCGTTTTATACAAATTTTCCCCCGAAACGGCGCCGTAAAGTTCTTTTTCTTCCGCTTCGAATATCCTTTCGCCGCCCGCATGTACTTCCAGCACCAGATATTTGCCGCTCTCGCAAAGCGCAAGCGCGCGTTTCAGCGTCATCGCCCCGTCCGCCGCCGCCCGTTTCACCTCAATGCCGCGCGAAAACGCCGCCGCGTAATCGGGGCGGATTTTTTCGTACTTCCCGCCCGAAGAAAACGCGCCGAAGAACAGAAACGCCGCTGAGAAAAACAAAGAAAGCGCGCCGCCGCCCGAAAAAGCGAGCGCCGTCGCCGCAATGAAAAGCAACGCCGCGGCAACCGCGCTGATCGTCCTGCAAATTTTTTCCGCCGTTTTACCGCCCGTTCGCATCGCCAGCGCGCATTTTAAAACGCGCCCGCCGTCCAGCGGATAAAACGGCAACAGATTGCCCGCGCCGATAAACAGCGAAAGATAAAACGCCGTATCGGTATACGCGTACGTATCCGGAAACAACCACCACAGCGCCGCGAAAAACAACGCCGTGCATAAATTGCACAGCGGCCCCGCGGCAGCCACGCGGATTTCGTCTTTAAACGAAATGCCGTCCAGATTTCCCGTAATCACGGCGCCGTACGGCATCAGCACCACGCGGTTCAAACAAAAGCCCAGCTTCGCCGCCGCCAGAGAATGTGCGCATTCGTGTTCCAGCGCCACCAGCACCGCGCCGAGGTACAGCGGCAGCGAGCGGTTGAAACACGCGTACGCGCCCGCCAGCAAAAAAAGAGGGTGAACGCGGAACGCTCCCCCCTCCTGCCGCCTGCGTTGCTTTTGCCGGCGCGTTCGTTTTACTTTTCTGCCCATACCAGACAGTTTTCTTCGTCCACGGCAAAGCCCGTCAGCATCTCCCCGCCCGCATACATGGTAACCTGCACGTCGCTTTCGCCGCGCGTATAGCCAACGGGAATATTCGCGTACACCGCAGAGCCCGTTTCGTAATACACCGCGTTCAGTCCGCTGATAATGCCGTAAAAATCGTCAGTATGCGAAATTTTCACGTCGTACGTGCCGTTTTCGTTCTGCGTAACGGCGGAAATCGTTCCGTCCACCGCAGGGTATACGCAGCACTTGCCTTTAAAGGTAAGCACGCCCGTTTCGGAAACGGCAAGCGGCACTTCCGCAAAATCGTTCACCACGCTGCGCAGCGTAAAATCGGAATATTTCTTCGCCGCGGGGGCTTCCTGCTTCGGCTGATTGAGCGAACGGAAAAACACGTTCATGCCGCTCTTCGGCAAAAATACGTTCGTCATGAAAATCGTGGCGCACAGTACGCACGCCGCGGCAAATTCAAACGCGACGAACCGGCCCGCAAACCCGCCTTTTTTACGCGCGCCCGCTTCGTACGCGCCGTTTTCCGTATTTTCGCCGCGGTTGTCGTTGCCGATGGTTACCGTAGAAAACGCGGAATAATACGGCTCGGCGGCGCCTGCCGCCGTTTCCGAAGCAGCGCTTCCCGCCGCGCCCGAAAAATCGGAAGAATATGCGGGATAAGCGGCGTCCGCGTTTTTATACGCCTCTTTATAAGCTTCGGCGCCCTCCTGCGGCGCGGTCGCGCCCGCCGCCCTGTCGTTCACCTTAGAGATGAGTTTTTCTTTGAGATCGCCCTTGTTTTTGCGGAACTTTCTGCGCTTTTCCGTAACGGACACGGTGGAAACGGGAATTTCCAGCATTTCGGCGTACTCGATTTCTTCGTTCATACCATCAACCTCCTTTTGAAGCCATCAGACGTGTTTTTCGCGGTATTGCCACCATCGTTTTTCCGTGGCTCGTATGCTATTTTATGAACGCGGAAATAAAAAAAGAACGGGCGCAACGCAAAAATTTACGCCGAACCCGCATTTTCCGGAACATATTTTATTTTTTTCGCATATATTCGCGCTTTTCCGACAAGTTTTTCTCTTTCCGCCGCCGAGGCGCAAAAACCTACGATAGCGGGGAAAGCGTCGGCACAGCCGACGATAGAGGTCATTCATCATCCGAAACTTGTCTGCCTATATAAAACAAGACTGTATACCTATCCAAAAAAGATAGATATACAGCCTTTTGCAATTTATTCTGTTTTACCGTTTATTTCTTCTTTTTGCCGCCGCCGAACAATATCAGCACGTACCACAAAAACCGCAGAAAATACACCAGCGACGTAGCCAGCGCCGCAACGTACGTCATCGCCGCCGCCTTTAAAACTTTCGAAGCGCCGTACAATTCCTCTTCGTCGATAATCCCCTCTTCCACCAGCATCGCTTTCGCCCGCCGCGAAGCGTCCAGCTCCACGGGCAGCGTTACCAGCGCAAACGCCGTGGAAAGCCCGTATGCCACTACGCCGGCAATCGCTATGTTGAAACCTATCCCCGGCGCCACGGAAACCACCAGAAATTCCAGAATAATCCCCAGAATCACCAGCGGCACGGCAAGAAACGATCCGATGTTTGCCAGCGGCACCAGCGCCGTGCGGATTTTATACGGCGTGTATCCGCTCTTTTTTTGCATCACGTGTCCGATTTCATGCGCGGCTACGGCTACCGAAGCCACGGAATTATCGCCGTACGTGCTCTCCGATAAATTCACCAGTTTTTTCGAAGGATTATAATGGTCGGTTAAATTGCCGCTCACCTTTTCCACGGTAATATCGTCTACGTCGTTCGCGCGGAGCAGCCGCACCGCCGTATCGTATCCCGTCATCTTCGAACTCGATTCCACGCTTCTGAAAGCGCTGTAAGTAGAATTCACTTTCATGCTTGCCCACCCCGCGAACAAAGCGCAAAGCAGCAGCAATCCCAGAAATATATAATACATCATTTTGCTTTTTTTCTCCCGGAGCCTTTTCGCCCCCGTTTTAACCTTCGTAGATATATCATATCATATTTTTTTTGATTTATCAATCTTTATACCCGAATTTTCGCAAAGAAAATCGGCAAGTCGCATATTTTTTGTTGTTTTACGCGAAAATGCCGCCTGAAAAAACTTGCGTCGCGAAAATACCGCCAAAACGCACTTTCGCCGTGAAAAGCGTGAATTATTTTCATTCCTGCGGCTCTTTCGGCAATCTTCGACTTTTTTCGCGCGGAAATGTTATTTTTTTTCATTTTTTTGCGCAATCAACCACAAAAAAACTTTTTAAAAAAACTTCGAAAAAATATTTTACTTTTTTTTATTTATGTTGTAGAATATACTCGTAAACAGCGAGAGCAAGTGAAGCGGCGATGAACCGAACGAAAGCCTTGGCGGTTTACATGAAATTACTCATCATTTTCCCCCTTATCATAAGGTAACGTCCTTCGGCGCAAGTCGAAGGGCGTTATCTTTTATTCCGATTTTAAATAATAATTTTGAAAGGCTTCCTTTATGTTCCATAGGGAAGTGAGTGAATAGAATGGGCGGTGCGGTTGGTTTCGTACCGCCCGTTATACCTGAAAACCTTCACGCGGGGTTAGGTATCACGCCCACGCAGTTATAATAAATTTCTACAATGCTTAGTGCTTTTAATTTCATAACGACGACATCCAAAGACATTATTTGATAAAGCAATATAACAAAAACGAGATAATTTTACTCTCCGCTTGCAAGCACGATTTCAACGCTCGTTATTTCCGCGAACGTTGACGGATCGAACGCAATTTTGTGCGTTTCGTGTTTGCCGTTGACGATCGATGAACTTCCGTATTCCGTATCGTTTCCGTCGTAGCGATAAATCGTTGCAAATTTCTGCGTTTCTTTGTCCAGCGTTTGTAACATAGATAATGTCTCCAATAAAAAATAAATCAGTTTCACTTATTGTTAGGAACATAAAAAGTTACCGAATCTCCCGCCACTCGAAAATTCACATTTATGCTTTTTACACTTCCATATGTTTGACTGTCCACAGAATATTCTACAAATCCCAACATAATACTGCCTTCCTCTCTATCAAAAAACCGTTCGGGAATTTTAATAGTTTCGCTATGAGAAAATTCCCACACGGTTTTTCCCTCCTCATTTATTTTGCCGTAACAAGAATATTCGTCAGACATGAAATCTTTGCCGCTTATTTCCTTAATAAAATAAGCATTCGTATCCCATTCATTAATCGGTCTTGACAGCTCATCCGCGACTAAAAACACCCTAATAATCATGTCCGTTCCTTCATCGTCAACCGAAAAATGTCCATAGAAAAACTCAATGGCGGCATTGCTTTTATTGAATTCCGTTTGAGGTAATTTATATGCACACCTGTAAGTAATGTCTGGATCACTAAAACACGAATCCACAAAGCCGTATTCGTTTTGTGAAGATTCCAGTAAAGAATTATTCATACACCCAACTGCTGGAATTAAAGTAAATATAGACAGTAAAAGTATAAGTAATTTTTTCATAAAAAATATCTCTTTATTCTGTTTTGAAGCATTTTGTCATCACTTTTTCAGGTAATTTATCACTCTTTTTCTGTTTAATTTTAACTTGTCCGTTTCAGCGCATCCGATTTTTGTTTTTGTTCTCCCTATGGTACATAAACCTTCCCTTTTTCGGGGAAGCCTTTCCTGTTTTTTCGCGCCGTTTTATTTCTTTTCCCGTTCGTTCGCCGCGTTCTCCGCGCCGCCGTCCGTTTTTTTCGCGCCGTCATCTTCCGTCAGCGCGGCTTTCAATTCTTGCGCAACCTCTTTCGTAACGGGCATCGTTTCGTCTTTCATATACTTCACGATTTCGCGATGGAAGCCGATCATCATAAACATCCCGCCGACGGCGAACAGCGGAAAGCCCACGAAAAACGCCCAGAATTTTTCCGGTCTGTTCTCGCCTTTAAACGCCTGCGCGAAATCCACCGCGCCGATAACGATGAATACGATGCCTACGGCAAGCAGAATCACCCCCGCCGTTTTCATTGCTTTTTTGAATTTTTCATGATTGTTGTTCATTTCCTGTATCTCCTTTAACCTATATTTCCGCAGCTTCGGCGGCTTTCGCCGCGTTCGCTTCCGCGTCTTTTCCGCGCTGGTAACGCACCAGCAAATACGATATGGCGGCGCCCGCAATAAACAGCGCCACGCCCAGCCACAAATCTTTCCACGCGATTCCGTTTGCAGCCCACGTTTTATATACGGCAAAAATTTCCACGTTGCAGAACATGGCGATAATCGATCCGAGCGAAAGCCCCACGATTATGGAATACGCCGTATGCCGCGCCTTCCGAAACGCCCGCGTCAGCGCGCCGGAAGAAAAGAAAATGCCGATTAAAAACCCGATGCCCAGCGCCGCGTACGTTAAAAATATCATCGGATTTGCTTTCCAGTAGGTAACGTGCACGCTTTCCACCAGCGGCGTGAAATACCCGATGCTCATTAAAATCGCGCTTGCGGAAAGCCCCGGCACCACCTGCGTAAGCCCCACTACCGCGCCCACGGGCAAACACAAAACAATGCGCCACCACACGGAAAGATCTTTGCCCGCGCCGCCCGAAAACACTACGGAACAAATCGCCGCCGCCACGGGAATACATACGCCGGCGATAAACAATGCCACGCGCCCGCCCGTGCGCTTCGCGCCTTTCAGTTCGTCTTTTACGGCGGGGAACGCGCCGCACATCAGCCCGGCAAATCCGCCCACGATGGCGAACGGTATGTATTCCAGCGCTTTCTGCACGGTGAAAAATCCCACGGCGAGCCCGATGACGATGCCGATGGCAATGGGCAGCAAAAAGAAAAAGCAACGTTTAAACTGCCGGAACAGATTTGAAACGGCGTATAAAAACGCGTCGTACAATTTGAATATAATCGCCACCGTAGAACCGCTGATGCCGGGAACGATTACGGCAAGCCCGACGAAAAATCCGAGCAGCGCGCTTTTGCACCACGTTTTTTTATTGTATTTTATCAACGCTTTCCGCAAATCTTCCTGCATACAAATTTCCTTTACAGAATTTATTTACACATTCCGTACATTGATTATACAAAACGCGCGCGATTTTGTCAAGGCGAAAAGCGCAATATTTTTTCGCAGTTGAAAAAGTTTACAAAAAAAATTACATTCGGTCGCGTTTTTTTGGCTGTTTTACCGTGATTTTATGCGTATTTCGGGCTGTTTTTTGCGTGATTTTCGCCGAAAAAACGCGTTTTTCGAGCTTATTTTGCACGTTTTTACGCCGAAATTATAGTAAAATACAAGAAAAAAGAGGGTGAAACAATATGAATTTTATCAAAAAAATGTGCGTTTTGCGGCAAATCCGCCCCGGTTTTTCGGGCGACGGCAAACAGGCGGGCGGCGTGGTGAAAGCGGAACAATACGGCAAAAATCTTTCCGTGGAAGTTTCCGTTATCGGGTTTGCGCCTCTTGCCGCGGGCGAATATTACGCCATGATTGCCGACGCGAAAGAGCGTACGGAATTGCTGCCGCTGCGCGGAAAAAGCCTGTTCAATTTACTATCGGAGCTGGATATTTCCGAAGGGTTCTGCGCGGTGATCTGTCTTGTGAAAAACGGCGTTACGCCGCTTGCGTACGGCGTAAGCGGCAACCGCGAATACGATTTCGACCGATTGATTTCCGCCGCGGGCGAGAAAGAAAACGGCGACTTCCGCATTGCCGCGGCGGACGCAAACTTCCGCGCGGAAGAATACGACGAACAGGACGACGAACAAAACGATAAAAGCGGCTACAACGACGAAAGCATTGCGGAACGCGATTATTTTAAAACGGAGGCACACGATGAACGCGGAACGACTTTTAAACGTGATGAAAATGCGCGCGCTGCAGCTGAGAATGCGGCAGAAAGCGGGCAGGCGGGGCAAACGGCTGCAACAGATGAAAATGCTGAAAACGTACGCAAGCCGCTTAACGAAAACGGCGACGAATACTACCGCTCGGTGAAAGACGAGATTGACGAGCTGTTTAAAACGCACGAAAAAGACGATACATTGAAAGAGGCGTTCCCCTGTTCGGAATGGGTGAAAATAAAAGAGCCCGACAAGGCGGAATACCTTGTGGGCGTGATTTACGAAGAAGCGGCGCCGCTTTATATCTGCTATGCCTTCCCTGCGGCGGACAAAGACGACCCGCCCGAAGATATTGCGGAAACGTGCGCGTTTGTTCCCCTTTCGCCGTTTATCGGCGCGAAGGGATGCTTTGTGATTTTTCAGAGCACCGCCACGGGCGAATGTGTAAAACTGAAAGAGGCGTAAAAACGAGCGCCGCGCGGAGCGATTTTGTTCCGCGCGGCAGTTTTTTATGAAAGTTTTATTTTACCATTCTTCGATTTCGCCGTTCTCTTTATAGTGCCAATAATCGCCGCTTGCAGAATGTAAATTTTTAATTTTCGTCTACGTAATAGAACGTATCGTCGGAACGGCGCTTTACTTTTTTAAAATTGCCGATGGTTTCGTTCACCGTTTCCACAAAAGCGAACGTATCCGGATACTTTTTGATGATATTTTCAAAATCCACAATCTGATGCCGGCTGACAACGCAAATGATGACGTCGCGTTCCGTGTTGCTGTACACGCCCGTGCCGATCATCTTTGTGGCGCTGTGTTTGAGTTTTTCCACGATTTCCTTATCGATTTCTTCCGCGTGCCGCGTGATAATCAAAAATTTATACGCCGACTTCACGCCCTGCAGACTGCGGTTTGCCATAAACGACGAGATGAAACTGTACAGAACGCACATGCACACGGGCTTGTAATTGCGGATTACGGCGCCCGTTTCCGGGTTGATATCGGTATACACGAAATACGAAGAAATCGCCACGACGGCGTTCAGCGCAAACAGTACCCATACGAAGTTCAGGTTAGGGACCTTTTTATTGACGAATTTGGAAATGACGTCGGTACCGCCCGTGGAGCCGTTGCGACGGAACGCCATTCCGTACGCAAAGCCGCTGATGACGCCCGAAATAAGCACGGGATAGATGGTATCGGCGCCCTTGGCATCGTAACGGAAACTGCCGAGCGCGTTGGTTTTGCTGAGCAGTAGATATACGCCCGAATAAATGACGCAGTACGCGCCCGTTTTCAGCGCGAAATCTTTTTCCACGAGAAAGTATGCCAGCATGCAAAGCGGCATATTGATAATCAGCGACATATAGGCGAGATTCATTCTTCCGCCCGTAAGATAATCGATCATCGTAGCCACGCCGTTCAAGCCGGACGGCGCGAATTTATTCTGCACTACGAACAAATCGTAATTGAGCGCCATTAAAACAGCCATTGCCGCAATGACGGCGTAATCGGCAATTTTTGCCTTGCCTGCGCGTTTTTCCATCGACATTTTTTATTTTCTCCTGCAGTATAAGCCGTTTCCGCCGCGCGGACGGGCGGTTGATTGAATTTATTTCGCCTCTTCGTCCTGCCGGCGGCGGAAGTTGCCCGATACCCCCGCCACTTCGGTGTAGTATACGAACGTATCCGGATATTTTTTGAGTATGTTTAAAAATTCGGGTATCTGCCGCAGGTTCACCACGGAAAAGATCACCGCGCTGTCGCTTTCCGTAAACATGCCCTTGCTTTCCACCACCGTGGCGCCGTGTTTTAAATTGTACAGAATTTCGCCGCGGATTTCTTCGGGGTGTTTGGTTACGATTTTAAATTCCACCGCGTTGCGCGAATCTTTCATGAACGCCGCCGCCACGCGTTCGTACACGAACATCTGCACCACCGAAAGCAGAATACTGTCCAACTGACGATACACTGCGTAGGAAATGAAAATGATGGCGTAAGAGATGACGGCGATTATCCTTTCCACGTTTAAGTACGGGCGGTTTTTCTGCACCATGCACGCCACGATGTCCACCCCGCCCGTAGACATGCCGATGCGAAGCAGCATGCCCATTCTGGCGCCCAGAATGATGCCCGAAAAGATGGCGGGAAGAAATCTGTCCGTTTCCGTATGATACTGATAAAAGCCGATTTTTCTGAGAATAATCAGAAACAGCGAATTTAAGACGGTGAACGCCAGCGTGCCGATAACGTACCGTTTTTTCAGCACAAACAGCGCGGCGATAAGAAGCGGCGCGTTGAGCATAAGCATATACCAGCCCGCGTTGAGCCCCGTGATTTTTTGCAGCATCGTGGCGACGCCGTCCATGCCCGCGGGCGCAAATTCGGCGGGGTACACGAACACGTGAAAGCCGAGGGCGGACATGATTGCCGCCAGCAGCACCGTAGCCGCGTCCAGAAAAACGCCCTTCGTTTTTTTGCCGTCCGGGCGGAACTGTTTTGCGCCCGACGATTTGTCGCCGTCCGACCGGTTCTGTTCGCCGACGGCGTTTTTTTCGTTTTCAGCCGACATATTTTTTCACTGCTCCCGTCCGTTCTCCCGCCTTGCGGGGAGAACGCGTTTATCATTATACGACTTTTCCGTGCGAATGTCAATAGCTTTTAAATACAGCCGCGAAATTTTTCCGCCGCGAAAAGCGCCGCCGCGGTTCCCGTCCGTTATTTGTAAAAAGAGAGCGGAACGGAAAAAATTCCGTTCCGCCGTACAGGGCGATTTTTATGTTCTGCCCGTTTTTCAGTTTTTCCAGCGTGCGCGGGAATTTACCGCTCTTGCCCGCCGTTACGGCGTAATAATCGTCCGGTTCGTGTTCGTACGTTACGGCAAGCGTGTACGCGCTCATGCCGTCTTTATCGGCGAAAAGTTCGCGCACGCACTGCGCGCCGAGCGCGTCGGCGGAAGGCATGTGAACGTCGTCCTGCACGAACTCGGAAAAACGGTATTCGTTCCAGGACAGGTACGGGATTTTCCCTTCCGGAAGCACCTGAAGTTCGCCGTATTCGTTGACGGAATAATCCTTTCCCTCTTCGTAGACGGTTTGCAGATCGAAACTGCGGACGGAAACGATTTTTTTGACGGGATAAGCCAATCGCTTCGGGCGGATTTCGCCAAGCGCGTTTTTTAAAATAAACGCGGTTTCGGCATACACCGTGTTGCCTTTCCACAGCGGCGACAGCCATTTTTGTAAATCGTATACCGTTACGTCGGCATTGTTCATAATCTTTCTCCCTGCATGCACGCGTCTCGTTTATTGTGTGCGTCGTTGCGTTTTTTTAAGTCGGTTTTGCTTCCCGGCGCGCGGACGGGCGCGACGATATTATTATAATGCGGGACAAGGCGTTTGTCAATAAGAAAAAACGCGACGAATTTAATTTTTCAGAGGCGAACAGCAAAAAATTAAGCGCAACAAAATTTGCCGCGTCGTCCTCTTTGCTTCCGGAACTCCGGTTGCCCGTGAAAAATGATAGCCGAATCCATAGATTTTGTTCTTACCGCGGCAATATCCGCCGTCCTCTTCATTTTTCGTGGTTTTCTTTTACAATAAAAAACCCGGCGCGCGTAAATACGCGCGCCGCAACTCTCCCGTAGCTTTAACCGCCCTCTTTCAACCGTCGCGAAAAATTTACTGCCCGCGGCTGAAATTATTGAACGCGGTTTCTATCGAACCGCTCACGATTTTGCTCACCCTGTCGGTAATCGATTCGGGACTTTCCCGCATATCGTTTCTGATCCACTCCAGCAGCACGCCCACAAACGCGTACTTATAAAAATCGGCGATGTATTTCTTGTTCTCGTCCCGCACGGTATAATTTTTCGCCTTTTCGTCCACCACGTTTTTCAAAAGAGGATACACCAGACGATACAAATACTGTTCCAGAAGTTCCAGCGAAACGGAACGATAAATATTCTCGATAAATGTCTTATCCTCTTTCGCCAGATAAAACACCGCCAGAAACCCCTCCTGCCAGGTAGCGTACGTGCGGTTTTCTTTCAGCACCTTTTCGGTATCTTCTATGCACGTCCACTCCACAAGATCGTAAATATCCTGAAAATGGTAATAAAACGTCTGGCGGTTAATGCCGCAGTCGTCCGCAATATCCTGCACCGTAATTTTATTCAGTTTCTTTTCGCGAAGCAACTTTTTCAAAGACGCGGAAATCGCCCGCTTGGTAATATCGCTCATGATTTTCAACCCTGTGCGCCGCCGGAGTTTCCCGCGGCGCCTCCCCGTTCAATATTCAACGCCGTAAGTATACCATTTTTTTGATAAAAAGTCAAGCGCCCGAAGAGCCGTCTTGTTTCCCGTTTTTTTCGCTTGTCCTCCGCCGCCCCGCGGCTCCCGTACATGCCGCGCCCCGCGCGAATACGCCAGAAAACGGCAAAACGAACCTGTCCGCCCGACGAACCATCGCAATAAATCGTACTTATTTCGTATTCTTCCGTCGGAATCGATTGACATTTCGCGCCGTTTCGTATAAGATAATATTCGTATGAAATTCTACAAAGTTTCCGCCATAGCCGCGGCAACTTTTTCGGGGGAAAGAATTTTACCGGGAAGAATATGGTTAAAAAAACAACGAAAAAATTTTTATTAAGTCTGTTATGCGTCTTTCTCGCGCTGCTCACCGTCGTCATCGGCTACGCGGCGTACGTGCTCCTTTCCTATTATCGGCTGGAAGATTATATCGCTCTTCCCGTGTCGGCGGCGCGGGCGGACGCCGAGGAAAGCGGAAAAGCGGACGTTCCCTGCCGCGTTACGGCGCTGAAAACGGAAACCTCCTACACGGCAACCACGTTCAATATCGGGTTCGGCGCGTATACGCCCGATTTCACGTTTTTTATGGACGGCGGCAAGCAATCGCGCGCGGCAAGCAAAGAAAGCGTGGAAACGCACGTAAACTCCGCTTTGAATACCATCAAAGAATTCAACCCGGATTTCGCGCTGTTTCAGGAAGTGGATACTTCCTCCACGCGCAGTTACCACGTTAACGAAAAAGAAACGGCGCAAAACGCTTTTTCGGAATACGCAAGCGTTTTTGCCGTCAATTATCATTCGGCATATCTGATGTATCCGCTTCACGAACCGCACGGAAAGTCTAACAGCGGCATTCTTACGTTCTCGAAAAACGGCTTTTCGTCGGCGCTCCGCCGTTCTTTGCCGATTGCGGACGATATGAAAAAACTGCTTGATCTCGACCGCTGCTATTCGGTATCGCGCATCCCCACGGAAAACGGAAAAGAATTTCTTTTGTATAACGTGCACACGTCCGCCTACGGCGGATCGGACGAAATCCGCGCGGCGCAGATGACCATGCTGTTTTCCGACATGCAGGCGGAATACGCAAACGGCAACTACTGCGTGGCGGGCGGAGATTTCAATCATGATTTCACGGGAACGTCCATCAAAGATATCAACGGCGAAGAGGGAGAAACGGCGTTCGGCTGGGCGCAGCCCTTCCCCGCGGAACTGCTTCCCGCAAACGTGCACCGCGCCACCGATTACACCAACAAACGGCAGCTGCCCACCTGCCGCAACTGCGACGTGCCCTACAAAGAAGGCAACTATACTTTAATCGTAGACGGCTTTTTATTTACGTCCAACGTGCGCGTGGAGTATATCGAAAACGTACAGAAAAACTTTGCCGATTCCGATCACAACCCCGTCGTCATGAAATTTTCTCTGATTGCATAATCTTCCCTTGCTTTCCCCTTTTTTGCATTTTTACTCCAAGAGAAAATGCGAAAAAAACTACGGTAGCGGGAATCCTTATCGCGTTGCCGTAAAGGCTATCCCGGCGAACAGAGCGGCGAGCATAAGCGCGCCGAGAGGACATATCCGAAATACAAGCCTTATATTGCGCCGCCATAAAAAATACAAGCCTTCCCGCTATGGGAAGGCTTTTTCGTTTTCCGTTCTCTCAATACAATTCTTCCGGCGCCGTCGCCGCGTCGCGCGCTTCCGCCGCCCGCTTCGAAAAACGGCACCCGCAGTAATTCTGGCGGTACAGCCCGAACTGCTTCGAAAGCTCCGTGCTCCTTAAATACCCGCCTTTTTTCTTAAAATCGGAAGGCAGAAATTTCACGCCGTACTTTTCTTCCGCTTCCAGCCCCAATTCGTTCAGCCACGCCGCGTTTTTGTACGGACTCACCGAAAGCGTGCTCGCGAAATAATCGAATTTTTCCTCCGCCGCCCGCTCCGCCGTTTTAAAAAGGCGCAATTTATAGCACTCGTAGCAGCGCGCGCCGCCCTCTTTGCAATTTTCTCTGCCGCGCGCGATTTTTTCGAACGCCCCGCAATCGTAATCGCAATCGATAAACTCCGCCCAGCCTGTTTCGCGCAAAAAACGAATCTGTTCCGCTTTCCTCTTTTCGTACTCTTCTTTCTCGTCGATGTTCGGGTTATAATAAAACACCGTAACGCTTAAAAAATCCTTTAAAATTTCCAGACACGCCGAAGAACACGGCGCGCAGCAGCTGTGCAGAAGCAGCCTTGCCCGCGCGGCGCCCGTCTCTTCTTCCGCCTTCCTTTTTTCCAGTTCCCGCCGCATCACGGCGTCGTAATTCACCGCATTTTTTACCTTTTCGCTCATACCGATGATTCCCTATATAAAACGCCGCGGCTTCCCCGCGCGAAAAAATCACGCGGAAAAACCGCAACTTCCGTATCGCTTTGTGCGTTCCGGTTTTTGCCGGCACCCCTTCGTCGCGCCCGGATGAACAACGTCCGTTCCTTCCTCCCGAAGTATTTTTTCAGGTCGTCCGAAACTTCTTTTTATAGCCCGAGTTCCGTTCTCGTTTTCGTGGAAAGCCACCCGCAGGCAACCGCGCCGGGTCCCACGTGCGCGCCGATGGAAGGTCCCATAATGTAAATTTCCGGCTTGATACCCATGGCTTCCTCCACGCGCTTCGCCATCTCTTCCGCCGCTTCCTCGTTATCGGTATGTACCACCACGATTTTCTTCTTCTCGTCGGGCGGAGCGATCGTCATCTTTTCCAGCGTGTACGCATAAACGCGCTTCATGCCCTTCACCTTGTCTATCGTTTTCAGCTTGCCGTCGTGGTCGAACGTTAAAATCGGCTTCACGCCCAGCATCGAACCGAACACCGCCGCCGTCGCCGAAACTCTGCCGCCGCGCTGCAGATAGAAAAGGTCGGTGGGGATAATCGTGCAAAGAATACGATTCCGCGCGTCCGTCAGATACTCGTACGTTTCCTGCATCGTCTTGCCCTCGTCGCGCATGTCGCACGCCAGCGTAACCAGCATTCCCTGCAGAATCGTGGCGCCGAGCGGGTCTACGGAAACCATATTGAAATCGGGATATTCCTTTTTCACTTCTTCCGCCGCCTGCTTCGCCACCTGCGTGGTGCGCGCCAGCCCCGAAGAAATGGAAAAATGCAGAACGTCTTTCACGCCCGCCTTCGCCATGGCGGTAAAATGCGACACGTGCGCTTCGTAATTGAGCATCGCCGTGCGCGGCATGTATTTATTCCGTACTTTATTATAAAAATCCACGTACTGCGAATATTCCGAAAAATTATCGAGGAATTCTTCTATTTTGCCGTCCTTTTCAAACGAAAACGAAAGCGGCGCAAACCATATATCTCTTTTTTTCCGGTAATCCTCGTACAAATCCGCCGTAGAATCCGTGGAAACTTCAAACAAACGCATTGTTTTTCTCCTTTTTTTCTCCTTTGTACGGAAAAATACCCCGCAAAAGGCATTTGTCATAATAAAACATTACAAATAGATTATACCATACATTTTCGGCGTTGTCAATATTTTCACCCGCGTTTCCCGCGATATTTTTTCCATCCCGCGGGTGCGTCGCGCATAGCCGCCTACGCCGAGTGGCGTTCCTTCCCTTGCGCTCTCTTCGATTATAGCATATTTTTTCCTCTGTAGCAAGCCTTTTTTCCAAAAATTGCCCGCATAAAATGCGAACAAATGTTTGACTTTTCTTTTGCCGCGTGCTATAATAACGGCAGAAACACAAGGAAGCGAAAAATCGATGATCGAAGAAGAACGGCTGAAAATTTTAACGGAAGGCGCGAAGTACGACGTTTCGTGTTCCTCTTCCGGCTCGCGGCGGAAAAACGAACCCGGCGGCTTAGGCAACGCCGCGTTCGGCGGTATCTGCCATTCGTTCGCGGCGGACGGCAGATGCATCTCTCTTCTGAAAATTTTAATGTCCAACGATTGCGTTTTCGATTGCAGGTACTGCCCCAACCGCCGCAATGCCGACGTAAAACGCGCCACTCTTACGCCCGAAGAAATCTGCGAACTCACCGTCGGTTTCTACCGCCGCAATTATATCGAGGGCTTGTTCCTGTCGTCGGCGGTGTATAAAAGCCCCGATTACACCATGGAACTTCTGATTCAAACGGCGGAACTGCTGCGCCGTAAATACCGCTTCAACGGGTATATTCATCTCAAAGGCATCCCGAAAGCCGATCCGCTGCTGGTGGAAAAGGCGGCGCTTCTGGCAGACAGAATGAGTTATAATTTAGAGCTGCCGGGCGAAGAGAGTTTAAAAAGACTCGCCCCGCAGAAAACAAAAAAATCGCTGCTTCTGCCCATGGGGCAGCTGGCGCAAGGCAAAAAGGCGTTTGCTTCCGGGCGGCGGCTGATCGGGGCGCAGCAAAACGAAAAGCCCCGTCTGCTTACGGTTTCGGGGCTGCAGAACGCGCAAAGCGAAACGGCGGCAACGGTATTCCGCGCGGCAAAGCGCCCCTTGTACCTGCCCGCGGGGCAAACCACGCAGATGATCGTAGGCGCCTCGCCCGAACGCGACGGCAAAATCCTGCGACTTTCGGGCGCCCTGTACCGCAAGTTTTCGCTGCGGCGAGTGTATTTTTCCGCCTATCTTCCCGTGGTGAACGATCCGTCTCTTCCGTCCGTCGGCGAAAAGCTTCTGCGCGAACATCGGCTGTATCAGGCGGACTGGCTGATGCGCTACTACGGTTTCGCGCCCGAAGAAATCGCGGACGAAGACGAAAATCTGCCCGTGGAATACGATCCGAAATGCGCGTGGGCGCTACGCCACCCGGAAAATTTCCCCGTGGAAGTCAACCGTGCCGATCTTGCCTCGCTCCTCCGCGTCCCGGGCATCGGCGTGCGCTCGGCAAACAAAATCATTGCGGCGCGGCGGCATACAAAACTCACGTACGAAGATCTGAAAAAAATGCGCGTGGTATTAAAGCGCGCGCGGCATTTTATTACGGCTTGCGGAAAATTCTACGGCGAAGAAAAGGAAGAACGCGTCAAAGCCCTGCTTTCCGCGGCGGATGTATCGGAGGCCGCCACACAGCTTTCCATGTTCTCCGCCGACGCGCTTATCGACGCCCCGCCCGCCGCGCTGCTTTCGGGCGGCAAAACCGCCGCAATGCCCGGTTTCACGGGCGCGCGCACCGATCTTCCCCCGGACGAAACGCAGAAAAAATTGCAGTTATCCACACCGGAAATCCGCCGCTCGGTACTCACGGGCGAATTGTAACCCGTCTGCAAAGACAGCTCGGCGGCTTGTTCCTTGCCAAGCAGGGAGATGAGGGGGCCGTTACAAAAAGCAAATTGCGATTCGACGGCGCAAGATAAGGAGTTTCAAAAAAATGTTTCGTACGATATTCATTACAGACGGCAGCGAAGCCGCGTTCTACGCCGCGGTTTTCCGCGCGTGGAAATGCCCGTCGGCACATATCGATTCGGCAAAAAACTTTCAGCCGCTCATCACCGACGAAATCAAAACCGTATCGCAAACGGACGAAGAAACGGAGGAACAGGCACGGCGGGTAAAGTCGGCGCTTTTGCAAATCGATGCGCGCGCCGTTTCCGAAATCCGCCATATCCTTGCAAGCGGAAATATTCAGAAAGAACAAATCGCGTATCTGTATCTGAAAGAAATTTTTCGTTACCGCGCCCCCGCGCGCGATAAAACGTATCTCGGCTGCGTACGCGCCGCCACGGACGTGCTGCACGCCATCGGCAAAGAAATCGAACATTTAAAAGGGTTTATCCGCTTCCGTGAAACCGCGGCGGGCGTATATTATGCCGCCTGCGCCCCGGATAACGATATTCTGCCGCAGCTTGCCCGCCACTTTATCGGCAGACTTGCCTGCCCGTTTATCCTGCACGATATCTCCCGCGCCTACGCGCTTTGTTACAACGGCGCCTCGGTGGCAAAAATCGAAGCGGCGGAAGCCGACGTTCCTCTTTCCGCTTCCGAAGAAGAATTTGCCGCGCTGTGGGCAAGCTATTACCGGAACGTAGCCATCCGCGCCCGCACGAATCCGAAGCTGCAGGATCGGCTCATGCCCCGCAGATACCGCAAATTCATGCCGGAAACATAATGCCGGTACCCCGCACCGCCCCTCCCTTTATAGAAAATATCCGATTCACTTATTCATACGGAGTTCGGTATCGAACCGGACGCATTTTCCATTCAAAAGCAATTCTCTTATTGTTGTAAAAGGAAATATCATTGTACAATCGCTCAATACAGCGTTCACGTTTTTAAATTTTTTTGTCTTACCGCATCTCCGCTTTCGATTTACCGAAAATGTTCCGGATGATGCAAAAACGCGCCCACGTTTTCAAGGTGCGTTTTTTGTTTGGTTTTGCTTGATTTACATTCTCTCGCCGACGAACAAACAGAAGAACGACCGGGAATTACCCGGTCGCTCTTTTACGGACTCGCAGTTTTACGCTGTTTGATTTCATATTTTTGAAATACCCCGGGCGTATCTGACATTTGTAGTGCATTTCAAAAGGCTCCGCGCCCTTTTTTACGGTTTATTTTCCGCTCAGTGCGTCAGGAAGAACATCGCGAGGAACAGCGCGGTAATCACCCACGTGCCCGCCTTCACTTCTTTTACGCGTCCCGTGAATGTTTTGATGACTACGTACGAAATCAAGCCGAACGCGATACCGAACGAAATATTATACGTAAACGGCATCATCGCCATCGTCAGAAACGCCGGCACCGCCACGGAAACGTCCGACCAGTCGACGTCTTTTACGCTGCCGATCATCAGTATGCCCACATAGATGAGCGCCGCGCCGTAAGCGTACGCGGGAATCAGTTTCGCAAGCGGTGCCAGGAACAGCGCCAGAACAAACATACCCGCGGTAACCAGCGAAGTCATTCCCGATTTACCGCCCGCGGCAACGCCCGCGGAAGATTCCACAAACGTGGTTACGGTGGAAGTACCCAGCGCCGCGCCCGTGCAGGTGGCAATCGCGTCGGCAAGCATGGCTTTGTTCATATTCGGCACTTCAAGTTCGCCGTTTCCGTTATCCACAAGCAGGTTGCCGCCGCGGCAGGCGCCGTACAGCGTACCCATCGTATCGAACATGTCCACCATGCAGAACGCCAGCGCCGTGGTAATAAACAGCATGATCAGTCCGCCCACGGAGTGGTTTTCACCCGCAAGATACGCCGAAAAATCGAACCCTTCGGTGAACACTTTGCCGAACGTTTCTTTGGCAAACGAAGCAAACGGCTTGAACGGGTTCAGAGAAAGCGTTTCCGAAAATCCCGCGTAGAAATCTTTCACCGTGAAGCCGAGCAGATAGTAAAGCACCGTGCCGCCCAGAATTCCGTACAGAATTCCGCCCTTTATTTTCTTCTGCGAGAATACCGCAATCAGAAGCAGCGAAATCACCGCCACAATCAGCGGCATCACGTCCGCCCATTTCGCCCCGCCGAACAGGTTGAACGAAGCCAGCGTTACGCCTGTGGAAGAATCGGGAATCACCAGTTTCGCGTCCTGCAAACCGAGAAACGCGATAAACAAGCCGATACCGGCGGGAATCGCTTTCTTCACTGCGGGAGGAATCGCTTCGAATACGATTTTGCGCAGTCCCGTTACCGTAAGCAAGATGAAAACAATGCCGTCAAGCAAGACGAATACCAGCGCGTTCGCATAAGAAAATCCCAGCGTGAAACACACCGTGTATACGAAAAACGCGTTCAATCCCATGCCGGGCGCCTGCGCCAGAGGCAGATTTGCAAGCAGCCCGATTAAAATCGTGCCGACAATCGCCGAAAGCGCCGTGGTAACGTACATCGCGTCGAACGAAACGCCGTTCAGCGCGGAGAACATTCCCGAATTGACGATAAGAATATACGCCATCGCGAGGAAGGTGGTCAGTCCCGCCACCGCCTCGGTTTTCAGCGAAGATCCCTTCGCTACGTAGCCGAATTTCTTATCGAGAAACGGCTTTTTTGTTTGTGCTTCGTTGTTTTCCATTTTTTCTCCTTTGTTCAAAAAATTTTTTTCCGGCTCCCCCGGAAAGGGAAGCCGTTATTGCTTTATTTCTCCTCGCCGTCGTCCGAAGTTTCGGTTTCCTCGCCGTCGTCTGCGGGTTCGAACGTAGCTTCTTCGCCCGTTTCTTCCGCGTCGTCGGCTACGGCGTTGCGCTCCTCTTCGGGCAATTCGGTTTCTTCGGGTTCGGCAACTTCCGCGTCGTCCTCGCGTTCCGTTACGTCCACCGTAGCCACAAGCGAATCTTTCACGTTCATCACGCGTACGCCCCGGGAAGCTCTGCCGATCCTCGAAATGCTGTCCGCATGCATACGGATGATGGTTCCGGCGGTGGTGATAATCATAATATCGTTCTCGTCCGTTACCTGCTTCATCGCCACAAGCTCGCCCGTCTTTTCGTTGAACGTGCCCGCCTTGATTCCCTTGCCGGCTCTGCCCTGAACGCGGTAATCTTCCACGTTCGTGCGTTTTCCGTATCCTTTCGCCGTCAGCGTAAGAATATCGTAATTCTCATCCACCACCAGCATATCCACCAGCTCGTCGTTCTCGCCGAGACGCATCGCGCGTACGCCCGCCGCGGTTCTGCCCATCGCGCGGATGTTGCTTTCGTGGAAGCGGATGCACTTGCCCGAACGGCTGGCAATCAAAAGTTCGTTGTCGCCCGTGGTGAACTGCACGGAAATAATTTCGTCGCCCTCGTTCAGTTTCACCGCAATCTTGCCGTTCTTCATGATGCGCGAATATTCGTCCGTCGTCGTCTTTTTAATCAGCCCTTTCTTGGTGGCGATTACGATATACCCGTTGCCGTCCTCTTTCTTCGGCAGCACGGCGGCAATCTTTTCGCCCTGATCCAGCCCCACAACGTTCACCACGGCTCTGCCGCGCGAAGTGCGGTTTGCTTCGGGAATCATATACCCCTTGATGGAATACACCTTGCCGAGCGACGTGAACAGCAGAATATCGTCGTGCGTGCACGCGATGAACATCTTTTCCACGTAGTCCTCGTCCTTGGGTTTATGCGCCGTAATTCCCATACCGCCGCGGTTCTGCGCCTTGTATTCCGTTACGGGCAACCGCTTGATATAGCCGGAATGCGTCAGCGAAATCACCACGTCCTCTCTGTCGATTAAATCTTCGTCCTCTATCGAACCGAAGTCCACCGAAATTTCCGTCTTTCGCGGCGAGGGGTAGCGATTCTTGATGTCCGTGAGGTCGTTTCTGATAATCGCCATCACGCGGCTTTCGTTGGCTAATATATCCTTTAAATCGAGAATCGTGGCTTCCAGCTGCGCCAGTTCTTCTTTCAGCTTCTCCACTTCGAGGGAAGTCAGACGCTGCAAACGCATTTCCAGAATCGCGTTCGCCTGCTTTTCGTCCAGTTCGAACGTCGCCGTCAGGCGTTCCACCGCCACGTTTTTATCCGCCGATTCCTTGATGACTTTAATCACTTCGTCGATATTCGCAAGCGCCAGCACAAGTCCTTCCACGATATGCGCGCGCTCTTCCGTTTTGTTGAGTTCGAAGCGCGTGCGGCGGGTGATGACTTCTTTCTGATGCGCCAGATAATATTGCAGAATTTCGCGCAGATTCAGCGTTTTCGGCTCGGTGCCGTTTTCCACAAGCGCCAGCATAATCAAGCCGTCCGAAACCTGCAGATTCGTCTTTTTATACAGCGTGTTCAAAACCACTTGCGCGTTCGCGTCTTTCTTCACTTCGATCACGATGCGCATACCCGTTCTGTCCGATTCTTCGCGGATATCGGAAATACCTTCCAGTCGCTTGTCGCGCACCATATCCGCAATCGTCTTGATTAAAACGGCTTTGTTCACCTGATACGGGATTTCCGTTACCACGATGCGCTGGCGGGCATTGCCGCCCGTGCCGCATTCTTCGATTTCGCACTTCGAACGGATGATGATTTTGCCCTGCCCCGTCTGGTACGCTTTTTTGATGCCGCTTCTGCCCATAATCACGCCGCCCGTAGGAAAGTCGGGCGCCGGAATATATTCCATCAGCTCGTCCACCGTAATATCGGGGTTGTCGATCATCGCGATGGTGCCGTCGATTACTTCGGCAAGATTGTGCGGCGGAATGTTGGTAGCCATACCCACGGCGATACCGTCCGAACCGTTTACAAGCAGGTTGGGAAAGCGCGAAGGAAGCACAACGGGTTCTTCTTCGCTGCCGTCGAAGTTGGGAATGAAATCCACCGTTTCTTTATCGAGATCTTTCAGCATTTCCGCGGCAAGCTTGGTAAGGCGCGCTTCGGTGTAACGCATAGCCGCGGCGGGGTCGCCGTCCACGCTTCCGAAGTTGCCGTGCCCGTCCACCAGCGGGAAATTGATGGTGAAATCCTGCGCGAGGCGCACCAGCGCGTCGTACACCGAGGAATCGCCGTGCGGGTGGAATTTACCCATACAGTCGCCCACGATACGCGCGCACTTTCTGAATGCCTTGTCGTTATACAATCCCATTTCGTGCATCGAATACAGAATTCTTCTGTGCACGGGCTTGAGACCGTCTCGCACGTCGGGAATGGCGCGCGATTTGTTTACCGCCATCGCGTAGGCGATGAACGAACGCTTCAGTTCGTCGTCCACCTCCATATCGATGATTTTCGTCATTTCGAGAGTCTTTTTAAACTCTTCGGTCAATTCGGGACTCGTTTCTCTTTTAGCCATTTCTTTTTATCTCTCCTGTACCCTTAAATATCGAGATCGGTTACCAGCGACGCGTTCTCTTCGATGAACTTTCTGCGAAGTTCGGGGCTTTCGCCCATCAGCATGGCAAACATCTTGTCCGCTTCCGCCGCGTCCTCCATGGTAACGCGCACCAGCGTACGGCTGGAAGGATCCATCGTCGTCGTCCACAACTGCTCCGTGCTCATTTCGCCGAGACCTTTATAACGCTGATATTCCACTTTCGAAGTCGCCTGCGCGTCAAACGCCACCTTTTCTTCTTCGGAATAGAGGTACGAATCCTTGCCCTTGTAAGTTGCCTTGTAAAGAGGCGGCAACGCCGAATATACATGTCCGTGTTCGATTAAGGGGCGCATATAACGGAACAGGAACGTGTACAGAAGAATACGGATGTGCGCGCCGTCCACATCGGCATCGGTCATCGAGATAATGCGGTCGTAACGGAGCTTGCTCTCGTCGAAATCGTCCAGTATGCCGCAGCCGAACGCCGTAATCATCGCCTTGATTTCCTCGTTTTCGAGAACGCGGTTGAGCCGCACCTTTTCCACGTTTAAAATCTTGCCGCGAAGGGGCAGAATCGCCTGAAATCTTCTGTCGCGCCCCTGTTTCGCCGTGCCGCCGGCGGAATCGCCCTCTACGATATAAATTTCGCAGAGTTCCGAACGTCTGTCGGAGCAATCGGCAAGCTTTCCGGGCAGCGTGGAGTTTTCCAGCACGCCCTTTCTGCGCGTCAGATCGCGTGCCGCACGCGCCGCGTCGCGCGCTTTCTGCGCCGTTAAGCAGCGCATTACCAGTTCTTTCGCGGCGCTCGGATTCTCTTCCATAAACGCGCTTAAATGCTCGGTAACGCACTGGCTTACAAACGAACGGATGAACGAATTGTTCAGTTTGTCTTTCGTCTGCGATTCGAACTGCGCGTTTACGAGTTTTACGGAAACCACCGCCGTGATGCCTTCGCGCACGTCCTCGCCGGAAAGCTTGTCCGATTCTTTCATCAGCCCCGCTTTCTTGCCGTAATCGTTGATTACTTTGGTCAGCGCAAGGCGCAAGCCCTCTACGTGCGTGCCGCCGTCGATGGTATTTACGTTATTCGCGTACGAATAAATCACTTCGTTGTACGATTCGTTGTACTGAATCGCCACTTCGCACATCGTATCGCCGTCCGCCTCTTCGAAATACAAGGGCTGCGGGAACAACAGCTGTTCGCGGGAAGCGTTCAGATCTTCCACGAACGAACGGATGCCGCCTTCGTAGCAGAACGAATCTTTCTTTTCCTGCCCCGCGCGCTTATCTTCCAGCGTAATGCGAAGCCCCTTGTTCAGATACGCCAGCTCGCGCAGACGGATTTTCAGCGTGTCGTACACAAAATCGGTGGTTTCGAAAATTTCTTTATCGGGAAGAAAAGTTACTTTCGTGCCCGTTTCCTCGGTATCGCCCACCACCTGCACGCTGCGCTGCGGCACGCCGCGGTTGTACACCTGCTTGTAAATGTGCCCGTTCTGATATACTTCCGCTTCCAGCCATTCCGAAAGCGCGTTCACCGCCTTTACGCCTACGCCGTGCAAGCCGCTCGATACCTTATACCCGGAATCCCCGCCGAACTTGCCGCCCGCGTTCACTTTGGTGAATACTACTTCCAGCGTGGAAATTCCCTCTTTCGGGTGAATATCCACGGGGATGCCGCGCCCGTTGTCGCGCACGGTGCAACTGCCGTCGGAATTGATGGTTACTTCGATGTGCGTGCAGTATCCCGCCAGCGCCTCGTCGATAGAGTTATCCACAACCTCGTGCACAAGGTGGTGCAGCCCTTTCGCATCGGTGGAGGAAATATACATGCCGGGGCGTTTTCTGATGTGTTCCAAGCCGTCGAGAACCTGTATTTGTTCCGCGCCGTACTCGTTTTCTACTTTTTCCGCCATTGTCGTTTGTTTCTCCTTGTCATTGTTTTCTCTTTGATGTTTTGCTTTGTTACAATATCGCCGGCTTGCGCGCTCGTATGCGTGTGCGCGCGTCGAATATTATATGCCGACAAACTAATTATAACATATCCTCCGGAAAAAGTACAGCGATTTTCCGCAATAAATCCGATTTGCGGAAAAATTTTTCTTTTTACGAAAAAAGCATAGAGCGCCGCTTTACCGCGCATAATTTTTGTATGAAGTATCAACGCGACGGGGCTTCGCTTTGCCCCTCCTGCAACGGAAAAATGCAAATTTTAAAATCGTACTACTGCCCGGACTGCGGCGACAGAATATGCGAGGCGTGCGCAAAGAAAAACGGCGGACTCTGCCGCCGCTGTTATTCGCCGCTCTGCCGTTTGAGTTAAGGCAAAACTTCCGCTTTTTCAAAGGCTGCTCAAAAATTCGTCGAGCAGTCTTTTTTGCTTTTCGTTCAAAGCGTCGGTTGTTCGTCCGGCAACGTTTTTCTCCGATTGTTCTTCGGCAAAAAACTCGGCAAGCGAGATATTCAGCCCCGCGCAGATATAGCCGAGGTATTCCACCGTGGGACTTTTCAGCCCTTGTTCGAGTTGGTAGATATACGTAGGCGAAACGCAAGAACTTTGTCCGCTTAACAAACGCCCTTGCCGGCGTTGCATACTGAAATACTCATCTCTGGTCCACGAAAAACGGGAGCAACCGTTAAGGATGCTCCCGTTTTTCGCAACTCTGTTTCAAAAAAATTTCACTCAAAAATTTCCTGCGCCAGCGAAATCACTTCCGTCGGCGTTTTACATTCGAAAAGCCGCGCCTTATATGCCGCCGCGCCGCGCTTCCCGCGCAGATAAAACGCGCACATTTTCCGCATAAATACCGTGGCGAACCGCTCGCCGTATAATTTTTCCGTTTCTTCCGTCTGCCGCTTCACCGTTTGGGACAGCGGCTTTCTTTTTTCGCCGGAAAACTCGCAGAAAATCTGCGGATCGTACAGCGCGGCGCGCGCGATTTCCACGCCGTCCGCGCCCGTTTTTTCCATCATCGTTTCCGCGTCCCGTACGGAAAAAATCCCTCCGTTTGCAATCACGGGCACTTTCACGGCGTTTTTCACCGCCGCAATCGCCGCATAATCCGGCTCGCCGGAATACATTTCGTCGCGTGTTCTGCCGTGCACCGTAATCGCCTGCGCCCCCGCGCCTTCCATTCGTTTGCAGAACTCTTCCGCCACGATTTTTCCGCGGTTTACGCCGATGCGGCACTTCACCGTTACGATTTTTCCGCTTTTCGCCGTTTCCGCAACGATTTTTTCCGCCAGCGACGGATTTTCCAAAAGAGCGCTCCCCTCGCCGTTTTTGAAAATTTTCGGCACGGGGCAACCCATATTGATATCCACGATTTCAAACGGCGCCAGTTCTTCGCTTTCCGCCGCGCGACGCATAAACGCGGGGTCGCTCCCGAAAATCTGCACGCCCGCGGCGCCGCGCTCGTTTTCCGCCGTGTATAAAAGCTCCTTCGTGTTCTCGCTGCCGTAACAAAGCCCTTTTGCGCTCACCATCTCCGTAAACGCAAACCCCGCTCCGCTTTCCAGCGCGATTTTCCGGAAAGGATAATTCGTATACCCCGCCAGAGGCGCCAGCCATACGTTGTTTTTTATTGCAAATCCCCCTATCTGTACCCGATGTAAATGCATTTATGCCTTGCCCTCGTCGTCGCTGTTTACGTATTCTTTCGCTCTTTCGTAATACTCGTCGCGCTCCGGCTTTGTCAGCGCGTTCACGTCTTTACCGTCCGCCAGCACAAGTTTTTCGTATTCCGTATACCGCCGCTGCACCTTTATCACCGTATCGAGCAGGGCTTCTTCCGCGTCCGCGCCCACCGCGCGCGCCATCGTCGCCATGCAAAAGAGCGCGTCGCCCAGTTCTTCCGCCGTCTTCGCTTTATCGCCGCGCCCCGCCGCGGACTTCTCCGTTTCCGCTTTCAGTTCGGCAAGTTCCTCTTCCAGCGCCGCTTTCGCGCTTTCGAACGTGGGCTTGTCCCAGCCGCCGCGTTCCACGCGTTTCGCCACTTTCTGCGCCTGCAACAGCGCGGGGAAGCACTTCGGCACGTCGTTCACTGCCTTGGCAAACGTATCCTGATGCTTTTCGATCATCTTGTTTTTATCCCATACGTTCAGCGCGCCGTCGGCGTCGAGCGCCTTATCCTTCCCGAACACGTGCGTATGCCGCGTAATCAGTTTTTCGCACAGCTCCGTGGCAACGTCCGTAAAATCAAACGCGCCCGCCTCTTCTTTCAGCGTGGCGTGAAACGCAACCTGCATTAAAATATCGCCCGTTTCCTCACGGATTTTGTCGTCGTCTTTTAAGTTAATCGCGTCCAGCAGCTCGTACGCCTCTTCGATGACGTTCATGCGGATGCTTTCGCTCGTCTGCACTTTATCCCACGGGCACCCGTTCACGGGGTCGCGCAAGTAACGCAGAATGGTTAAAACGTCGTTCATCGTAAACCGTTTTTTATCGAGCAGATTTATTTTTTCCACCGCCGCCGCGCAGCCGCAATCGTAGTTTTTCTGCCTGTCCAGCTCGTAAATTTTAATTCTTTTCACCACGGGCGCGCCGATTTTTCCGCCGTTCAGACGGATAAACAGAATTTCCGTTTCCTCGCCGAACCGCCCGGAAAGCGCCTGCTTCACGTCCGCCGCCATATCCTCGCCGTCGATATCGTATGTAACAAGCGGCGCGGAAAGCCCCTCTTCCCGCAACGTTTCCGCTATTTCGCATGCCGACACCGCCTGATACGAGCACCCCTCGAACCGCGCCGCGGCGGCGATTTCCGCAATCTTCGAAACGCCGTTTATCACGCGCACGTTTTTCTTCCCCGCGGCGCGCAGAATCGCCTTCACCGAATTATCCTCGCTTGCCGCGCCGTCCACAAGGTACGCGACGTTTTCGCCGTACTTTCTCACCTCACGGCACAAATTTTTATTCAGCGTGGCGAACGTGCGGCTTTTATCGTATACGAAATCCAGCGTTTCGTGCGGCACGTTCAGCTCTTTCACGCTTCCGTACGACGGCGTTTTCGCCGTACGCACCAGAATTTTTCCGCCCGTTGCCGCGGTTTTTAAAATCGCTTCTTCCCCCTCTTTCGTCAGATCGCCCGTCTTTACGCCCAAACCGATTACCGTAATCATGCTTTCGCCTCCGTAATAATTCTTTCGCTTTTCATACACGCCTTATTATACAATAAAATCAGAAAAAATGCAACGAAATAGCACAGACTTTCGGCCGCCGCCGCACCTTTTGCCGAAAATTTCAGCACCCCCGCAAACACCAGATCGAAAAGTATCCGCGAAAGACACGCCACACCCCAGCACGCCGCAGCGCCCCGCTGTTTTCCGAGCGCCGTCAGACAGGAAGAAAGCGTCTGCGCCAGCGACAAAAACACCGCGCCCGCCGCCGAAATCCGCACGCACGCCGTCAGCATCGTCTTTTCTTCCGCCGCCAGAGAACGGAACAGCAGTTTCGCCGCCAACGGAGCGAACAGATACGTCAGCGCCCCCGCGGGCACCGCCACGGCAAGCGTTAAAAGGCAGGCGTACGAAATTTTTCCGCCGCACCCCGCCGCGCCGTTTTTTCCGATTTCCGCCGACAAATCGGGAATCGCCGCCGCGCCCACGCCGCGGCAAAGCGTTACGGGCAGATGAGAAATACATGCCGCGCCGCCCGCAAACAATCCGTACAAAGCAAGCGGATTTTCGGCGTACCGTTTAAAAAGCGACGGCAAAAGCATGCTTTCCGCAAACGCCGTCAAAGGCAGCACCGCCGCCGAAAGCGTTACGGGCAGCGTAAAAGCGAGTATTTGCCTCGTTTTTTCGCCGGATACCCTGCCGCATAAAAACCTCGCGCCTGTATGCGGCATCACGCAAAAATCGCCGTTTATTCCGACTGTACCCCGCCGTTTTTTGCAAAAAATAATCAACGTAAAATCTTCAATCAGCACGGAAAGAGTAACGGCAAGGCATAAAAACGTAGCCGCTTTCGCAACTTTTCCTTTCAAAACCGCGCAAAACAAAAGACCGAGCGCGATTTTCGCGATTTGTCCCGCAATTTCCGATGCCGCCGTGGGCAACATGTCGTCCGCGCCCTGAAACGCGCCGCACAGTACGGAAGAAACGCACACGATCGGCACGGCGGGCGCAAGAAAGAAATATCCCGCCGTATACGATTCGCCCCGCGCCGCGTGAAAAACAAGCGGAAACACCGCCACGGTCAAACAGCCGATCAATCCTACCCGCACAAAAAGCCGCAGATAATCCGAAACGACCGGCGCGGCGGAACCCCCTCTCGCGCGCGAATCGGCAACCTGTTTCGAAAGCGCGGAAGCGATTCCCGCCGAACAAAGCGTGGTAATAAACGCAAAAAACGCGTATGAAGATTGATATAATCCAAGACCGTAACATCCGATGAAAGCCACAAGAGGCACGCGGTAGAGCGCGCCGAGGCATTTCACCGCCGCGCCGGAAATTCCCAGAGTTGCCGCCCCGCGCAAAAACGTTTTTCTTTTCATACCCCTATTTTGCGCCTTGCCCGCCGTAAATATGCCAAAAAACAACGATCGTAGCGATTTGCGGCAAAAAGCGCCGGAATACGCTTGCAAAACGCATCGGAAAATGCTACAATTTTATTATCGCAACAACAAAAACGGAGAAGAATAAAAAACAAAATGGAAAACGCCGTAGATAAAAAAGTTCTCGCAAAACGCTCGCGCACGCTGCCAATCATTATTTTCGTAATCGGCACGTCGCTACTTGGCGGTGCGGTTTTCTATACAACGCAGCTTTCCGCCACGCGCGACAAGGCGTTTATGCTCACGTTCACGATTATCTTTTACCTTGCCTCCGCCGTGATGCTTTTCTTTTCCCTCCGCTCGCTTTGCAAGCGAAAAATCGCCGCGGAAGCAGACGAAGCCGCCGTGTATCTGTACTTCGGAGGCAATAAAAAACCGCCTGTCGCGATTTCGTACGCCGATCTCGCCGATTGCCGCATGAGCCTCGCCACCGCAAGAAGTTACGGCAACAACGCAAGCAGAACAATTCCTCTGTTTTTCACGTTTTCGTTCGGCACGTTGTATGTCTACACAAAAGAAAAGACGTATACCCTGCAGAATATCGCGCACGTGCGCAACGCGTGTATATCGGTGCGCAACGAAATGAATAAGCACAAAGAAAAAGCGCGTTAAAAATTCTTTTTCGTCGCGAATATCGTTGACAAACCCGCACGAAAAGCTTATAATGAAAATACTTCGGCAGGGAGTAGTCGGGGCAAAGCATACGGCGGCGCGAAATGGCGCGCGGGCTTTCCCGTCTGATAACGGTAACACGGCTTATCTTTGCGGCACGGCGAAACGTCGGTAACAGCAAAAAAGCCCGGGTCAGAACCAAGCGACAAGACTGTTTCGAAAATGCACTTTTTAAACAGCGCGTTTTCGGAGCGGTTTTTTGTTTTTCTTACATATCGTCTTTCCCCGAGTCGGGCGTTGCCCGTTTCATAACGCACCCGCAGGGGGTTTCGTAACGGACTGTTTCAAGCCGTTTGAAATATCAATTTCTGCCTTTGATAAAGCCTTCCCCCCGGGGGGAAGGTGCTGAACGTAAGTGAAGCGGATGAGGGGCGTAGCCCATTTTTGGTTTTCTGAATATTTTTGATAAAAAATTTCTGAAAATCAAGGGGCGCAACTTGTTTTCTGATAGAAACATTTCAAACGAATGAGCGTATCTTGTTTTCCAACAACCGCCCTCTCGAGTGCAAAAAAATCCCTTCTTTAAAATCTTTTCAACTTGTCAATACTAAAAAACACCAAAAAGAAACAACAAAAAACAAACCTTAAAACGGAGGTTTTTATGGAATTTTTAATCGAAACTCTCAGGCAGGTAACGCTGCCGCAGGTGGCGATGTGGATCATCGGCGGCGTGCTGATTTTCCTTGCCATCAAAAAAGACATCGAACCCGCGCTTCTTCTGCCCATGGGCTTCGGCGCAATTCTCGTGAATATTCCGGGCTCGGCAGTCATCGCCGAAGACGGCATCATCGCCTCGCTGTTCAAAGTCGGCATACAGGCAAGCGAAGCGATGCCGCTGCTCCTCTTTATCGGCATCGGCGCCATGATCGATTTCGGACCGCTCCTTTCCAACCCCAAACTCTTTATTTTAGGCGGCGCGGCGCAATTCGGCATCTTCGTTACGCTGATTCTTGCCTCTTTAATCGGTTTCCCGTTAAACGACGCGGCTGCCATCGCCATCATCGGCGCGGCGGACGGTCCCACGTCCATTCTCGTCGCGCTGAAACTCGCTTCGAAATACGTAGGCCCCATTATGGTGGTAGCGTATTCGTACATGGCGCTTGTGCCCATCGTTCAGCCCGCCGTGGTAAAAATGTGCACCACAAAAAAAGAACGCCGCATTAAAATGAAATATCGCGCCTCGCAGGTAAGCAAGCTCACCAGAATTCTTTTTCCCGTGCTTGTTACCATTATTTCCGGCTTGATTGCCCCCGCGTCCCTTTCGCTTGTGGGCATGCTGATGTTCGGCAACTTAATCCGCGAATGCGGCGCGCTCAACACCCTTTCCGATACCGCGCAGAACACGCTTTCCAACTTAATCACGCTGCTTCTCGGCATTACCATCGCTTTCCAGATGCAGGCGGCGCAGTTCATCACGTGGGAAACCTTAATGATTATGGCGCTCGGATTGTTCGCGTTTGTTTTCGATACCATCGGCGGCGTAATGTGCGCAAAAATCATGAATCTTTTCAGCAAGGAAAAAATTAACCCGATGATCGGCGCCGCGGGCATTTCCGCCTTCCCCATGGCGGCGCGCGTGGTGGAAAAAATGGGCATCAAAGAAGATTCCACCAACCACCTTTTAATGCACGCCGTCGGCGCAAACGTTTCGGGGCAGATCGCCTCGGCAATCGTGGGCGGACTGATCATCAATCTTGTGCTGCCCCTGCTGTAAGGCGATAAAAAGGAGAAACTGATTATGAATATTTTTTCGCTTCTCGCAAGCGGTTTAACCCCTATGAATCCCGACACGCTGAAAGCCTCGCTGAAAATCATGTGGCAGGGCTTGCTGGCAATCTTTATCGTTATCGGCTTGATTATCCTTGCCGTGCAGCTCACGAAATTCTGCGTAAATAAAGCCGAAAGCGCCAAAAAAGCGCGCGAAGCCAAAAAAGCGGCAAGCGATGCTTCCGCCCCGCACGGCGACGGGGAAGCAAGATGATTTCCGCGCTTTTGCGCCTGTTCGGCTGCGTGCGGGGGAAAGGCGAATACGAAAAAATCGACCGCGAAAAATGCGCTTCTTTCGCCACGGGTACGGGCATTTTTATCAACGCGCTTCTGTTTGCCGCCAAATTAACGGCGGGCATTCTGGCTGCCTCCGTCGCCGTCGTTTCCGACGCTTTCAACAACGCTTCCGACGCGGTTTCGTCGCTGGTAGCGCTCGTCGGCTTTAAAATGGCGGCGAAAGCGGGCGATAAAGAACACCCGCTCGGACACGGCCGCATGGAATACGTGGCGGGACTGATTGTGGATATGCTGGTTATCCTCGTGGGCGCGGAGCTTTTAAAGTCCTCCGTAACAAGCATCATTCACCCCGAACTTCCCTCGATTTCCTCGCTGACGGTGGCTTTTTTGTGCTTTTCGCTGCTCGCGAAATCGTGGCTGTACGTATTCTATAAAAAAGTCGGCAAAAAAATCAATTCCGTCGCCCTGAAAGGCGCGGCAACCGACAGCATTTCGGACGTCGTGGCAACGTTCGTCGTACTTCTTTCCGCCCTCTGCGGCAAATATTTCGGCTGGAAAATCGACGGCGTCGCAGGGCTTTTAGTGGCGGCGTTTATCCTTTTTTCGGGCGTCAAAGCCACCAAGGAGACGGTAGATTTGCTGGTGGGCGCGCCCCCTTCGAAAGAATTTGTAAACAACATCTATCAATTCGTCGGAAATTACCCGGAAATACTGGGCATTCACGACGTCATCGTGCACGATTACGGTCCCGGTAAGCTGGTGGTTTCGTTCCATGCGGAAGTCCCGGCGGACGACGATATTAATCTCGCGCACGAGGTAATCGACCGCCTCGAAGAAGATATTCACGAAAAATTCGGCTGTCTTGTAACCGTACATATGGATCCCATCGTCATTCACGACGAGATCGTCAACGACATGCGCGATTTCGTCCGCAACGCGGTTGCGCAGACGGACGAAACGTTCACGATGCACGATTTCCGGATGACGTACGGCAAAGATCGGAAAAATCTGATTTTCGATTTATCGGTGCCGATTGAAAGCAAGTGGGTACTTGCGGACGCGGAACGCGCCGTCGCCGCAAAAATCCACGAACTTCGCCCCGATTGCTACGCCGTCATCCGCGCCGAGCATCCTTTGGTATAAAAAAATAATAAGAGTATCCTTCATGAAAAACGAAATCGCAAAGAAAATCGGCGCAAACTTGCGGGAAGCGCGCAAAATAAAGGGCATATCGCAGAAAGAACTGGCAGCCGAACTCGGCAAGAAACAACCCGAATACAGCGACTACGAAACGGGTAAAATTCAGCTTGATTACGAAAAAATTATTTTTCTTTGCAAAAAATTAGATATCACGCCCAACGAATTATTCGATACGGACTGATTCCGAAATTCAAAAACGGCAATCTTTTTTGCCGCCGGATGACGCAGCCCGATGCCGCCCGGATAAATCGCAAATACACTGCAAAAAAACGGAGCTTTTCGCTCCGTTTTTTCATTTTAAAATCATTTTTCATAAGCTCGTCAGCCGCAATCGCGGCAAAAAACGAATACACGTAAATCATTACCGCCACCGATACAAAGCAGCGAACAAAAAGCGTTGATCCGCACGGAATTATACGCGCCGGGACAACGAATTATCTTTCAAAAATTTGTATTTTTACGGCGAAACAGCTATTTTTTGTTTACAGTTTAAAGCACTTCCGTACGTCTTTAAACGCGCCCAGTACAAGAAGATGAATTCCCTCTTCGAGCACCGAATTGCAGTTCACCGCCAAAGACATTTTTCCGTCTTTTTTAATCGCCAGAATATTCACGCCGAACCGCTTTCTGATATCGATGTCCCCCACGGTTTTACCCGTCCAGGCGGCGGGCGGCGTTACTTCGAAAATTCCCGAATCGTCGCCGAGTTCGATATAATCGCTCAGATTATCCGAAGCATAGCGTATCGCCGTCCAGTGCGCAAGCTGCCGTTCCGGGTACACGATGTTATCCGCGCCGTTCCGCAGCAGAAATTTCCCCTGTACGTCGTTGCACGCTCTGGAAACCACTTTTTTCGCCCCGAAATCTTTCAACAGCGACGTGATTTCAAGCGACGACTGAAAATCGTCGCCGATCGCCACGATACAAAGATCGAAACGCGGCACGTCCAAAGACTTCAGAAATTCGGCGCGCGTGCAATCGCCGATTCTCGCCTCCGTAACGTACGGCATCGCGTCGTTCACGCGCTCCTCGTTCTCGTCCACGGCAAGCACTTCGTGGTCCAGTTCCCGCAGCTTTTTCGCCGCGTTCAGCCCGAACCTTCCAAGACCTATCAACAATATATTTTTCATCGGAATACTCCTTTCGTCTTACGCTTTCTTTCAGCCCACGGCAATCGTGCCGAGGGGCAATCTTCCGTCGTCGGAATGTACGCTGCCCGCCACCGCCGTAAATAACGTCAGCCCGCCGACGCGCCCGAAATACATCAGTATTATCAGAATGACGTGCGACGCGGCGGATAACCCCGCCGTAATCCCCGTCGTCAGTCCCACGGTGGCAATCGCCGAAGCCGTTTCAAACATGCACGGCAGCATCGGCAGCTTTTCAATCGTCGCTATCGCGATGCTCCCCGCTACAAACAGAGAAACGTATAAAAACGCAATCGTCGCCGCGTCCTTCACCGTATTGCTCCCTATTCTTCTGCCGAAGCACCGCACTTCTTTCCGTTTCCTCACCGCGGCTACCGCCGCGCAGAACAGCACGGCAAGCGTCGTCAGTTTCATACCGCCCGCCGTCGAACCGGATGCGCCGCCTATCAGCATCAGCGCAATCGTCGTCGTCAGCGAGGCCTCGCTCATTGCCGAATAATCCACCGTATTGAATCCCGCCGTGCGCGGCGTAACCGCCGAAAAAAACGAAGCCAGCACGCGCTCTTCGCCCGAAAGTTCCGCCTTCCACGCCGCCGAGGAAAACTCCGCGAAATAGAAATATACGGCGGGCACAAACACCAGTATCGCGCCGGAAACCAGCACGGCTTTGCTCTGCACCGAATAGCGTTTTAAGCGGAATTTATTTCTGCCGACGTCTCCCCACACCGAAAAACCGAGCCCGCCGCTAAGAATCAACCCGCAAATCGTAAAATTGACAAGCGGCGAACCGACAAACCCCGTCAAAGACGAAAATTGCCCCGTTTCCGCGCCCATCAGATCGAATCCCGCGTTGCAATACGCCGATATCGAATGGAAGAACGCATAGCCGATTCCCCTAGCGCCGAAACGCGAACAGAACGCGGGCATTAAAAACAGCGCGCCGATCGCTTCCGCGGCAAGCGAAAACAATAAAATAAACCGCGCGTATCTCCACGCGCCGCTGTTTTCTTCGGCAGATACCGATTCCAGCATGGTATTCTGCCCGGAAAGTCGCAATTTCCTCCCCGTCGCCACGGCAAACGTAACGGCAAGCGTTACCACTCCCACGCCGCCGATTTGTATCAGCGTGATAATCGTCAGTTTCCCGAACAGAGAAAAATAAGTGGCGGTATCGCGCACCACCAGCCCCGTAACGCACACGGCGGAAGCGGATGTAAACAACGCGTCGAGGAAAGGCAGGCTTTCCCGGCTTTGCGCCGCAATCGGCAACGCAAGCAGAACTCCGCCCGTCAGAATCGCCGCGGCGTAACAGAGGATAATCGTCTGCGCCGATGTCAGCCGCAGTTTTTTTCGAAAAACATTCATACCGCTATTATACCACGCTCGCCGAAAAAGTCAAGCGCGCGCCGCGCCCTGCGCAATTTTCTTTCGGAAAGGTTTTATTTTTTCGTTTTTTTCGTCCGCCTGCGCGCGGAAAAAGGCGAAACCCGTCCGGTTCCGCCTTTTCTCCTTTTTTTCGCCCGTTATCGCTTTATTTCCCGCCGTACGGCTTGTTTTTAACCGGCATTGCCGGGCAGTCCGGCGGCGCCCGCGCCTACGTATCCTTCGCCGCACCCGTCCGCACGTCTGTTTTCGCCGCGGAATGCGTACAAATCGAACTCCGTTTCTATATCGAAATCCTCGGCGTTGTCAAACGCGGCAAGCTTCGAAACGGAAACCTCGTACGCCGTCATCGTTTTCGTTTCCGTTTCGCTCAATTTTTTCTGATATTCGCGGCTCTGAATCCGCCCCGAAATCGCCACCTTATCCCCCACGGAAAGGTTTTTCACAAACCGCGCGTTCCTCCCCCAGGCGATGCACGGAATATAATCGGATTTATTGTACGCGCGGTTCACGGCAATCAGCACGTCGGCAATCTCGCGGTTGAACGGCGTGGTGCGGTACACGGGCGGTTTGCAGATATACCCGCTTAACAGAATCCCGTTCGGGTTTTTATTTTCGTCCGCCTCTTCGATTTCCCGCACGAACACCGTCAGCATCAGCCGAGATCTCCCGTTTTCCAGCTTGTTATAGCTCCGGAATTGCCCGGAAGCCGCCACAAACGAACCCTTTTTCAGATCGTGCGCTTCTATCAGCCTCTCGCTCACCGTAACGGGCAGAATATCCGCCTGCCCCGAAAGCCGCATCACTTTCAGAAAGAATTCGTAAAACCCTTCTCCGTACACTTCGTGCGAGAACGTTTTATCGGAAACGATCTCCCCCATCACGTACACCTTGTTGTTTTTCTCCGTCGCGTAATTCATTGAATTTTTACCTCCGTTTTTCTTGGTTTTTATCTGTTTTCGCGCGCCTTATCCGCGTTCGCTTCACCCATACCCCGCGCATTTTAACTTGCGGGCATCTGCCGCCCGTCGCTCCGCATCGAATAATTTTCACGGTAGATAAGCTCTCCGATCGGCACGAAACGATAGCCTTTGTTCTTCAGCGCGGATAAAATCACGGGCAACGCCTCCGCCGTATGCAACCCGTTGTTGTGGCATAAAATAATCGAACCGCTTTTCACCCCGTTCACCACCCGCAGCGCGATTTCCTGCCCGGAAAGATTCTTCCAGTCCAGCGAATCCACGTCCCACTGAATCGTATACAGCCCCGCTTCCTTCGCCGTTTCCACCAGCAAGTCGTCGTAATCCCCGAACGGCGGACGAAACAACTCCGTCTTTTTCCCCGTAATCTTTTCAATCGCCTCGCACGAAGTTTTCAGTTCGCTTACAATCTGTTCCTTCGTCAGCTCGCTCATTTTCGGGTGCGTGCGGCTGTGCGTGCCGATTTCGTGCCCTGCCGCCGCGATTTTTTGTACGTATTCCGGGTACTTTTCCGCCCAGAACTGCACCATGAAAAACGTGCATTTCACGTCCTGTTCGTCCATGATTTTCAACAGCTCGTCGGTATGTTCCACGCCCCAGGCGCAATCGAACGAAATCGAAATCGTCTTATCTTCGCGTTCTACCGAGTAAATCGGCAACGCCCGTTTTTTCGCGAACGCCGCGTATGCCGCCGGCGCGAACGCGTTCGCCGCAACCACCGCCGCCAGCAACGCGAACGCCGCCAGAAACAAAACCGCCGATTTTTTCCTGCCCACGCAGATTATTTTCATTTTTCACCGCCGCGTATCTTTATTTTAACTTTTTTCCCCGCGCGAAATTTTCGCTTTTTCGGGGGAATTTGCGCAAGTTTTGTCGAAAACCGTTTTTGCCGCCGCTCCCGCCGCATACTTTCACGGCGCGGCGGTTTCTTTCGCTTACCCTCTATTCTATTCCCCGCCGTTCCCGGATATTCCCGCCGCGTTTTTTCGGGCGCCGTTATTTGACACAATCGTCAAAATCGCCGCGCAAACCGTTGACAGACCTCCGCAAATGTGATAAAATCAAAGAAAAAACACGGAGTAAAAACGTATGTGTATTTCCGAAGAAACCGCGATGCGCGCGGAAAACTTAAAAAAGACGTTTCAACTTTCCGCCAAACAGCGCAAAACGCAAAAGACGGCGGAACGCACGAAAACCGCGGTAGACGAACTCTCTTTCACGGTAAAAAAAGGCGAAATTTACGGACTGCTGGGGCCTAACGGCGCGGGCAAAACCACCACGCTCCGCATGCTTGCCACGCTGATAAAGCCGGATAGCGGCGACGCGTTCGTCAACGGACACAGCGTAACGAAAGAGGCGGATAAGGTGCGCAACGAAATCGGCTTTTTGACAAGCGAGCTGAAACCGGACGAATTTTTCACGCCCTCGTACCTCTTCGATTTTTATTCGGAACTGCACGGCATGAGCGAGGCGAGAAGAAACGAGCGTAAAGCGCTTTTATTCTCGCGCTTCGGCGTGGATCAATTCGCCGAAACGAAAATCGCCGATCTTTCCACGGGCATGAAACAAAAAGTTTCCATCGCGATTTCCCTCGTGCACGACCCCGATTTCATCATTTTCGACGAACCCACCAACGGGCTGGACGTGCTTACGGCGAAAACCGTAACCGACTTTCTTCTGGAACAGAAAGAACGCGGCAAAACGGTACTGTTATCCACCCATATTTTTTCGCTCGTAGAAAAGATATGCGATCGCGCGGGTATTATCATCGACGGCAAAATGGCAAAGGAAGGCAGCGTAAAAGAACTCACGGCGGAAAAATCCCTCGAAGACGCGTTTTTCGATTTATATGCGGCGGTGAAAGGAGAAAGCTTATGAAAACCATACTCACCATAATGAAAAAGGAATTTGCGCGCATTTTCAAAGATAAGCGGCTTGTGCTGTCGCTGATTTTGCCGGGCGTGCTGATTTATTGTATTTATTCGCTGCTCGGAAGCTTGATCGGCAATATGTTCACGCCGGGCGCAGATCAGACGTACCACATCGCCGTAATCGATCTTCCCGCGGAAATCAGAGCCGATTTCGAAGGCGTACCTGCGCTTACCTACGAAGAAATTACGGCAAACGAGCTTGAAAACGCAAAGCAGCGCGTAACGAACGGCGAAATCGACGCCGTGGCGGATTTTTCGGCATATACGGCAGCCGCAGGCGGAACTGCGCCGGGCGTAGAGATTTATTACAACTCCACCGAAACCGTTTCTTCGGGCGCGTACAAAATCCTGTATACCGTTCTTTCCGCGCGGCAAACCACAAACTTTTACATCGCCGCCGCCGACATCGCGTCCGATAAAGACGTAACCTCTATGATGCTTTCCATGATTGCGCCCATGCTGCTCGTAACGTTCATTTACGCGGGTTGCATGTCGCTCGTGCCGGAATCCATCGCAGGCGAAAAAGAGCGCGGCTCGTTCGCCACCATGCTTGTAACGCCCGTGAAGCGCAGCCATATAGCGCTCGGCAAAATCCTCTCGCTTTCGGCGGCTTCGCTGATTTCCGCGGCGTGTTCTTTCGCGGGCATCGTACTGTCGCTGCCGAAATTGTTTCAATCGGAAGGCTCGGGATTGAATTTTTCCGCCGCCTCCTACGGCGTTTCCGATTATCTTTTGCTACTGCTCGTCATCATAGCAACCACGCTCGTCATCGTGGCGCTGATGTCGCTGCTGTCCACGCTTGCAAAAAGCGTAAAAGAAGCCACTTCCTACGCCGGTCCTTTGATGATTATCATTCTTTTGGCGGCGATGAGCAATATGCTTTTCGGCGATAAAATCGGCTCGTGGGCGTATTTCGTGCCGATACTCAACTCGGTGAAAGTCATGGGCGACATATTCTCGTTTACGGCAAAAACATGGCAGGTGCTGGCGGCGTCGCTTACGAATTTCGCGGCGGCAGGCGCGCTTTCGTTCGCGCTTGCGAAAATGTTCGACAGCGAAAAAATCATCTCCGGCTCGTAATGTTTTCTCCCGGCGCATAACCCCTTTCTTTTCCGGCAATCATATAATAAAGCAGGGCGGAAAGAGAAGAGAAAAATAAAATTTATCGCGCAATTTCCGCGGCAAAAGTTTGACAATTCCCCTTTTCGCTGTTATAATAGAAATGCGGAAACGGAAAGTTCCTTTCCCGCGCAAAATAAAATTTTTTTAAAGGAGGCACCTACCGTGGACGATCGAAGTAGAGGCGACGATAAACCCGGACTAACCGTTTTTGCGGCGCGCCTCCTTTATTCGTTGCTTTAAGCAACAATATCCGGCGCAAAGCCGTAGCGGGATAACCGTTTATCCGCCTTTCTTTCACGCCTTTGTGCAAGAGAAAAAGAAAGATGGAAGAAAAAAATTTTAACGAACTTCTCGAAAGAGAAGATTTTGAGGGCGCGGCAGACTGCGCTCTCCGGCTCGGCGCGGAGGAATTTGCAAAAGTCCTCGAAGCCCTGCCCGAAAAGTATCTGCAGCCCCTGTGCCGCGCGCTGGATTCCGATTTCCTCGCCGAAACGCTGATCCTTTTAGACGCGCCGCTGCAAAGCAAAATCATTTCCAACCTGCGCGACGACGAACTGCAGGATGTTATGGACGGCGTTTCCGTAGACGACACCGTGGAAATGATCGGCGATATGCCCGAAAAAATCGTACGGCGCATCGCGGAAAAGGAAGAAATCGTCCGCTTGTTCGAAGAGCGGCGGTTTTCCGTACTCAAACCGCTTCTCGCCTCGATGAACGCGACCGACGTTGCGGCGGTTTTCGAAGAGGTGGAAGACGAAGATCTGCCCGTTCTGTTCCGCATCCTGCCCAAAGATCTCGCGGCGGATACGTTTGTGGAACTGGATAAAGACACGCGCGAAAAACTGTTACACAAACTCAGCGATCTCGAAGTCAAAGCCGTTATGGACGAACTGTTCGTGGACGATACGGTAGACGTCATCGAGGAAATGCCCGCCAACGTGGTCAAACGGCTTCTTGCCGCCAGCGACAAAGAAACGCGCGATTACGTAAACGAAATTTTAAAGTACCCGAAAGACAGCGCCGGCAGCATCATGACGGTGGAATACGTTTCACTTCGCCCCGCCATGACGGTGAACGAAGCGTTTACGCGCATCCGCCGCACGGCGATCGATAAAGAAACCATCTACACCTGCTACGTTACCGACGCGGCAAACAAACTGCTCGGCTGCGTTTCGGCAAAAACGCTGATGATTTCCGCGCCGGAAACGAAAATTTCCGAAATCATGGACGAAAACGTGATTTACGCCCACACCGAGGACGACCGCGAAGACGTAGCGAGAAAAATTTCCAATTACGGCTTCCTCGCGCTGCCCGTAGTGGATAACGAACGTCGTCTGGTGGGTATCGTAACCGTAGACGACGCCATGGACGTCATTCAGGAAGAGAACACCGAAGATATCGCGAAGATGGCGGCTATGACTCCCACCGATACGCCCTATTTAAAAACAAGCGTATGGGGCATCTGGAAAAACCGTATTCCGTGGCTGCTTGTTTTAATGGTCAGCGCCACGTTCACGGGGCTCATTTTAAACACGTACGAAGCGCGGCTTTCGGCAATTTCCCCCGTCCTGTTCGCGTGCGTTCCCATGATGATGGATACGGGCGGCAACGCAGGCTCGCAGGCTTCCGTTACGGTCATCCGTTCTCTCGCGTTGAACGAACTGAAAACAAGCGACGTTTTAAAGGTAGTCTGGAAAGAATTCCGCGCCTCTATCCTGTTGGGATTAACGCTGGGCGCCGCCTGCCTTGCCAAGCTTATGCTTATCGATAATCTGCTGTTCGGGTTCGAAGGTTATACGCCGCTTCGCTGCGGCGTGGTGGCAAGCGCGCTGGTACTCACGGTGATCGTGGCAAAACTCGTAGGCTGCACGCTTCCTCTGCTTGCCAAAAAATGCCGCCTCGATCCCGCCGTCGTGGCAAGTCCTTTCATCACCACCATCGTAGACGCGATTTCCCTTATCATCTACTGCAACCTTTCGGTGCTGATTTTAGCATAGCAAAAAGCCGACGGAAAACGCCGACGGGGTTGATTCCGTCGGCGTTTTCCATCGGGGAATTTTTAAACGTTATTAAAAAAGTTGACATACGCGCGAAAAAGTGCTATATAATATATACGACGATTACTTCAAGGAGGAAATCATGGCAAGAAAACAGAAATTCGACGGCGGAACGGCAAACGAAATCGCCCGCGTGGCGGTGAAGGAATTTTTCGAAAAGGGTTTCGACGGCACCAGCATGCGTTCTATCGCAGACGCCGCAGGCTGCGAAGCGGGACTGATTTATTACTACTACAAAACGAAAGACGATTTGTTTTCAACGGTGCTCGATAACTTTTTCAGCCCGTATCGGCAGCACGCCGAAACCATCGTGGACGGAGCTTCACAGGACGCATACAAAGCGTTATATGCGTTTTTCAGATATATGAAAAGCGTTACAAGAGAATTCCGGGAAAAATATTCCGCCAACATGCACCGCACGGTGCGCTGGGCAATCCGCGAACAAACGCTTACGATTATCGAACCGTACCTGCAGAAAATTTTGGAACGTCTGCTCGAAACGGGCGCGCAGCCATACCTCGCGCCGATGCCCATGGCTGCATTTCTGTCGCACGGCGTAGGCAGCGTGATTCTGCATGAGGACGCCGACTGGGTAGACGAAATCACCGACGATTTACGTAAAACAATCGATTTGTTAATCGGCGTTACCGGCGAATCTGCTAACAAGTAACACACATACGACAGGAATAAAGCGGCAGCCGTAAAAACGCAGTTTCCCATAAGAAAACCATTCACGGCAATCCAAGGAGTATTTTATGATCAAGCCTAAAAGAAGCGCACTTATCGTATCCATCGCGCTGTTTGCGCTGTTTTTCGCGTTCACCGTGCTCGTTGCCACGGCGGATAAAGCCGCAGGCAAAGTTCCCGGCACGGAAATCGGCTTATCTCATCTCAATCTTGCGTTTTTCAACGCCACGCACAAAAACGGCGAAATCTCGCAGGGCTGGTATAAACTTACTCAGTTTCTCGGTTACCTTGCCTTAATAGAAGCAGCGGGCTTCGCCGTTTACGGCGTAGCGCAGCTGATCCGGCGCAAAAGCCTTAAAAAAATCGATAAAGACCTGTTCGTCCTTGCGGCGACGTACCTGCTGCTCGCGATTTTCTATGCGGCGTTTGAAAAAATCGTCATCAACTACCGCCCCGTCCTTGAAAACGGCGAAATCGCAGCGTCCTATCCCTCTTCGCATACCATGCTGACGCTCACTATCGCGGGCAGCGGAATTTTTATGTTGCGCGGCAGAATCTCCTGCAAGCCCGCGCTGATTTCGGCGGAAACGCTGTCCGTCGCGGTGATGCTCGTCATGGTCGTCGGCAGAGCGCTTTCCGGCGTGCACTACCTTACCGATATTTTCGGCGGCATACTGCTTTCGTCTGCAATCGTATCGCTTTTTGCCGCATTTTTACCTGAAAATCAGCGCAATGCGCGCACCACGCAACCGACGAGAATTCAAGAAAACGAATTTCATTAAAATTACGCAGAAAAAGTATCGGCATCGAATCGTATCCGTTACGCGATTTACGGCGAAAAATCCGATTGTATTTTTTTTCGTTGCCCGGCAGGTCATACGTTTATTTTAATACAATCGGAGTCTTTTTTCAACTCATCGGTAAACCTTTTTTCAACCGCGCGACTATCGCGTGGTTTTTCTTTATATCAAAAACAGGCTTCCCCTTTTTGCGGAGAAGCCTTTCCTTTTTTCTCTGAAATTTTCCGAGTATTTCAAATCCGTTACTCGCTCAGACAAATATTTTTAAACAATTTCTTATCGCGCAGCAGCGCCCCCGCGCCCGTAATCACGGCGTACTGCGGTTCGGCGCACGTGCGCACGCGCATTTCCAGTTTCCGCGAAAGATACTCCGCCGCGTACGGCAGTTTCGCCACGCCGCCCGAAAGATACAAGCCGTTTTTATTCACCGCCGCAGCCACTTCCGCAGGCAACCCTTTCAGTACGTAGGAAGCGTATTCCACAGCCTTATCGAAATACACCGATATGCAGTCGGCAATCTCGCCCGCTTGCACCGATACGCCCGCCGGACGGAATTGCAGAACGTTGATACCCTCCGCCACCGTAGCGCCGCGCGCTTCGGGCGAAAGCGATCCGATTTCGTTTTTCAGTCGTTCCGCGGTAAGCGCGCCTACGCGCAGAGATTTGATTTTTTCCACGCGCCCCGCAATATCCGCGTCCATATTGTTGCCGCCGATATTCATCGAAAGCCCCGCGATAATCCCCTCGGAAGAAAGCACCGCGATATTCGTGTTTCCGCCGCCCATATCCATCACAAACACGGGTTCGGAATCGGAAAGCACCGCTTCTCCGCCCAGCGCGGCAAGATACGGCACCTCCGCGAAATATACGTTTTTCAGGCGGCATTCTTCCGCCAGCAGCGAATAGGCGGATTTCGCCTCGTCGCCCGCGCCGCAGGGCAGCGCAAACAATACTTCCGTCTTTTTGAACGCCGCCCCGTCGGGATTTACGCGGCGCAAAAATTCTTTCAGCATTTCGGCGGCAAGCCTGCCGTTTTTAATTTCGCCTTCGTACACGGGAAACTCTATTTCGGTAAACTCCGTCGTTTTCCCCACCAGTTTTTTGGCGTCTTTTCCGATGGCTTTCACTTCGCCGGTAATGCCGTCCACCGCCACCGCGGAAGGTTCGGCAAGCACGATGCCGCTGCCGCCGTCCGCACGGTATATCTTCGTTACCGAAGAACCAAGATCAATCGCAAGCTTTATCATTTTCGTTCGTTTCCTTTTGTTTCAATATTCTTTCCAGAAGCTCCGTAGGCAGCCCCACTACGTTATCGAAGCTACCGCGCACATATTCCGTCGGCACGCCGTCCTGTATGCCGTACGCGCCCGCCTTATCCATCGGCGAGCCTCCCGCAACGTAATCGCGGATGAATTCTTCCGTAAACGGCTTGAATTTCACTTTCGTTTCGTCGTGTCGCACGATTTTTCCGCCGTCCGGGAAAATCAGGCATACGCCCGTAAATACGCTGTGTTCTTTCCCGGAAAGCAGCCGCAGCATCGCTTTCGCTTCTTCTTCGCTCTTCGGCTTTCCCAAAATTCCGCCGCCGATCGCCACCACCGTATCCGCGCCGAGCACGATTTTCCCCGCGTGTTCTTTTTTTGCCGCAACCTCTTCCGCCTTGTGCCGGGCAAGCGTTTCGGCGTATTCCGCGGGCGGCAACGATTTATCCGCGCGCTCTTCGCCTCTCGCCGCGTCGATTTCGAAATTCTCCGCGATTTTTTCAAACAATTCTTTGCGCCTCGGCGAAGCGCTCGCAAGTACAAATTTCATACCATCCCTTTAAACCGCCCGCACGCAAACACTACGCGCAACAACCTTCCTGTAAACAAAAACCGCCGGCACGCCCGCGCGCCCAAGCGGCTTTTGAAAAACAATCGGGTTATCTGATTTTTTCAACCTTACAACCATATTGTTGAAACGCTTCTCTTGTAGCAGATAACGTTGTGAATGCTTCGCTTCTCACAAACCGCCCCACGGCTTTTATTTCGCCCGCGCCCGCGCGGTCGAAAGTTACGAATATCGGCACACCTGTTTCGAATACGTATAAATATACCGTGTCGTAAGACAAAGAAACCGAAAAGCGTTTCGTAGCAAATAAAGCGTTCGAAATTGCAATCGTTTGCGTGCCATACTGACTTGTAAAATAATTGAAAATTGCAAGATGACTACCAAGTAAAAGTTCCGCTTGTTCCCTTACGTTTTCGGGAATTTTCATAAATTCTTCCAAAGCGCCACTATCAGCTTTTTCGTACACCTTTTGCCAATCGGCTTGCCCTATTTCGTAAACCGCCGTAGGCGTATCGTAATCATAGGCAACGTAATACGTATCCAATATTTCCCGCAAATTATCAGTCAAGCCAAGCCAAGTCGTATAATCTTCGTTCGCCGCCATTTCGCCGAGCAAAACGGTTACTTCCAACCCTTTATCGCATAAAACTTGTTTTGTATCCGCGGTTTCGCCCGCGTCCTGTTCTTCTTCCGCCTTTCCGCAAGCGCAAAATGAACACGCCGCAATCACGGAAAGCACCGCGCAACATATCTTTTTTAAAAACATTTTTCTTTTGCTCTTTTTACAAAATTTCGAGATTTTTGCGGTACGTTTTCTTGAATTCCGCCGAAGCGGTCATCGCCGTGCGGATTTCCAGCGTAGCGTCGCCCGCAAGCTCCGTTTTCATGATGACGGAATCGCCCAGAACGTCGCAGGTAATGCCCGTTACAAGCCCCGCATGCGAACGGTCGAAGCTTTCCGCGATACGAAGCAGCACGCCCAGCTTTTTCACCGCGTCAAGGTCCTCTTCCGTAACAAGGTCTTTATATCTCTGCCACTCGGTAAGGTTCACGTCCTCTTTTTCGTGGCAGCCCGCCACAAACGCCGCCAGAACGATTTCTCTGTGCGTAGCGCCGCAGATCATCGAATTCAGAATCATGTACATGCTGTGTTTCTGATGCCCGTAATACTTGATTCTCAGCCCCACGTCGTGCATGAACGCCGCGATTTTCAGAATTTTAAGATACTGCCGCGAAAACTTATGCAGCACGCGCAGCTGCTTGAACAGCTGTATGGAAAGATGCACCACGTGCTCCACGTGCGCGGGGTCGCAGCCGTAATACAGCACCAGCGTTTCCAGCGAATAATTCAATACGTCGGAAATCGGCTTTTCCACCGTCATCGGCACGGACTGATTGAACATGATGCCCTCGCGCAAACCGTTTCCGCCGATCGCGAAGTCTTTCACGCCCATATAATCCACAAACGATTTGATGATAGCCATCGCGGCGGGCATAATGTCCGCACGGGAAGGCGAAAGCCCGCGGATTTTTTTGCGTTTATCGATATCCAGCGCCTTTATTTTATCGTAAATCACGTTGAAATCGTCCGTAGACAAGCGGTAGTTATGTACCGTGTCAAGCGGGTATTTCTTAACGAGTTTGCTGATTTTGAACAGGTTTCTGAACGAACCTCCCACGCCGATCATCTGCACTTCTTCGGTATCCACTTCGGAAAGCCAGTCGATTTTTTTCAGCTGTTCCGTGAAAAATTCCACGGTGTGCGCCGCCGCTTCTTCGGGCGTGCAGTCGTTCGCGAAAAGGTCGGTCAGCGTAACCGCGCCGAACGGCAGCGATGCCGAGCCGATCACGTTTCTGCGATTGTAATAAATCACTTTCGTGCTGCCGCCGCCGATTTCAAGGATAAGCCCCTTGGGAATATCCATCGTGTTGATTACGCCGCGGTATACTAAAATCGCCTCTTCCTCTTCGGAAAGCACGCGGATTTTAATGCCGCAGGTTGCCTGAATTTCATCGAGAAACGAACGCTGGTTTTTCGCCCTGCGCACCGCCGCCGTTGCCACCGCGATGATGCGGCTCACCCCCGACGCGTCGCAAAGCCGTTTGAACATTTTCAGCGCGCGGATGGTTTCCGCCACGCGCTGCGGCTTCAGAAAGCCGTCTCTGTCCATATCCTGCCCCAGCCGAACGCTTTCTTTCAGCTGGTCGGTTACCATAAAATGCCCTTCCGCGAACAAATCCACGATAACCAGTCTTGCCGTATTCGATCCGAGATCGATAATGCCTATTCTTTCCACTTTGTCTTCTGACCTTCCTTTTTGACTGCCGTTTTCCGTAAACACTCTATTTTTTTCGTAAAAAACGCCACAATGAAATTTTCGGGTATATTTTACCACATAAAATGCGTTTTGTCTATACCCTTTGGAAAAATTTTGCGATTCCGGCGATTTTTTCTTTTATTTTTGATACTTTTCCGGCGTTTTTCTTGTGCAATTTCGCCATTAAATCCGTCGTTTTTGTCCGTGCGCGTCAGTCTTTGTTTTTTGAAAAAGTAAACAAAGCCAGAATCACGAGAAACAGCCCGAAAGTTTTTCGCAGAAATTCGGCGGGAAGCGCCAGCGCCAGAAGCGAACCGGCAGCCGCCGCAACCAGCGCGGGAATCGCGTTTTTCACGGCGTTGTCTTTCTGCAGCAACCCGTTTTTCATATGCACGTTCAGCGCGCAGGCGCCCGTAGGCAGAAACGCGAACAGATTCGCCGACTGCGCGATTTTCTGCGGCACGCCGCCGAATAAAAGCAGCAGCGGTATCGTAACGGTTCCGCCGCCCATGCCCATGCCGGCGGGAATCCCGCCCAGAAACCCGAGCAGAAGATATAAATAAAATCGCATAATTTTTTTCCTTATTTCAAAGCCTTCCCCTTGCCTGAAAAAAATTCAGTAAACTTCATTTTTTCGGCAAAAATTGTCAGCCTATTTCATAGGCTTCCCCTTGGGGCGGGCATCGCCCGCTTCGTAACGGATTGTTCCAAACCGCTTGTTTTTTCTTCTTCGCCTTTTACACAGCCTTCCCCCCGGGGGGAAGGTGCCGAGCGCAAGCGAAGCGGATGAGGGGCAGCCAAAAAACGACGGTATCGCAAGCGTTTGGAGAGTGGTGCGAATCGCGAGCTTTATCGAGTACGCCTGCCGCGAGTTTACAAATCGTAAATGAGCAAAGGCGCACGCAGATGAAGCCGCGAGTCGTGCCGCTATACAAACGCGCCTACGAAAATACAAGCCACAGTCCCGCAATCAGCTGCAGCCCCGTAAATACGTAAAACACCGCCTTTTCGGGCAGCACGCAAAGCAGTTTCGCCCCCGCAAACCCGCCCGCAAACCCGCCGAGCGCCACGGGAAGCGCCACGGAAAAATCAAAAAATCCGCGGAACGCATACAACAGAAACGAAAGCAGCGAAACGGGCAGAATCACGGCGATCGCCGTAGCGTGCGCCCGCTTTTCTTCCAGTCCCTGCGCGCGGAGCAGCGGCACCGCAATCATTCCGCCTCCGCCGCCGAAAAGTCCGTTCGCGGCGCCCGTCGCGGCGCCGCAGACAATGCTTTTTACATCCGCCCGTTTATCGCTTTTCATCTCCGTCCTTTCCCCGCTTTCTCCTCGTTTAAGGATATTTTGCGTAAATTACGGAAAATTATCACGAATTTTATACGCAGGCACGGGAAAACGCTTGCCTGAAAAGGGCTTTTGTGGTACAATAATGCTGCATATTTCTATCAATATGTTCTTTTCTTGTCGCTTTTTCACGCGGAATCGCCCGGTTTACGGCGCAAAAACCGCAAAACAACGCGGCAAAAACAAGAAATCTATTTGTGCAAGGGTGCTATGTTATGAGAAAAAATACAAGCAAAAACAAATTGTTCGCTCTCCTTCTCACGGCGTTTTTCGCGTCCGCGTCGGCGGGCGTACTTTCCGCATGCTCGAAAAAGGACGATACCAAGGTAGATCAATCGGAAATCTCTACCGATCAGACGACGGATTCTTCCCGCATCAAAAACGGTTCGTTCGAATTCGATACGGAAAAAGAAACCACGCCCATCGTTACGTCGCCGAAAAACTGGTCGCGCTCGTCCGTTCTTACAAGCAAAGCGGCAAGCGGCGTCGTCGATACCGAAACTTCCGCGTGGGACAAGCTGACGAAATCGGGAAACATCACCCCGACAAGCGAATCGGAAGCCGCGGAAAAGTGGGCGGACATGAACACGTACGACCGCCTGCAATATATTAAAAAATGGAAAGACGCAAATAAGAACAAGAGCGTCGACGACCTCAAGTTTTACAAAAACCATTACAATATTTCCGCCGACGATATTCCTTCCGCCGACGTAAACCCCGGCACGCACTACGCCGAGGGCAGCGACGAAGCCAAAAAGAACTCGAAAGTGCTGATGATTCACAATCAGTACTCCTCGTCGTCGGGCACGGCGCAAAACTTCACCTCCTCCTCTTCGCTCACCGTCCCCGCGGGTACAAGCGCAAAGCTTTCCGTATGGGTAAAAACGGCGGAACTTACTTACCGCTACAACAACGAGGACAACGCGGCGGATAAAAACCGCGGCGCCTACATCGGTATTTCCCGCACGGTAGCCGGCAAGAGCAAAGATCAGGTGAAGGTGGAAAACATCAACACCGAAAAGATTCTTGCCGACGCTTCCATTCCCGCCGAAAACAAGAGCAACGGCTGGGTGAAATACGAATTCTACCTGAAAGGCAGCGACTATGCAAGCAGCACGTTCACCGTGGTTCTGGGGCTCGGTCAGGGCACCTCTTCTTCCGTAATGGGCTTCGTGAACGGCTACGCGTTTTTCGACGACCTCGAATGTACGCTCATCGAAAATTCCGAATACGAAACGCTTGCCGCAGGCGCCGACAAAACGGCGGACGACGATACGACGGAATTCCGCGCGGATAAAGAAAATCTTGCCGATCTGAAATATGCCGTAGATACGGGCGTTACGCTTAACTCTCTTACGTTTGCAAACGCCGGAATCGCGGGCGCGGAAAAAATTTCCGCCGACAACAACAATTTCGATACCGCCAACGATAAGACGGGCGTGTTTGCGAAAAATTCCGTGAACACGGCTTCGGAAAACGAATATTTCAAAGCCGTATGGGAAAGCGACTTCGCGTCTTCCTATCCTTTTGCCGGAACGAACGACGTTTTAATGCTCTTCTCCGCAGGCAAAACGGCGTATGAAGCCACCACGGGTACCATTACCTTAAAAGCCAACTCCTCCGCCCTCTATTCCGTATGGGTAAAAACCTCGAAGATTCCGAGCGGCGCTACGGGCGCGGGCATCTCGTACACGGAAACGGACGCGGCGGGCAACGCCAAATCGGAAGACGACGAAAAGACGGCGCTGTTATCCTCTATCGATTCCACCGCAGGCACCAAAACGGAAGTGGACGATACCGCGGGCGGCAAGAAAGAAAACATCTTCGGCGGCTGGCAGCAATGCACGCTCCTTTTTGAAAACGAAACCGAGAACGATAAGTACTTCACTCTTACGTTCACCTACGGCGCCACGGCGGACGACGCGGAAAAAACGGCGTACGGCGCCGGCTATGCCGCGTTCACGAATCTCGAAGCGATCGGCTCCAACCTGATTGCGGCGGACGCGGATCCGTTCACGCAGAGCGACTACTTCTCCACGGGCACGTACGCGGCGAAAAAGACGTTTTCCGACAGCGAGGAGGGCGCGGGCTTCGCGGCGTTCGATTCGAGAGCGTACAGCGCCGACAACACGAAGAAGGGCATCGAAAACGGCTTTGCCGACCTCGCCAACTACAAGGGCGTATGGGGCGGCAGCGGCAACGTTACTTCCACGCCCGATCCGAATGCGGATAACGGCATCGACAACAACCCCTACGCCGGGCTTGTAAACAAAAACTTTGCGGCGGATTACGTTGCCGGCGGCAGATACAGCGGCGTGGCAGGTCTGAACGAGATTTTCGGCGCGGCTTCCTCCGTATTCGATCAGGCGGCGGAACCCCTGATGATATTCAATAAGGACGCAAACAAATCATACGGCTATCTCGCTTCCTCCTCGGTTTCGATTTCGTCCGATTCGTATAAAACGATTTCCGTCCGCGTGAAAACGTCCAACGCGAAAGCCAGCATCTACCTCATCGATGCCGACGGCGAGGACAACGCGTCCCTCGCGCTTGCCACGCCGAAAGTTTCCTACTGGTACGATAAAACGGGCAACGTGTGCACGAAAGATCCGAAGAATGATAAAACGTTCAAGTCCTCTACCGATACGGCGCTGTATCTCAACAGCCGCGGCTTGTACGAAGTAAACGCGAAGTGGTCGGACGACGCTTCTTTGCAGAACAAGTATTACGCCAACCTTTCCAACTACGAAGAGGACGAGGACGGCAACCTGCTTGTAGCCGACGGCGGCGTACAGTACAATTACGTCGCTTCCGCCTGGAGCAACGAAGGCACGGACGGCATCGCGTTCTATCATAAGGACGGCGAAGAAAAAGGCATTTACTATGCCGACAAAGCGTGCACCGTGCGCGTGTACGATCTGAACGATCTGGTGAAAGCCGGCAAGCTTACGCCGAGAACGATTGCTTCCGAAGCGCAGGGCACGGCGGCGCTGGAATACAAGGAAATCGAAACGAACGGCGAATGGAGAACGTACACGTTCTATATCCACACCGGCAGCGAAGCGAAGAACTACCGTCTGGAAGTATGGAGCGGCACGCGCGATAACAAGAGCGAATTCGAAGCGGGCGGCTACGTAATGTTCGCGGCGGATAACCGTACGGAACTCACTTCCGACACCTGGTCGTCGATGCTTCGGGAAACAGTCGAAAGCGCAAAAACGCAGTCGCATTTAAGCGACGAAGAGTTCTACAAGAGCGCGGCGGTAAGATACTATGCGTTCTCGTTCCTCGATTCGGCGAAATTCTTGCGATACGATTCCTCGCTGGATAAAGACGACATCGGCAACGCGTACACCTCGTACGATTCCACTTCCGACACTTATAAGTTCGACCCCGATAAGAAGGCGGATTACGTTACCTACCTCGCCTACGAAAGCGAAGATCACGAACAGAAGATTACGTTTGCGGATTATTCGAAAACGGACGTTTCCGTAACGGCGGATGCGAAAGACGACAACTCTTCGGACGGCGACGACAAGGACGATACCTCTTCTTCCGGCATGAACGGCTGGCTGCTTGCAAGCTCGATTATTCTTGCGGCGGTATTGCTTCTTGCCATGGTAAGCATTGCCGTACAGCGCATCGTGAAAAAGAAGAACAGAACGAAAGCGCCCAAAACCGCGAAACCCGCAAAAAAATAAAAACGGATAAACCCGTTTAAATCAATCCCCCGGACAAACGCATTCGTCCGGGGGATTTTCAATGTCCTTTTTCCTCTTTTCCGTTGTCCTCCGCAGGCAATCGCCGAACGAAAAAACGGTTATTTCTCAAAAGCGGCGCGGCTTTCCGGAAAGTTTCTACCCGAACAGGCGCAACCCGTGCGGCAGATGATTTTTAATCACGCCGTTCGCCGCCTTTCCCCAGCCGAGGGGAAATCCGTCCGCGCACACCGCGCACCAACCCGCAACGCCGTCGAATCCGTCCGCCGGAATCTCTTCGCCGCGCAGATATTTTTGCACGCGCGCGTCGTCGTATTTCAGCGAAACAACGTTTTTCGCTTCGCCTCGTTTTAAAGAAAGGGCATAGGCATGGGCGGGTTCGAAACGGTTTTTCCTGATTTCGCCTAACTTTACGCCGCAGCGAAGAATTTTTAATTTCTGCCACGAAAAGCAGTTATCCGGCAAAGCGTACACCGCTCCGCCGTTTTCGTACAGGCAATATTTCTTCTTCTCGCCGAAAATTTTCAGGCAAAACTCGTCAATCAGATTCTGCGTCTGCCGCGAAACGTTGCTTTTCTGCACGGGCAAATCCCGCCGCCCGCCGCCCGTCTTTTCAAATACGGCGCAATAATGCCCTTCGCCGCGCGCCTTGTGCGGCAATATTTTTTCTTCAAAAATCAATCCGAACTCCGCGTGCCGCGCTAAAAACGCCTGCGTCTGCTCCTCGTCCTCTTCGCGCGAAAACGTGCATGTGGAATACACCAGTCTGCCGCCGCCCGCCAGCATCTTTGCCGCCGAATCCAGAATTTTTTGCTGCCGCGCGGCGCACAGCGACACGTTTTCCTCGCTCCACTCCCGCCGCGCTTCTTCGGCGTTTTTGCGGAACATCCCCTCGCCGGAACAAGGCGCGTCCGCTACGATTTTATCGAAATATTCCGTAAAATAATCGCAGATTTCTTCGGGGTACGCGTTCAGAACCACGGCGTTTTTCACGCCTGACCGCTCGATGTTCGAAAGCAGAATCTGCGCCCGCGCCCGCACGGGTTCGTTGCAGACAAGAATCCCCTCTCCCTGCATGGCGGCGGCAAGCGCGACGGTTTTTCCTCCCGGAGCGGCGCATAAATCCAGCACCCGTTCCCCGCGTTTCGCCTCTGCTTTCGGCGCAACGCACGCCGCCGAAGGCTCCTGCATGTAGTAAAGCCCTGCGCAGTGGTACGGGTCGCCGCCCACCTTTTCGTTCTTCACGTACCGCGCGTTTTCGTTCCAGGGCACGGCGCCGTCCAGCGCCAGCGGAGTAATTTTTTCGAATTCTCCGGCGTCGATTTTCAAAGAGTTGATCAACAAGCCTTTTTCGTACCCGGCACGCGAATATACGGCAAAAAAAGCCTCCCGCTCGTTTTCGGGAAGCTCGCCGCGCATTCTTTCTATAAATTTTTCGGGTAAATCAACCGTTTCCATCCGCCGCTACACCTCTTGTTTTTCGTTTTGCAGCGCTTCGCAAAGCGCCGCGCGGCACTCCGCCGCCGTAACGATTTTCGCGCCCGCTTCTTCCGCCGCTCTGCGCCGCAGCCCGTTTTCGTCCTCCGGGCATACGTACATATCGCATTCGGCGCTTTTATACGCATACTTCGCGCCCGCCGCAAGCAGTTCCTTCAGCAGCGGAAACGCCTCTTTTTCGTTTTCTTCGATGCGATGCGAAAAGCTTACGCGCACGCTTTTCCACACGCCCGTCTTGTTGCGCTTTCTCGAAAAAACGTCGGCAAAACGGTGAAATTCCGCCATCGCCTTTTCGCGCCGTTCTTTTTTCTGCCGCGCCTCTTCTTTCGCCCGCCGCCCCGCGCGCGAAGAAACGGAAGTAATTTCGTAATTTTCTATTCTGCCGGGCGTGATGTCGCACTTTTTCATCAGTTCGCGGAAAGAAACGCCCGCGGCTTTGCTCATCGCCTCGGCGGTTTTCATGGTGGCGTATGCGTCGTCCGCCGCCCTGTGCGGCGTAAATTCCACGCCTAACTCCTCGGCGATTTTCCCGAGAGAATACTGCCGTTTCATATCCCCTTTCAGGCACATATACACATACTGCGTGTCGGCGAAATCAAACGCGAACGAGGGCAGAGAAAAACGTTTCGATTCCAGATTCAGATATTTCACGTCGTTGCCCGTGGCATGCCCGCACACAAGCGTATCTTTATCCTGCAACATCGCGTAAATTCTCTGCGCCACCGCGGGAAAATCCGGGCACTCCTTGAATTCGTTGTAATCGTACGGCAAAACCAACCCCCGTTCTCCCCTTCTGTCGGTGAGATGGAAGCCGCCGTGAGGATTGATTAAAATATCCTCTTTTTTCACCACGTTGAAATCTTCGTCGGTCAGGCAATAGCCGAACGCGCAGATTTTCGCCGTGTTTTTATTCACGCTGGCGCATTCAATATCAAAAAACAAATACATTTTCGGCAAAATCAAAGCAAAAAACGCCGCGCCGCAGCCATTTCATCAAAAAAACTGCGCGCGGTGTTTTTCCGTCGGTTTATTTCGTGGGAAGAATTACTTTCTTTCCGCCCATATACGGCTGCAACACTTCGGGAATCGTAACGCTGCCGTCCGCCTGCAGATGGTTTTCCACAAACGCAATCAGCATTCTCGGCGGCGCCACCACCGTGTTGTTCAGGGTGTGCGCCAGTTTCGTTTTGCCGTCCGTATCCTTATAGCGGATGGAAAGTCTGCGCGCCTGCGCGTCCGTCAGATTCGAACACGAACCCACTTCGAAATATTTCTTCTGTCTGGGCGACCACGCTTCCACGTCGCAGCTCTTGTATTTCAGATCGGCAAGATCTCCCGAACAGCAACCCAGCTGTCGTACGGGAATTTCCATCGAACGGAACAATTCCACCGTATACTGCCAGAGTTTTTCGTACCACGCGTCGCTTTCTTCGGGGCGGCACACCACAATCATTTCCTGCTTTTCAAACTGGTGAATACGATAAATGCCGCGTTCCTCGATGCCGTGCGCGCCCTTTTCTTTCCGGAAGCAGGGCGAATAGCTCGTCAGCGTCAACGGCAGCTTCGCGCCGTCGATGATCTGCCCCATGAATCTGCCTATCATCGAATGTTCGGAAGTGCCGATAAGATACAGGTCCTCGCCTTCGATCTTGTACATCATATTGTCCATTTCGTCGAAGCTCATCACGCCCGAAACCACGTCGCCGTGAATCATATACGGCGGAATCACGTACGTGAAGCCCTTATCTATCATGAAATCGCGGGCATAGGTAAGCACGGCGGAATGCAGACGGGCAATATCGCCCGTAAGATAATAAAAGCCCTGCCCGGAAGTGCGGCGCGCGGAATCCACGTCGATGCCGTCCAGTCTTTCCAGAATATCCAGATGATACGGCACTTCGAAATCGGGCACGACTGGCTCGCCGAACCGTTTGAGTTCCACGTTCTCAGAATCGTCTTTACCGATAGGCACGTCGTCGGCGATGATATTCGGAATCGCCATCATCGCTTTTTTCAGCGCCTCGTCCGCGTCCTCGTTTTCCTTTTCTATCTCCGCAAGGCGTGCGGCGTCGGCGGTTACCTGCGCTTTCACCTTTTCCGCTTCGTCTTTTTTGCCTTCTTTCATCAGCACGCCCACCTGCTTGGAAAGGGAATTGCGCGCGGCGCGGAGGGAGTCCCCCTCGGCGATTAACGCGCGGCGTTTCGCGTCCAGCGAAAGCACCTCGTCCACCAGCGGTAATTTCTTATCCTGAAACTTTTTGCGGATATTTTCCCGCACTTTATCGGGATTCGTCCTGATGAGATTGATGTCGATCATAATTCAAACTTCTCCTTATGCTTTTCGTAACGTTTGTACAGCGATTTTCTTCATTATACAACTTTCCATAAAAAATTGCAATTAAAACAGCGAATAAAACAACGATTTACGCCCGATTTTTAGGTTTCGGCATATTTTTCCCTTAAATAAAGCGCAATCGGCAAAACTTATCGCGAAAGTCTTGTATTTTTTTCGCCGATATGGTATAATAGATTCGTATACGTCCCCGCGTCGGGCGTACGTATCGTAAAAATTTCGAATTACGGAGACATCGATATGCCGGAAATCAAAACCGACGAGGCTGAAAAAAACGGCGCCGCGGCAAGCGCCGAAACCCCCGGAACCAAAGACGTAAAAAAGAACAAAAAACAAAAGGAAGAGGCGGAAATCGTCCGCTTCAATCCGGATAAAAACATCGGTTTAACCGAAGCGCAGGTAACTTCGCGACAGGAACAGGGACTTGTAAACAGCGCGCCGAAAAAATATTCCAAAACGTACGGAAGCATATTTTTCGGCAACATTTTCACGTTCTTCAACTTTCTCTGCGTCGTGGCGGCGGTGGCGCTGGTTCTGGCGCACGCCCCCCTTTCTCAGTTCACGTTCGTGCTGATTTTTACCTGCAACATCGTGGTAGCCATCGTGCAGGAAATCCGCGCGAAAGTAAAAATCGATAAACTTTCCATCCTATCCGCCCCCACGGCGAAAGTGCTGCGCAACGGCAAAAAGAAGGAAATCCCCGTAGAAGAAATCGTTCTCGACGACGTGATTTTCCTCTCCTCCGGGCAGCAGATTCCCGCCGACTGCGTGATGCTGGACGGCGCGGGCGACGTAAACGAAGCGCTGCTTACGGGCGAATCGGTTCCCATCAAAAAAGCCGAAGGCGATCCGCTTCTTGCCGGCTCGTTCGTAACGGGCGGCAGAGTTACGGCGCGCGTGGATAAAATCGGCACGGAAACGTATATCAACAAACTTACGGCGCGCGCCAAAAAATACAAACGCCCCAACTCGGAAATCATCAATTCCATCCACCTCTTCATCAAACTGATCGGTCTGATGATCGTTCCCGTGGCGATTCTGATGTTTTTCACCAACCTGAAAGCGGCGAATATCGAATGGGCGGATATCGAAGCGCGCGGCGGCTTCATTAAAATACTCTTATCCACAAACACGTTCGATTCCGTCATTCAGAAAACGTTTTCCGTAGTCATCGGCATGGTGCCTTCCGGCTTATTGCTGCTCACCACCGTGGCGCTCTCCGTGGGCATGATCCGTCTGGCGAAATACAACACGCTGGTACAGGATATGTACTCTCTCGAAATGCTGGCGCGCGTCAACGTTCTGTGCCTCGATAAAACGGGCACGATTACCGACGGCAGAATGCGTGTGAGCGACTGCGTGCTTTTAAATAACCCCACCGAATACACCGTCGACGATATTTTAGGCTCCATGCTCGCCTCCCTCGACGATAACAACCAGACTTCCATCGCCCTGTACGAGCGTTTCGGGCACTCCTCGGCGCTGCAGGCAACGGCGCAGATTCCTTTCTCGTCCGTCCGCAAGCTTTCCGCCGTATCGTTCGGCGACGTGGGCACGTTTGCGATGGGCGCGCCGGAATTCGTGCTGAAACCCATGACCGCGCGCGTGGAAAAACTGGTGAAGCAGTACGCGCAGATGGGGCTTCGCGTGCTTGTTCTTGCGCACACGCTCAACCAGATTACGGGCGAAAAACTTCCCGTGCTCTTCCGCCCCGTGGCAATCATCACCCTTTCCGATAATATCCGCCCGGACGCGATCGACACCATCCGCTGGTTCAAGAAAAACGACGTTGCCGTAAAAGTCATTTCCGGCGACAACCCCGTTACCGTTTCGGAAGTGGCGCGGCGCGCCGGCATCGTAAACGCCTCGCAGTTCATATCGCTGGAAGGCTTATCCCCCCTCGAAGTGGAAACGGCGGCAAACGAATACACGGTATTCGGGCGCGTTACGCCGGAACAGAAAGCGATTTTAATCCGTTCCATCAAAAAAGCAGGCAACACCGTAGCGATGACGGGCGACGGCGTAAACGATATTCTCGCCATGAAAGAAGCGGACTGCGCCGTATCGGTGGCTTCGGGCAGCGAAGCGGCGAGAAACGTTTCCAACCTCGTTTTACAGGATAATAATTTCGCCTCCATGCCGAAAATCGTAAACGAAGGCAGGCGCGTTATCAACAACATCAAAAATTCCGCGTCGCTGTATATCATGAAAACGCTGCTCACGCTGATTCTTGCCGTAGTGTGCATCACCACAAGCAGCAAATACTTCTTCACCACCAACAACATGATTCTGTACGAAGTGCTTATCAGCGCCGTGCCGTCGTTCGTGCTTTCGTTGCAACCGAATACCAGCCGCGTAAAAGGCAAGTTTATCCCCTTCGTCATATCGCGCGCGCTGCCGGGGGCAATCACTATGGCGCTCGGCATCATCACGCTGGATATTCTGCACCAGAGTACGCTCTCGTATATTTTCGATTACACCGCCGCAAGCGGCGAAACCGTCAGCTTATACGAACCGATGCTGATTTTAGCTCTTACGTTCACGGGACTTGTGATGCTGCTTCGCATCTGCCAGCCGCTCAACCTTATCCGCGCGGCGCTGTTCGCAATCTGTACGGCGGCTTGCGTTACCGTTCTTGCCGTCCCCACGCTCGGCGAGCTTGTGTACGAAGGCTGGTCGCACATCGATTTCAACGTAACGCAGATTCTCTTAATCGTGGTACTCGTGCAGGCGGCAATGCCTATTTCCACGGGGCTGATTAAATTCTTCGATATGTTCAACCCCGCCGACGACGAGCCCGTATCTACGATGCGTTATTCCGCCGCCGCCGTTTCCGGCAACGCGGCAAACTATGCCGATGAAGACGACGCCCCCGTCGGCGCTGCGGCAACCAAGCCGCAGACGGCGGAAACCGGCGCGAAAGTCTGGAATATCTTCCGCCGCAAATTCGGCAAAAAGAAATAACCTCTTTCCGGCATCCGGCGAGGAAAGAGGCGAGCGCCGCAGCGCCGAGAGAGGACAGCAATTATCCGCCTTTTCGCGGCTTCCCCTTGCCTGAAAAAAATTCAGCGAACTTCATTTTTTTCGGCAAAAATGGGAATCCTTTCCTTACGTCAAGGCTTCCCATCGGGGGGAGGCTCCGCCGAGAGGCGGTGGTGAGGGGCGCATCTTGTTTTCTATCCGAATCTTTTCAATCAAGTGGCTCAACTTGTTCGCCCTTCCCCTTGCTTTCCCCTTTGGGGAAAGTGGCGGCGAAGCCGCCGATAGAGGTCTATTTAAAATTTCGCCTTATGTTGCGCCCTTCCCTTTCTTTCCCCGTCGGGCTTAACTTTGCCGAATTGCCGTTCAATGCAATCCCGGCAAGTATGGCGAGCGCCGTAGCGCCGATAGAGCCCCATTGCGTCTTTTTTAAAAATCGCCAAAGCGGCGGCAAGAAAATTCTTGCCGCCGCTTTGATTTTCAACCGATGTTTCCGATATTCAGGCAATCGATAAATTTTTCTGCGTAATTTCAAATGAAAGCGTAATCGATTCGCTCCCTCGTTTTACCGACACAAATAACGTATCCCCGGCTCTTACATGCAACAACGAATTCGTAAAGTCGGCGCGCGTGTTCACGGTAACTTTCAAAACTTCCTCGCTTCCGCGCCGAATCGATACTGCGCAAATCTCATCGCCCGCCCGAAATTTCGTTGCGCCGATTCCGGAATTCTGTTCTCCTTCCGCCGTTACCGAATATACTTTCACGGTTTCTTTCAGAATCAATTTATCGCCGACTTCATTCCATTCGCTGTGCGCCGCCTCCGAAGTCGTCGTAATACCGAAATACGGTTTTTTCGGCGCGCCGCCGTTATCGATAATATTATCCGCCACCGCTTTCACGTCGGCAATCGGCAACGCATAGCCCATGTTTTCCACCGACGTACCCGAAGAAGAAGTCGTCGTTTTCGCATTCACAATGCCCACCAGATCTCCCTGCGCGTTAAATAATCCGCCGCCGGAATTCCCGGGGTTAATCGCCGTATCCGTGCGCAGCACGTGAAAAGTCGTGGTCGTTTTGTCGTCCGCCGCCGTCATCGTAATGTATTCCGATTCCACCGAAACAACGCCTTGCGATACGGAAATACCGTTGCCGGAAGGGTTGCCTATCGCATATACCTTTTCCCCCACGGTAACGCCGCTTGTTGCCGTTTTCGCCGCCGTCGCCGTTTTCGCTTCTTGCGCCGCAGTAAGGTTATCGCCGTAAATTTTCAGTACGGCAACGTCGTAAGACATCGATCCGCCCACATACTCGGCTTTCAGCGCCGTACCGGAAGCGTCGGTATACCCCGTTCCGTCTTGCGACTGCGAAAGAATGTTGGATGATGCCGAACCGTACAGATAAACGAAAATATTGCTGTTATCCGCCAATCCCTCGCCGTTATCGTATCTGGTAGCCACTTTATCGCCGTTGCGCGCGGAAGCGCTGTATAAAACGTGATAATTCGTAATCACATACCCGTATCCGTCAGTCAACGAATAAATCACGCCGCTTCCGGCAGAAACGCCCCACTCGTAACGATATCCTCCGAAACGATACTCCGTTGCGGTACAAATTCCGCAGTAAATGGAAACGGAAGAGGTAAGATTTTCGGCAATCTGCTTCGTATTGTTGCCCTCGTTATAATCCACAGTCAGATATGCTTTCAGAAATTCGTCGAACGATTTATCTTCGTTGCCGGACTGTTGTTTCCACGAGGCAAAAATCTCTTCTATGGTAGGAGATTCCCCGTCCTTACCGTTCGAACCTTGTAAACTTTTCAGCCACTCCTGCTCCGTTCCCACAAAACCGTTTTTCACGGCAACGTCGTAGGCGGTCTGCGCTTCCAGATTGCACGCGGAAAAGCCGAGCACGGAAATGCCGGCAAGCGCGGCGCAGATAAGAGTTTTAAACGTTCTTTTCTTCATATCTCGTTTCTCTCCTCTGTGTTTTTATTTTACAAAAAACAATATACGCCGAAAATTCGTATATGTTTTTACGATTATTTGAAAATTTCGTGAAATTTCCTTTTTATAGCCTTTCCTTTCGTCAAGCCTTCCCCTTGCCTGCATAAAATTTTGCCTTACGTCAAGCCTTCCCCTTGCTTCTTTTTGCTATCGCAAAAATCAGCAAAAATTGTCAGCCTATTTCATAGGCTTCCCCTTGCCTGCATAAAATTTTGCTTACAAAATTTTCTTCGGCAAAAATTGTCAGCCGCTACGCGGCTTCCCCTCGGGGGGAGGCTCCGCCGAGAGGCGGTGGTGAGGGGCGCAACTTGTTTTCCGTTGCCACTTTCTCTCTTGCTTTCCCCTTCGGAAACCCTTGTCGAATTGCCGTTTTAAGGCAATCTCGGCAAGTAAAGTGGCGCGCAGCGCCGATAGAGGTCAACCCCTATCCACCAAACAAAGTCCCTTATAAACTCTCCAGCTCGTCCAGCGTCAATTCGTACGCAGGAATAAATTTTTCGAAGAAATATTCCACTTCCGGCATTTTGCGGGAATGTAAATCCGCCTCGATGGAAGCTTTCGCCTTCAGAAATTCCGCGTTTCCGCCGCGCAATTCTTCCAGACACTTCACATACGCCGCAAAGCGGTCCGCCGCCTTCATAATCTTATATTCTTCGCTGTTTTCGTCCGCAAATACGTACGGCGCCACGCTTTCCCGAAGTTCCGCGGGCAACGTTGCCACCAGCTTTTCGCATGCCAGTTTTTCAAGGCTTTTGTATTCGCCCTGTATGCCGCGGTTGTAATATTTCACGGGCGTGGGCAAATCCCCCGTCATCACTTCCGATGTTTCGTGGTATACGGCGTACAGCACCGCCTTTCCCTCGTCCGCGTGCCCGCCGTACAGCGTGTTTTTAATCGCGCACAGCGCGTGCGTAATCAGTGCCACGCACTGAGAATGTTCCATGATGTTTTCGTCGCGCGTGCAGCGCATCAGCGGCCAGCGACGGATGAATTTCATCCTGTCCAGATAAGCGTAAAAATCGAATCTGCCTTTTTCCCCGTTCGTTTCCTTCGTCTGCATAAATTCCTCCGTAAAAGCTCGTATTTTCGTAAGTTTTGTAAATTTTTGCCGAAACGCTCGTTTTTTTGTTGACAAAGCGTATCGCTTGTTTTATAATACTGTTTGCAAGTAAACGCTTGCAAATTAAATTTTATCCGTCGTGGGTGCTGTAAAAGGCTGAGATTATACCATTTGAATCGGACGGGACAATCCCCGAACGAAAGAACGATGTAACTACCTCTGTATGCTTTGTATTCCGCTCACGCGCTGCGTGTGCGGTTTTTTCATTATTTTATATACCTCACGCGGGCGGCGCGTAAACGCAGAATCCTGCTTCGCCGGGGGCTTCCCGCAATTTTTCGTACCGGACGGAAAGGAGAATCTTTTATGTTTCAATCATTGCTTGCTTGCTATTCCGAGAAGCTGAAAAACGATAAAGGCGAAACAATCGGCTACGTTTACGAAGAGCTGTGGACGAAATACGCCTCCAACCTGCTCGGAAAAGTATTCATGTACGCGGCGCTGTTCCTCATCGCGGCGCTCGTTATCGTCGGCATCGTTACCCGTCTGAAAAAAGCGGAAAAATTTTCGTCGTACTTAAAAATCGCGGCTGCCATCGGCGTTTCTTTCGCGCTCACCGTTATCTTAACGATGCTTGCCGTCGGCTTCGGCAAAATCGGCGAAAAAGGCTATATGCAGGAAAAGCCGATGCTGCTTGTGCTGATTCCCCCCATGGTTCTTGCGGGAATCGCGATTCTCGGCGGCATCGCGTCGTATATCTCTTATCTCTATTCGAAAAAGGCGGGCAAAACGGTATTGTACGTTACGTTCGCGCTGTTTGCCGCGGCGCTTATCGCCACGTTTGTTTGCCTTATCGTTTACTTCAATAAAAACATTTCGAACGACGGCTATTACGATACGGCGGACGGCTCGTACGGCAAAGTGAATCAGCTTGTTCTGTATCTCGCTTCCGCGCTTCTTATCGCCGTCGCGCTGATTGCGGCGTTCCTTTGCGATAAAAAAGGCAGTTTCACGTTCGATTCGAAGAGCATCGCCCTTGCGGGTATCTGCGTTTCGTTATCGTTCGCGCTTTCGTATATCAAACTCTGGGATTTGCCGCAGGGCGGCAGCGTAACGCTGGTTTCGCTTCTTCCCGTCATGCTTTTCTCGTATATCTACGGCGCAAAGAAAGGCTTGTTCGTCTGCTTCGTATACGGCGTTCTGCAATCTTTGCAGGATCCGTACATCATTCACCCCGCGCAGTTCCTTCTGGATTACCCCGTCGCATTTTCGATGGCGGGACTTGCGGGCGTTCTGAAAAACGTAAACATCAAATCGCAGCAGCTTAAATTCTCGCTGTCCGCGCTCATCGGCGGCACGATGCGTTACGTATCGCACGTGTTTTCCGGGGCGTTTGCATTCGGCGCGTACGCGCTCGACGCCGGCGCCGCCAACGTATACACGTACAGCCTTGCTTACAATTCGTTTGTATTTGTAGATATTCTTCTCGTCATCGTCGCAGGGGCGTTGCTGCTCTCCTCGAAGTCGTTCGTTGCCGAAACGAAGAAATTCTCCGCGAACGCGCAAGCCGAAAAAACCGTTCCCGACGGCACCGAATCCGCCGGAAAATAATCAGCTTACCCGGCGCGGGCGATGTACTCCTTTTCGTCGTCCGCGTCTCCCATTTTCGCCCGTCTGCGGAGTTTCCGCGGACGGGTTTTTTGTGCGATTTTCGGGATGTTTTTTGTATATCCGAGGCTTTTTTGTGCGTATTTTTAAGGGTTTTTCCGTATAAAAAAGCCGTTTTTTCGTGGTTTTCGGTACAAAAAACGCATCAAAACGCACGAAAAAACGGTGTTTTTTACGCAATTCAGCCGTATTTTACACGCAAATCTGCTTCAGAATTTCGCCGTCAAGCACAATTTTTTTCGCCTGTACGTCCACGCTTTTCACCACGCCGCGCACGGCGGGAAAGCGCAGTTCTTCCTTGCCGTCGGATACGGTGTAAACGTCGGAAGCAAGCGAGGTTACGTCGGTAAGCGTGCCGTATACTTTTCCCGATTCGTCCGATACTTCGCAGCCGATCAGGTCTACGATGTAATACGTCCCCTCGTCAAGCGGCGGAGCGTCGTCGCGTTCGGCCTCCACTTCTTTGCCGCGCAAAAGTTCCGCCGCGTTGCGGTCCGGCACGCCGCGAAGCCCCAGATACGCGAAACCGCTTTCGCCCGTGCGGAACGAAAGCACTTTGTATTCCTCGCCGCCGATAAACACGCGCCTGAAATTTTTCACCGTCGCGTTTTCGTCGGTATACGTTTTGATTTTGATTTCGCCGCGGATGCCCTGCGGCTTCAGCACTTCGCCGATTACCAGCCTTGCCATTCGTAATTCCTTCCCATATTGCACATAAGGCAAAAAGGCTTTTTTCACGTATGCCGTTCCAAAAGCCTGTTGTCTGTGTTGTAAGCGATCGCTCCGCTTATTCGCCGTCGTCGCCGTCTACTCTGTCTCCGCCTTTTTCGCGGATTTCGATAACGTAACGCTTGGAATCGGCGGGCGTGGCGGCGCGCACGATGGTACGCAACGCCTTCGCTATCTTGCCCTGTCTGCCGATCACTTTGCCCATATCCGCAGGGGAAAGGGAAACGGTAACTTCGATGGCGCGGTCTTTTTCCGTAACTTCGTAGCTGACGTTTTCCTTATCTTCGGCGAACTGATCGACGATGTATTTAATCAATTCCAGCATAATATTTCTCCTGAACCGAATGCAAAGAACCCTTGATTACTTCTTGGACTTCTTGCCTTTGGTTTTTGCGGGGCTGAGCTTTTCCGATTTTTCGATAACGCCCGCCTTCACAAGCAGGTTCTTCACCGTTTCGGTGGGCTGAACGCCTTTTTTCAGCCAGTCTTTCGCTTTATCCGCGTCGATCGTCAGTTCGACGGGCTCGGCAGTGGGACGATAATGCCCTACGCATTCGATATATTCGCCCGAAGCCGCTTTTCTTGCGTCCGCTACCACCACACGGTAGATAGGATTTCTCTTATCGCCGAGTCTTACAAGTCTCATTTTTACCATTGTTCTATACCTCCGAAAGTATATAAAAATTTTTACAGGGGGTTCCTGTTTTTTAGCTTTGTTTGTTATATTCTGCCGTTCGATTTCCGACTGCCCCTCATCAGTCAATTTCATTGACAGCTTCCCCCCAAGGGGAAGCCTTGACGTAAGGAAAAGCTTCACATTTTATGCAGGCACGGGGAAGCCTTGAAAAAAGGAAACTAAGCGCTTGGAAAGTGGTGCAGATTGCGAGATTTATCGAGTACGACCGCCGCGAGTTTACTATGCGTAAATGAGCAAGGACGTACGCAGATAAAACCGCAAGATGCGCCGCTATACAAGCGCGGCTCAGAAAGGCAGGCGCATACGCCCTTTCGAGCCTTTCAGCTGCTTCATCAGCTGCTTCGCCTGATCGAACTGCTTCAGGAGTTTGTTGATATCCTGCACGTCCGTTCCGCTGCCCGCCGCGATGCGGCGCTTGCGTTTGCTATCGATAATCGACGGATTTTCGCGTTCGCCCGGAGTCATGGAAAGGATGATCGCCTTGGTGCGTTCCATCTGCTTTTCATCCACGTCCTCTTCGGAAATTTTATATTTCCCCGCGCCCGGCAGCATGCCGAGCATCGATTTGGCGCCGCCCATTTTCTGCATCATTTCGAACTGCGAGAGGTAATCGTTCAGCGTGAACGCGCCCTCTTTCATCTTCTGCTGCATCTTTTTGGCGTCCTCTTCCGTAATCGCCTGTTGCGCCTTTTCGATGAGCGACAGCACGTCGCCCATGCCTAAGATACGGGATGCCATACGATCGGGATAGAACGGTTCCAGATCTTCCGGTTTTTCGCCCACGCCGATAAATTTGATGGGCTTGCCCGTAACCTTTTTTACGGAAAGGCACGCGCCGCCGCGGGTATCGCCGTCCAGCTTCGTTAAAATCACGCCCGTGATGTCCAGCCGGTTGTTGAACGTTTCCGCCACGTTGACGGCTTCCTGCCCCGTCATCGCGTCTACCACCAGAAGCGTTTCGGTAACTTCCACCGCCTTTTTGATTTCTTCCAGCTCGTTCATCAGCGTTTCATCGATCTGAAGCCGCCCGGCGGTATCTAAAATCACCGTGTCGTACCCCATAGACTTCGCGTATTCGATTGCCTGCTTCGCCGTTTTTACGGGCGACTGCGTGCCTTTTTCGAACACTTCGCAGCCCACTTTTTTGCCGACGACCTGCAGCTGAGAAATTGCGGCGGGGCGGTAAATATCGCCCGCCGTGAGAAGCGGTTTCTTGCCCTGCTTTTTTAAAAGATACGCCAGCTTTCCGCACAGCGTGGTTTTGCCCGCGCCCTGCAAGCCGCACATCATAATTACCGTAGGCGGCTTGGGCGCCACCTCGATTTTAGCGTTTTTGCCGCCCATGAGCGCGATCAGTTCGTCGTTGACGATTTTGATTACCTGCTGCGCGGGATTGAGCGATTTTAAAATTTCCTGCCCGACGGCTTTTTCGGAAACCTCGGCGATAAATTCTTTCGCCACCTTTAAGTTGACGTCCGCTTCCAAAAGCGCCACGCGCACTTCGCGCATCGCGCCGCGGATTTCCAGTTCCGTAAGTTTCCCGCGCTTGGTCAGCTTGGAAAATATGTGATTGAGCCGTTCGGAAAGCGAAGAGAACAACGCCATTTTTCCAAAACCTCCCGTTTTATTTCTGCGCCGATTTCAATGCGGAAAGCTCCTTTTTCAGCGCGATGACGCCCAGCTTCGAATCGTATTCTTTCATCTGTTCGCACGAAGTGCGCAGACAATCGGAAACGCTCTGGCGGGAAATACCCTTTTCTTCGCCGATTTCGCCCAGCGAAAGATCGTAATTGAGATACAGTTCGCAGATTTCTTTCTTGCGGGGCGTGAGAAGTTCGCCGTAAGTATCGAAAAGTTCGGTAAACGAACTTTCTTTTTCCGTGCGTACGTCCATAATCATCCGCCTCTTCAAAAAATCTGTTCCCATTATAACAGATAAAAAAACTTCTGTCAAGTAAAAATACATGACAGAAGAAAATTTTTCGGTCTTGTTTAAAACAGTTGCAGAATATCCACGAGAATGGCGAACGCGAAGAGGAAAACGATGCCGATGAAATGAATGGCGGCTTCCACTTTGCGGTTGATGGGCTTTTTGCGAATCCATTCGATGATGCAGAATACCACTTTCGAACCGTCCAGCGCGGGAATGGGCAGTAGATTGAACACGGCGAGATTGACGCCGATAAACGAGGCGATGTTAAGAAAACTCATCCAGCCGCCGCGCGCCTGTTCGGAAGCCACCTTGATGGTAGTAATCGGTCCGCCCATGCTTTTGATGGAAATTTTGCCCGTAACCAGCTGTCCCAGCGAGGAAAGCACCATGCCCGCCTCTTTCCACGAATACGCGAACGAATCGCCCACGGTAACGCCGAATTGTTCCTTTACAGTAACGGAAGCAAGCCCCGTAACGCCGAGCGCTTTTAGAACGCCCGTGGCTTTGCCGAGCGAATCGAATTCGTCGTGCGAGGCGCCCAGCGTGATTTGCAGCGTGATTTGTTTCAGCGCGCCGTTTTCAAGGCGCAGCACTTCCGCCGTAACCGTATCGCCCTTGTTTTTGCCTTTCATCGCCGCCATATAATCGGAGATGAGATACAGCCGCCTGCCCTCGATGCTCATGATGATATCGTCCGCCCGCAAAGGCGTTTGTATCTGCGCCGCGTTTTCCCCCTCGGGAAGGCTCGCCACCCGGTAGAGCGGTCTGCCGCAGGACAAAAACATGACGAAAATGAGAAGAACGCCGAGCAGATAATTCATCGCGGCGCCCGCAAGCAGCACGATGATGCGCTTCCAGGGGGGCTGATCGTTGAATCTTTCGCCCTTGGGTTCGGGGTACGATTCCTCTTCCGCTCGTTCTTTCGCCTCGGCTTGCGCCTGCGGAACCGCCGCGGAAGCGGCAGGCGTTTCAAGCTCGCCGAACGGCGCTTCTTCATCGGGCTGCTTTTCCGTTTTTTCCGCTTGCGGCGCCGCGCCGCCCGCGCTTTCCTCTTCCGTATCGTCCTCGCCGTCGAACGCGCAATATCCGCCGAGCGGAATCACGCGGAGCGCGAACAATTCTCCCGTTTTTTTGCTGCGCTTTTTATAAATCGCGGGACCGAAGCCCACGGAAAATTCGTTGATTTTAAAGCCGAGCGCTTTGCCGGCGAGATAGTGCCCGAATTCGTGAATGGTTACCATGGCGAGAAGAATCGCCACCGCCGCCAGCACGCCGCCCGCATTCTTTAAAAATTCCGTAAATTTTGCGGCAAGTATCGCCTCCATGTTTTTCTCCTTAACAGAATAGCCCGTTTCCGTACGGCTACAATTATCGGCAGCCGAAGCGCGAAATATACGCGCGCGCCGCCGACCGCGAAAGCGCGTCCGTTTCCGCAAGCGCTTCGAAACTATCCACTTTTTGCCCTTTTGTTTCCCCCAGCACGGCTTTCAGACAATCGGCAATCTGCAGAAAGCCGATTTCGCCGCGGAGGAACGCGTACACCGCTTCTTCGCCCGCGCCGTTGAGCGCGCAGGGATAGTTATCCCCCGCCTCGCCCGCCGCCAGCGCCACGGAAAAGCACGGGAATTTTTCCCGCTCGAGCGGCAGAAAATGCAGCGCCGCCAGCTTTTCGAAATTCAGGCTTTCGCAACAGGAAAGCCGCCGGGGATAGGTGAGCGCCAGCTGGATGGGCAATTCCATGGACGGAACGCCCAGCTGCGCGATGACGGCGCCGTCCTCGAATTCCGCCATGGAATGCACCACGCTTTCGGGATGCACCAGCGCGTGAATTTTCGAAAACGGGGCGTTGTACAGATGATGCGCTTCGATGACTTCGAAGCCCTTGTTTAAGAGCGTGGCGCTGTCGATCGTGATTTTCGCGCCCATGTTCCACGTGGGATGTTTCAGGGCGTCCGCCGCCGTTACGCTTTGCAACTCTTCCGCGGTTTTCGAATAGAACGGACCGCCGCTCGCCGTGATAAGCAGCCGCCTGAAAGGCGTATCGCGCCGGAAATTCAGCGCCTGCCAGAGAGCGGAATGTTCGCTGTCTACCGGGCGGATTTCCGCGCCGTGTTTCTGCGCTTCGCCCATGAAATACTCGCCGCCGCACACCAGCGTTTCTTTGTTGGCGAGCGCGACGGGCATGCCGAGCCGAGCCGCCGCAAAGGAATAGGATAGCCCCGCGAACCCGCTTGCCGCCACCAGCGCGACGTCGGCGCCGCCGAAAACTTCCAGCGCCTCTTTTTCGCCGCAATAAAACGCCGTGCCCTGCGGCAGCGCGCCGCGGATGGTTTCACCCGATTTTTTATCGGCGACGGCGGCGATTTTCGGGCGGTATCTGCGTATGATTTCCGCGAATTTTTCGCTGCCGTGCCCTGCCGCCGCGGAATACAATTCAAACTCGTCGGGATGTTTGTCGATGACGGACAGCGTTTGCGTGCCGATAGAGCCCGTTGCGCCGATGAGTGCGATTTTTATCATTTTTGCGTTTTCCTTATTATGCTGCGCCATCGTGGGATATGCTACGACTCGCGGGATTTGCTACGCCCCTCATCCGTCAAGGCTTCGCCTTGCCACCTTCTCCCGGGGGAGAAGGCTCTGACAGAAGCGGGCGCGTTTTTGCGCTTACGCGACGGGCAGCGCGCCGATGACGACGAATACGAGGTACACCGCCGCCGTGGCGAACAAAGTGCCGTCGATTCTGTCCATGACGCCGCCGTGTCCCGGAAGAAGCTTGCCCATGTCTTTGATGCCCGCCTTGCGTTTTACGCAGCTTTCGGCGAGATCGCCGAATTCGGTTGCCGCCGCCGTAACCAGTCCGATAAGGAGATACACGGGCAGAAACAGGTACATTTTTTCGAAGCTGCCCGCCACGGCGTTGTAAGAAAAGTAGAGAATCGCCGCGCCGACAAGTCCGCCGACAAGCCCGCCGACGCCGCCGATGACCGTTTTATTCGGAGAGACGGACGGAGCCATTTTTTTCGGGAATTTCTTTTTCATGAATCTGCCGAACACGTACGCGATGGAATCGGCGAACGGCGAGATGACGAAAATGCAAAGGACGGCGAGGTTGGAATCGAACGCGTATTTTTCAAGTCCTTCCGCGGGCAGGTGATTGGCAAGCGAGAGAAGGACAAGAAGCGCCGTGGGATATGCCGCGGCGAAAAACGCCGCGCCCGTGTTGGAGATACCCGTTTCCGCGTGGCGGACGACGAGCAACGAAACGAGATAAAAGGCGAGAACGAGGAACGTTACCCCCGCCGCGCGGGCGCCGCTGCCGTAAAACTGCTGAAAAAGCGCGCACGCGGGCACGCATGCCGCCGCGAACGCCATGACGCCCGCCGCCTGCGCTTTGGTAGGCGCCGGGAAAGTTTCCGCCGCGGTTTCGGAGCCGTCTTTGAGTTTGTTTTTGTTGCCGAGCGCGCCGAACGCGCGGAGCATTTCGAACGTGCCGATAAGCGAAAACAGCCAGATAAGCGCGTCGAAGCACAAATCGGACACATAAATTTTTAACAGATAGAATACGGCGAGAACCGCTACGTAGCTCGCCCCCGTGATAAGACGTATTCCCATACGCTTTATTCTCCTTTTTCTTCCGTAGATTGCGTATTTGTTTCCGTACCTTCCTCTTTTTTGAAATCATTTTCGGAAGAATCGTCGTTTACGAGGCATTGTTCGTCGGTTTTGCCGAAACGGCGCGTGCGGGTTGCGTACGCGATCAATGCTTCGTCCAGATCTTTATCGGAAAAATCCGGAAACATTTTATCGGAAAAATACAGTTCCGCATAGGCGCCTTGCCAAAGCAGGAAGTTGGAAAGCCGCAGCTCTTTTCCCGTGCGGATGATGAGATCGGGATCGGGCAGCCCCGCCGTGTAGAGAAATTCGGAAATATCCCGTTCGGTAACCGCTCTGCCCTCGCTTTTCGCTTTTTCCGCCGCTTTTTCCGCCGCCCGCGCGATTTCCGCGCGGGACCCGTAGCCGAGCGCCACGTTTACCCCCCTGCCCTCGTACATTGCGGATTCTTCCTGCGCCTGAAGCAGAAGTTTCTGCACGTCGGAAGGGAACAGCGACAAATCGCCGATGACGCGGACGCGCGCTTTGCGCTCCGCGATTTCGCGCATGCAGGGTACGAAATGATTGCGGATTAAATCGAACAGACAATCGAGTTCCTTCTGCGGGCGGGAAAAATTTTCGGTGGAAAGCGCGTACACGGTAACGTAATTCACGCCGACGTCAAGCGCGTGGCGCAACAAACCCATCATTCTGTCCATGCCGTAACGGTGCCCCACGGAACGGGGCAGCAGACGTTTTTTCGCCCACCTGCCGTTGCCGTCCATGATGACGCCGATATGGCGCGGCAGACTTGCGGCGCACGGCAACGCGGCGCCTGCTTTTATTTTATTCTTTTTCATAGCGTTTCAGAACCGTTTACGCAAGGCGCCCGTCAGATGGACATCAGGTCTTTTTCTTTCGCCGCGATGATGGCGTCCAGCTTCGTCATGGCGGAAGTTACGCTCTTTTCCGCATCCGCTTCGCACGCCGCGGCTTCGTCCTCGGAAAGTTCTTTCGCCGTTTTCATCTTTTTGATGACGTCCATGGCGTTTCTGCGGGCGTTGCGGATTTCCACCTTGGTTTCTTCGCCCATTTTCTTGATTTGCTTGACAAGTTCCTTTCTGCGTTCCTCCGTCATGACGGGGAACACGATGCGGATGACTTTGCCGTCGTTCGTGGGGGTAAGCCCCAGATTGGACTGCAGAATGGCTTTTTCCACCGCTTTTAACAGCGATTTATCCCACAGGGAAATCTGCAGGCATCTTGCGTCCAGCGCGCTGACGTTGCCGAGCTCGATGAGTTTGCTCATGCCGCCGTACGCTTCCACTTCGATTCTGTCGAGAATGTGCGGGTTGGCGCGCCCGGCGCGGATGGCGGAATATTCCCCCTCCAGCGAATCGATGGCGCGTTCCGACGCGTCCTCAAGCTCCAGCATCATCTCTTCGATTTTTTCGTTTTCTATCATTATATTTGCCTCCGTTTCGGTTTTTTTATTGTTTCGTTGCGGACGTTACTCCGCGGAAATGAGCGTGCCGATCTTCTCGCCGCACACGGCGCGAAGAATGGAATCTTTTTCGTTCAGACCGAACGCGAGCGTGGGAACGCCGTTTTCCATGCACATGGTAGCCGCCGTGGAATCGATGACTTTCAGCCCCTGATTCACGATGTCGGTATAAGTAAGTTTATCGTACTTCTTTGCGGCGGGGTTGGTTTTCGGATCGGAATCGTAGATGCCGTCTACGTTTTTCGCCATTAACAGAACGTCCGCCGAAATTTCGCAGGCGCGGAGCGCCGCCGCCGTATCGGTGGAGCAGTAGGGATGCCCCGTGCCGCACGCAAAGATGACGATACGCCCTTTTTCGAAATGTCTGAGCGCCTTGCGCATGACGAGCGGTTCCGCGATGGAAATCATGTTGAGCGCCGTCTGCACGCGCACGGGTACGCCGCGCTGTTCGATGGCGTCCATCATGGCAAGCGAGTTCATCACCGTGGCGAGCATGCCCATCTGGTCTGCCGTGGAACGATCCATTTTCGTGCCCTGTCTGCCGCGCCAGAAATTGCCGCCGCCGATAACGACGCCGATTTCCACGCCCATAGCGTGCACTTTCACGATTTCGTCCACTACCCCCGCGATAACTTCCTGATTGAGCCCGAAGCCCTGTTCGCCCGCGAGCGCTTCGCCCGAAAGCTTGAGTAAAATCCTTTTGTATACAGGTTGCATGTTGTATCCCTCCGTAAGGTATGATTGTTATGATTGATTCCGATTGAACCGCCGGTTTGTTTCCGGCGGTTTTTGCCGAAAAAATGAAGTTCGCCGAATTTTTTTCAGTCAAGGGGAAGCCTTGACGATACGCGCCGTTTATAAAAACAGACAGGCGTCGCCGAACGAGAAAAAGCGGTATTTATGTTCGACGGCGTATTTGTAAACGCCGAGGATTTCTTCCCTGCCCGTCAGGCACGCCACCAGCATGACGAGCGTGCTTTCGGGTAAGTGAAAATTGGTAATCAGTCCGTCGACGCACTTCATTTTGTAAGGCGGATACAGGAAAATTTCCGTATTGCCTTTCTGCGCGCGCACAAAGCCGTTTTCGTCCGCCACGCTTTCCAGCGTGCGCACCGACGTGGTGCCCACGGCGATCACCCGCCGCCCCTCTTTTTTTGCGCGGTTGATGATTTCCGCCGCCTCTTCGGAAACTTCGTAATATTCCGAGTGCATTTTGTGATCGGTGATGATTTCTTCGGAAACGGGGCGGAACGTGCCCAACCCCACGTGCAGCAGCACTTCCGCGATTTCCACGCCCATGGCGCGGATTTTATCCATCAGCTCTTTCGTGAAATGCAGCCCCGCCGTGGGTGCGGCAGCCGAGCCGTCCACTTTGGAGTACACCGTGTTGTAGCGCGTTTTATCTTTGAGCTTTTCGTGAATGTACGGCGGCAGAGGCATGGTGCCCACGCGGCTTAACACGTCCTCGAAAACGCCGTCGTAAGTAAACTCCACGATACGTTCGCCCGAATCGGTAACGTCTTTCACGGTGAAAGACAGTTCGGGAGAAACGGTCATCGTAACGCCGATTTTTCCCTTTTTGCCGGGACGCATCAACACTTCCCACGTGCGCGTATCGTAGCGCTTTAAAAGCAGCACTTCCACGTTGCCGCCGTGTTCCGTCTTTGCGTAGATACGCGCGGGAATCACCCGCGTATCGTTTACCACCAGCACGTCGCCGGGGCGAAGATATTCGGGTAAATCGTGAAAGATTTTATCTTCGATGGTTTTGTTTTTCAACGAATACACAAGCAGGCGCGAAGAATCGCGCGGTTCGGCAGGCGTCTGCGCGATGAGTTCTTCGGGCAGTTCGTAGTAAAAATCGCTCTTTTTGTATACCGTTTTTTCCGTATGATTGTTTTCCTGCATAATTTCCGCCATAATGTCCGCCGCCCGTTAATAATTTTCGTCGCCGGAATCGTCGAACAGAGAAAGTTGCGATTTCTGCTTTTCGGAAGGTCGTTTGCCGAGATGTTCGTACGCCGCTTTCAGGCAGATTCTGCCGCGGGGCGTGCGCGCGATGAAACCCAGCTGCAATAAGTACGGCTCGTAGACGTCCTCGATGGTGCCCGCATCCTCGCCCGTGGTGGCGGCGATGGTATCCAAGCCCGCGGGGCCTCCGCCGAATTTATCGATAAGCGCGAGAAGGATACGCCGATCCGTTTCGTCCAGCCCCAGTTCGTCGATTTCCAGCCGCTGAAGCGCGAAGCGCGCGTCGGAAAGAGTGATGGCGGCGTTGCCGTGCACCAGAGAAAAATCGCGCACGCGTTTTAAAAGTCGGTTGGCGATACGGGGCGTGCCGCGCGAGCGCCGCGCGATTTCTTCCGCCGCGTCGTCCTCGATGGAAATTTCCAGAGCGTTCGCGGAGTTTTGTATGATGGTTTTCAGTTCCGCCGGCGTGTACATTTCCAGACGGTTGATAATGCCGAAGCGATCGCGCAGAGGCGAAGCCAGCATGCCCGCTTTGGTGGTGGCGCCGATGAGCGTGAATTTTTTTAAAGGGAAGCGGATATTGCGGGCGGAAGGTCCCTTTCCCACGATGATATCCAGCGCGAAATCTTCCATTGCCGAATACAGCGTTTCTTCCACGCTGCGGCTTAAACGGTGGATTTCGTCGATGAACAGCACGTCGTTTTCGTTGAGGTTGGTTAAAATGGCGGCAAGATCGCCCGAACGTTCGATTGCCGGTCCGCTGGTGAGTTTGATGGAAACGCCGAGTTCCGCGGCGATGATGTGCGCCAGTGTGGTTTTACCAAGCCCCGGCGGGCCGTACAAAAGCACGTGGTCCAGCGCGTCGCCGCGACTTCTGGCGGCGGCGATGTATACGGCGAGATTTTCTTTCACCTTTTCCTGCCCTACGTAACCTTCCATGGTTTTGGGGCGGAGCACGTTCTCCTCGCCGTCGTATTCCGTCTTTGTGGAAACGATTAAGTTTTCGTCAAAGTCCTCTTCTTCGTACATAATGTTGCCGTTGACGCTCCGTTTGTTGTGTTTTTTGATGATTTTTAAATATTTTTCGGGGGAATTTTTTATCGGGCTACGCTTCGGAAAAGCCCCGCACTTTGTTTGAAAATTCTTTTACGGAAAACAGGTTGCGCCCATTTGACGGGTTTCCGATAAAAAATATCCGTCCGGAATAAGTTACGCCCCTCATCAGTCTGTTTCACAGACAGCTTCCCCCCCGAGGGGAAGCCTTGACAAAGGCAAGGATTACCCTTTTTGCCGAAAAAAATGAAGTTCGCTGAATTTTTTTTCAGGCAAGAGGGGAAGCCTTGACGAAGGCAAAATGAAAACCTATCCTCTATCGTCTGCTTGCGCAGACACTTTCCCCGAAGGGGAAAGCAAGGGGGGCGGTAGCGCACCGAAGGGGAAAGCAAGAAATAATGCCGACTCAACGGAACAGGCGAAGCCTGCCCGAAGGCGAAACGCAAGGTTGACGCAGTATATCGGGACGTATACGGAAAAAATCAGCCCTGCAGGGCGCGGCGGATAATCGCTTCCAGATCGTTCGCCCCGCTCTCTTTCGCGCGCTTCACCGCCTGAACGCTTTCGTTGCGGGTAAAGCCGAGGTTCTGGAGCGCGGAAACCGCCTCTTCGTCGACGTCCGAAAGTTTCTCGCCGCCGACTGCCGGGACGCCGAAATCGCCGCTTTGACTCATGACTTCCGCCGCCGAAATTTTGCCGTGCAGTTCCAGCACGATTTTTTCCGCCGTCTTTTTGCCCAAGCCTTTGGCTTTCGAAAGTTTCTTCACGTCCGCCAGCATAATCGCTTCCGCCGCCTCGTCCGCCGACATGGAGGTGAATACCCCCATCGCGCTTTTCGGGCCGACGCCCGATACGGACGTGAGCCGCGCAAACAGCTCTTTTTCTTTCGGCGAATCGAAACCGAACAGCGTGATGCCGTCCTCTTTGACGTGCATGGAAACGTACAGTTCGATTTCGGCGCCGAAGCGCGCTTTGGAAAACACGCTTGCCGAACAATATAATTCGTAGCCCACGCCGTGCACTTCGAGAACGAGCGTTTCCGCGCCGATATCGATGACGCGCCCTCTTAAATAAGCTATCATTCAATGCTCCTTTAACGTTTCTTCGCCGCCGCATACAGTGCGGCTATCTTCGCTTCGCGTTCTTTTTCCGCGTCTTTTTTTGCCCGGACTTTCGCTTTGTCCAGCGCGGCCTCCGCGCGGGTTTTGGTGGAACGGATATCGCGCGCGTCGCGGAAATAGGTGGTGGGCGCCGTGTTGTTGCCCGCCGTGCGCGTGGTATTACCCACCGTGAAAAGCGAACCGAAGCGGTTTGTAAAGCCGTGGCACATCGCCGCGGCAAGCGCGTCCGCCGCGTCGTCCGGGCGGGGCACCGTCTGCAATCTGAGCAGCGTGGTTACCACTTCCTGCATCTGCTTTTTATCGGCTTTGCCGTAGCCCGTGATTGCCTGTTTGATTTGCATGGGCGTGTATTCGAAGAGAGCGGAACAACGTTTCGCGCAAGCCAGAAGCGCCACGCCGCGCGCCTGCGCCACAGCGATGCCCGTGGTGATGTTTTTGGTAAAAAACAACTCTTCGAAAGCGATTTCGTCCGGGTGATAACGATCGAGAATCGCATTGACTCCGCGTTCTAAAATGGCGAGGCGGACGGGCAGATTCTCCTCTTTGGGTGTGGTAACGACGCCGTAATCGAGCGCGGTGAACACGCCGCGTTCGTCTCTTTGTACAACGCCGAAACCCATTGTGGCAAGCCCCGGATCGATGCCGAGAATAATCATACGCACTACCCCGAAAATAAACGAAATCGCGAGATTGCAAAATCTCTCTTGAATAATTATAGCGAAATACGGCGGACTTGTCAAGTGCAATGCTTGCACGCGTGGAAATTCGGGCGATTTTTTTGGCGCTCGACAAAAAAACGGACAAAACGTCGCGGAATACGACAAAAAAACGGCGGAGTTTGCTCCGCCGCCGTCCGATATGAGGTTATTTGTCAATGAAGCCGCCCTTTGGTTGAAAAATTTTATACGGAAAACCGGTTGCTCCCCTTGACGGGGAATTTCCGATAATCAATTTCCGTCCGGAATATGTTACGCCCCTCATCAGTCGCTATTCGCGACAGCAGGCTGCCGAAGCTGCTGCTTTCAAACGAATTTTTTGCTTTTCGTTTATTCGGCTGCCCCTCATCAGTCAACTTCGTTGACAGCTTCCCCCCAAGGGGAAGCCTTGACGAAGGCAAGGATTACCCTTTTTGCCGAAAAAATGAAGTTCGCTGAATTTTTTTCAGGCAAGAGGGGAAGCCTTTGAAAGAGGCAAAATTAAAACCTATCCTCTATCGTCTGCTTACGCAGACACTTTCCCCGACGGGGAAAGCAAGGGTTAGAGCGAGATTAAAAAGTCTCTGTTTTTAGTGCTCTTTAATCGAGCGCCTTCAAAGCGAGATTAAAAAGTCTCTGAGCTTATCGGCAATTTTCGCGGCGCCGAGATCGGACGGATGCAAGCCGTCCGGCATATACTTTTCGCGGATGACGTCTACCGACGGCTGCATGCCGCTCATTTTCCATAAATCAAGCACGGGCAGCGAATAATATTCCGCTACCTCGCGGATGGCTTCCACGTATTTTTTCAGCGGTTCGCAGGGGATTCCGCGTTCGTTGATGGTTACGTTTTCGGAAAGACGATGCAACGGCGTAAGAACGATTATATCCTTTTCGGGGAATCTTTCGAGGAGCTGCCTGTATAAAACGTGCAGGGCGCCGTAAAACGTATACACCGTGTTATCGGTAAATTTGCCGATGGGTGCGTCGCCGTGCCCGAAATCGTTCGTGCCGCCGAACACTACCACGACGTCCGCCGAGGCGTCCATTTCCTCCACGCGCATGTTGAAATCGCGGTCGAACAAATCTTCCGTAACGACTTTTTGCCGCGCGATACGCGTGCCGCTTATGCCGTAATTGAGCGCCACGCCGCCGGTAAGACGCGCGAATACGTCGGTGTATCTGTTTTCTACGCAACTTGCGCCTACCCCTTCCGTGATGCTGTCGCCCAAAAAAGCGACCGTTTTCCCTGCTATATCCATAATTGCTCCTTTGAATAAAAATAAGTATGCGTTTATTTAACTGCCCCTTGATTGAAAATTTCCGGTGGAAAATTTTAATCAAAAATGGCTACGCCCCTCATCAGTCAACTTCGTTGACAGCTTCCCCCCCAAGGGGAAGCCTTGACGAAGGCAAGGATTACCCTTTTTGCCGAAAAAATGAAGTTCGCTGAATTTTTTTCAGGCAAGAGGGGAAGCCGCGAAGCGGCTATATCGTTTTTGTGAAAGTTACGAAGCCGTCCGGTTCGAGTCCGTCCTTTTTATACAGCGTCTGCGCGCTCTGGTTGGTGTTTAAAACTTCCAGCGTGATTTCCGTGGCGCGATCGCGGAATTCGTTTTCAAGCCACTTCAAAAACGCGCCGCCGTAGCCGTGGTGGCGGCTGGTAGGACAGATGTACAGCTCGTCAAGCACTAAAATGTTGCCGCCCTCTTCGTTGCACCAGTAGGACGAAACGAGCGCGTAGCCGATTGGCTGCAGAGTTTCTTTATCGGTGAACAGGTACCCCCACAGATTTTCGTGCCGTTCCACCACCCGATCGAACGTTTGCGCGGCGGCAAGCGCGTTGTACGGCTTGAGCGTGGCGTTTGAGGAATAAAATTCGTTGCAAAGGCGTAGAAATACGTCTTTATCCTTTTTTTCAAATTCTTTGATTTGCATAAACCACTTTTATTTTTAATATAGTCGGTTGTTAAAGTTTAGCACTTTTTTCCCCGATTGTCAAGGCGAAGAACGATAAAAAACAATCAAAACGAAAAAAGATAAAAAATTTTTGGCACTATCCCCCTTGACGCGCGAAAAAAACGTGATATAATTTTTGCGCGACGGGTAGGAGAAACTTTGCGGGCGGCGCAGGCGACGAGCGCTTTTCCCGCGGCATTCAAACACGGCGGAAAAGCCGCGTTCTTCGTTATTTCGGAAATCATAAGGAGGGATTTTATGAAACTGAAATTTTTCTTCGACTATCTGTCTTATGCCGTACCGGCTTGCGCTTTTTCGCTGCTTGCCAAGCTGTTTTCGTATCTGAGCAAAAAATGCGCCGCTCTCGCTTCACGGGCGGAGCATCTGCTGGAACGACAACAAACGAAGCTGGATGAATTGAAAAAGCGCGGAGAACGCCCCGGAAACGAAGCGTAACGCCGCCAAAACGGCTGCGGCACGATACGGCGCGACGATTTTCCCGATTGCTTTTACGGCAATCGGGGAAATTTTTTTGTAGAAGCTTTTTTATCCTCTCTCGGCGCTGCGCGCCACTCTCCCCGAAGGGGAAAGCAAGTGATAAAAAAAATTCCTTTCGGGGCGTTTTTCGCATATTCGGAAGAATTTTTTCGCATACTTTCGGCGTGAACACCTTTGACGATTTCAAAAACGAAAAATTTTCCGCCGCGCTGAAAGAAAACGAACGGATCATTAAAAAAATTCTGCCGTCCGACGATATTCTGATTTATTCTTTCGAATCGGGCGGAGGCGTGCCGTGCGCCGTGATTTATGCGGACGGCATGGTGAACAAGCAACTGCTCGGCGACCTTGCGGCGCGCCCTCTTTCTTTTGTAAAAAGCAGAACGCTTACGACGGAGGAAGTGAAAAAAGCAGTGCTCTTCCCCGAACTGAAAATTGCCGGAACCCCCGCCGACGCAGCGCGGGAAATTCTTGACGGAAATTCTTTGCTGCTCATTCAAGGTTGCGCCGAAGGCGTGATTGTAGGCGCGAAAACGGTGCCGCAACGCGCCGTTACCGAGCCGCAGACTTCCATTGCGATCAAAGGTCCGCGCGAGGGGTTCGTCGAGGATGTGAAAACGAACATGGCGCTTGTGCGCAAGCGCCTGAAAACGGGGAATTTACGCTTCGAATACGCGCATGCGGGAAAGCAATCGGATACTTCGATCGCGCTGTGCTATCTGGAAGGGATTGCGGACGCAAAGGTGCTGGCGGCAATCAAAAAACGGCTTTCGGAAATCAACACCGACATCATCGCCGATTCTTCGTATATCGCGACGTTTCTGGCGCCGCGCCGCTACACGCTGTTCAAGGAGCTGGGCACGACGGAAAAACCGGATATTTTTGCGGCGAAAATCGCGGAAGGGCGCGTCGGAATTTTAGTGGACGGCTCCCCCGTCGCGCTGACGGCGCCGTATGTTCTGACGGAAGATTTTCAAACCGCCGAGGACTACTTCGTATCCCCGTTTGCCGCCAGCGTGCTCCGTCTGCTTCGTTTTTTCGCCGTGGCGATTTCGTTATTGCTGCCCGCGTTTTACGTATCTTCGCAGCTGTTTAAAATTCAACTGATACCGCTGAATTTAACGCTGACGATTGCGGGAAGCATCCGCGGGTTGCCGCTTTCGCCGTCTTTGGAAATGTTTCTGGTATTGTTGGTGCTGGAAATTTTAAAGGAAGCAAGCATACGCATGCCGAAATACGTGGGCATGGCGCTTTCGGTGGTGGGCGCGCTGGTACTGGGCGATACCGCCGTTTCGGCGGGATTCGTTTCCTCGCCCGCGATTATCATCGTGGCTTTTTCCGGCATCTGCCTGTACACGGTGCCCGATTTTGTGGAAACGGGAAGTCTGCTGCGCTGGCTGTTTCTGATTGTGGCGGGCAGCGCCGGTCCGTTCGGCATTGTTCTTCTGATTGCGTTTCTGCTGTACTACCTGATCACCGCGGACGCGTTCGGGGCGCCGCCGCTTGCCCCCTTTGCGCCGCTTGTAAAACGCGACCTGAAAGATTCGGTGCTGAAAACGGACGCGTACGCGCTTTCGCTGCGGCCCGAAATGTTCCGCATGAAAAACCGACGGCGGCTGAAAGACGGCTTTGGACGGAACGCCGCGGGAGAAGGCGGAGCAAACGGAAAACCGGGGGACGGGATTATAACGGACGCGCAGAAAGCGAAAGAACAGGCGGAAAAGGAGGAACGATGAACGATATTTCCACGATGTTGCCGCCGCTCGGAAAATCGGGCGGGGCGGGAGAACAGCTACGCGCGGGAACGGACGGCGCGCGGACAAAGACGGGACCGCTCTGCCGCCGCCAGCTGTGTTTTATTCTTGCGTTTATTCTGCCCGTATCGAAACTTCTGGAAGCGCCGTCGCTGCTGGCGTATTTTTCGAAGGGCGATTTGCTTGTGCCTGCATTTTTTCACTATGCGTTGCAGACGGGCGTTTTAATCGCGTTGCTGTACGCGTGTTCGCGCAGCGAAAAAACTTTGTTCGAAAGGCTGTGCGACGTTTCCAAGCCGCTTGCCGCGGGCGTTTATATCGTTCTGGCGGCGTATTTCGTGTTTTCGGATTTGTTTCCGCTTTTAGACGTGGAACGGTTTGCCAATACGTCGTTTTTCGATACGGCGCCCGCCGTTTCGGCGTTTCTGCCGTTTTTTCTATTATCCGCGTTCATCTGCGTGAAAGACGAAAAGGCGATCGGGCGGAGCGCGGATTTGTGCATGCCGATTTTTTTGTTCTCGTTTTTCGGTTTGATTTTCATGGCGCTCGGCGAGGCGGATTTCTCGGAATTGCTCCCTTTGTTCGGTTCCTCCGCCGAGGCGAATGTCAAGGGCGTGTATCATTCGTTCGTGCATTTTTCGGATACGGCGCTGATGATTCCGCTGCTCGGCGCATACCGTTACGAAAAAGGCGACGGAAAAAGAATCGTGGGCGCGTATGCGGGCGGAGGCGCGTTTGTTTTATTGTTCCTCGCCGTGTTTTACGGGGTGTTCGGGGCTTTGGCGCCGCGGGAAACGTATGCGTTCGATAAGATTGCGAGATATTTTTCCGCGCTGGACGTTGTGGGACGCGTGGATTTGCTGTTAGTGTATCTGATTACGGTAGTGCTTTTATACGCCTATGCGCTGCCTCTGCAGCTGGCGGTGATTTGTTTGTGCGGGGCGTGCGGAACGAAAAGATACGGCAAAGCGGAACCCGCTTTGGAAGAAGCGCGGAAAGCGGATAGGCGCAGATTGATTTTTTCGCTGTGCATCAACGGGGCGACGATGATTTTCGTATTGACGTGCGCGAGGCATTACCGGTTTTTTTATTCGCTGATGACGTCGAAACTGTTTTTCGTGTTTCCGATTTTTTCGGTGCTGTTGCCGCTATCGTTTCTGCTGTTGAAGGGGGATAAAAAAAATGAGTTTCAGGGGAAAAAACGGGCATAACTCTTTGCGGCGGAAAACGCCCGTGATTTACGTGCTGGCGGTGATTTTTCTTACCATATTGTTCTTTTCGAACGATTTCGGACTGGTGGACATTCAGAAAACCGCGATTGTGCTGGCGGTGGGCATCGACCGCGAAAACGAAGAATTTATCGTAAATTCGCGCATAGCCGTCCCCTCTTCTTCCGGCGACGGGAAAGCGGCGGCGGATTCGATTCAGGTGGAAACGCGCGGCGATACCGTGGGCGCGGCGATTCAGAAAATCAACGTGAAAACGGGCTGGTACCCGAAACTGGTGTTTCTGAATTTAATCGTTCTGGGAGAAACGGCGACGGAGAAAAATACGTTTGAATCGCTGGATTATTTTCTGCGAAACGACTATATGTCCGACGATTGCAAAATTTGCTGCTGCGAGGGAAAGGCGGGCGAGCTGCTGAATACAAAAACGACGGCGGAAAGCATTCCTTCTCTTTCCGTGGGAAAAATTCTTTCCAACCACTCCGCCACGACGGGACTTGCCGCCGTTGCCACGCTGCGGGAATTCGCCGCGGGGTATTACGGCGTATCGAACAGCGGGTATATGCCCGTACTGAAAGTCGACGAGCTTGCGGGCGGCGCTTCGGACAGCTCGTCCGGAAATTCCTCGGACGGCACTTCGGGAGGCTCTTCCGGCGAACAAGAAGGCGGGCAGAGCGGCGGCGGGCAAGAGGAAACAAATTCGGGCGGGGCTTCAGAAACTTCGCAGGGCGGTTCCGGCGGCGAAAGCGGCGGAAAAACGTTTTCGGCGACGGAAACGGCGCTGTTTTCGAACGGCGTGTACCGCGAAAAACTGACGAAAGACGAAACTTTTGCGTTTTTATGCGTGAACGGCGGCGTGCGGCTGGCAACGTTCGACGCGGAATACGGCGGCGTGAATTACACGCTGATGATTAAAAAAAGCAAGCCGAAAATCAAATTTTTCGTGGACGACTTCGCGGCGCCGCGACTGAGCGTTTCTATGGAAATGATTGCGGAACTGCAGGACATTTCCTCTTCGCAGACGATTGTGGAAATCGCCGCGCCCGGAAAAACGAAACAAGCCGTGCTGGACGAGGCGGGGAAAAAACTGACGCGGCTGATAAAATCGGTTTTCGAAAAAAGCCGCGCGAACAACTGCGATTTGTTCGACGCGGGAAAACGGCTGCAAAAATATGAAAGCGCGTATTATAACGCCTACCGAGACAATATTCTGGAACGGCTGCTTTTTTATGCGGACGTGCGATTTTCCTCCGCGCAGTGATTGCCGGCGATTGCATGCGATTGCCTGCGATTGCCGCGGCGCCCATGGAAAATCAGCTTTGAAACGCAATATTGAATCGCGGAAAAAGCGGGTTGAATACGCCCGCTTTTTTAATTAACAAAAATTTTTTAAACTTTTTTTGAAAAAAGTATTGACAAACGAAAAATATGTGGTATAATAAAAGCGAAAAGAGAGAAAAACAAACAAAAATTGTTCTCGACTTTCAAATAACAGCGAGGTGAAGTCCGATGCACAACTGAATTTTCGAATACGATTCCCCGCTCAGTACAAACGCAAATTAAAACGGGCGGCAGGACGAACAGGAAAAAATCCGTTGAGGAGGAAACGATCTTCAAGTAAAGGCGCAAAAGAAGAAGCCGGAACGGCTTCGGAAAAAATCGGGAGGAAAACGCTATGTTGTTTAAAAAGACTATCCTCTGCTTTTACATTAAATACTGAAAAGGAGATACTCCGACGTACCATTTCAAGCAGGAACTTCATTAAATCGGCTCCGTATTTACGGCGGCGAGGAAATTAACGCCGCTTCGGATAAAGAACCAACGCAAACGGGAACGCCGATTGCCATTTAAAAACAGTTCCTTACAACTGCATAATTTTTGAGATAAAATATCGGGATTGCCAGAACGGCAATCCCGAATTTTTTCGTCGTTTGAAATTTTTCATCAAGGAAACAAGATACGCCCCTTTGAAAAATTCCGGTGGAAATTTTCAATCAAAAACGGGCTATGCCCCTTGATCGAAAAATCCCGGTGGAATATTTCAATCAAAAATGGGCTACGCCCCTCACCACCTTGCTTCGCAAGGAGCCTCCCCCCCAAGGGGAAGCCGCGTAGCGGCTGACAATTTTTGCCAAAAAAAATGAAGTTCTCTGAATTTTTTTCAGGCAAGGGGAAGCCTTGACGAAGGCAAGGGGAAAGCAAGGGGAAAGCAAGGGATTATTCCAGTTCGAAGGCGCCGGTGTATAACTGATAGTAGACGCCCTTTTCGGCGATCAGCTGTTCGTGCGTGCCGCGCTCGATGATTCTGCCGTGATCCAGCACCATGATCGCGTCCGCGTTGCGCACGGTGGAAAGGCGGTGCGCGATGACGAACACCGTTCTGCCTTTCATCAGCTTATCCATGCCGTCCTGTACCAGCGCTTCGGTGCGCGTATCGATGGACGAAGTGGCTTCGTCCAGAATCATTGCGGGCGTATCCGCCACCGCCGCGCGGGCGATGGACAGCAGCTGCCGCTGCCCCTGCGAAAGGTTGGCGCCGTTGCCCGTAAGCATCGTTTCGTACCCCTGCGGCAGGCGCGTGATGAAATCGTGCGCGTTGGCAAGTTTCGCCGCGGCGACGCACTCTTCGTCGGTGGCGTCCAGTCTGCCGTAACGGATATTTTCCATGACGGTGCCCGTGAACAGGTTGGTATCCTGCAGCACGATGCCCAGCGAACGGCGCAAATCGTCCTTACGGATTTTATTGATATTGATGCCGTCGTAACGGATTTTGCCGTCCGCGATGTCGTAAAAACGGTTGATGAGGTTGGTGATTGTGGTTTTGCCTGCGCCCGTGGCGCCCACGAACGCGATTTTCTGTCCGGGCCGCGCGTACAGGGTAATGTCGGTGAGCACCTGCTTTTCGGGCGTGTACCCGAAATCCACGTGATCGAGCACGATATCCCCTTTCAGTTCGGTATACGTGATTTCGCCCGTGGCTTTGTGGAAGTGCTTCCATGCCCAGAGTTCCGTGCGTTCCGTCGTTTCCGTAAGTTCGCCGTTCTCGCCGCGTTTCGCGTTGACAAGCGTAACGTAGCCCTCGTCGGTTTCCGGTTGTTCGTCCATCAGATCGAACACGCGCGAGGCGCCCGCAAGCCCCATGGCGATCATGGAAACCTGCTGCGACATTTCGTTTACCGCCTGCGTGGATCTTCTTGCCATGCCGAGGAACGGGATAATGAAGCCGAACGAGATGGGAACAAGCCCCGTTTTCAGCGTGGAAATACCGATATTGTTGATGCCGGAAGCGAACAGCAAGCCGCCGCAGATGGCGAGGAACACGTACGTGAAGTTGCCGATATTGCCGAGGATAGGACCTAACACGTTGCCGTAGATATGCGCGTTTTTCGCATCGGCGTACAGCTGTTCGTTGTATTTATCGAAGTCGGCTTTGGCGCGTTCTTCGTGCGTGAACACCTTTACCACCTTCTGCCCTTTCATCATTTCTTCCACGAAGCCTTCTTCGCTGCCGAGCGAGCGTTGTTGCGCCACCATGTATTTGGATGAGGCGCCGCCCACTTTCTTGACGACGAGGAACATTAAAACGCAGCAGAGAACGAACACAGCGGACATAATGACGGAATACCACAGCATGAGCGCCACCGCCACGAGCAGCGTGAGCGAGCTGGATAAAAGCGTGGGAAGACTTTGCCCTACCAGCTGACGAAGCGCGTCGGTATCGTTTGTGTACGCGGACATGATTTCGCCGTGCGCGTGCGTATCGAAAAACTTCACGGGAAGCGTTTCCATTTTATCGAACATATCGCGGCGGACGTGATACAGCGTGCCCTGCGTTACCACCGCCATGATGCGGTTGTAGGCAAACGTGGCAAGCAGTGCGAGAAAATAACACGAGCCCATGACGATGATGAACGTGCGGAGTCTGCCCGCAACGCTTTCGTAGCCGTTCGCGATGCCGGGATTCATGATGTCGTCGATGTTTTTCTGCATGAACAGCGAAGAAACAAGTCCGCCGCCCGCGCTTACGACAAGGCATAAAAGCACGGCAAGAAGATGCCATTTATAGTATTTGAAAACATATTTCATCAGGCGCGGAAACGTGCCTTTTTTGATTGCGCCCTTCGCTACGACGCCGCCGCGCATACGGCCGCCTTTCATCCCTGCCATTATGCGTTACCTCCTTCGGATTGCTCCGCGCCGACAACCGCGTCTTCCGCGGTTTTGCCGCGCGTCTGCGATTCGTATACTTCGCGGTAGATTTCGCTGGTCTGCATCAGTTCGTCGTGCGTGCCGCACGCCGCGATTTTACCGCCGTCCATCACGATGATTTTATCCGCTTCTTCCACGCTTGCCACGCGCTGCGCGATGATGATTTTCGTGGTGCCCGGAATTTCCTTTAAAAACGCCGCGCGGATGAGCGCGTCCGTTTTGGTATCCACGGCGGACGTGGAATCGTCCAGAATTAAAATCTTCGGCTTCTTCAGAAGCGCGCGGGCGATGCAAAGGCGTTGCTTCTGACCGCCGGAAACGTTCGTGCCGCCCTGTTCGATATACGTATCGTATTTATCGGGGAATTGCGAAATAAATTCGTCCGCCTGCGCGGCTTTGCACGCCGCGACGAGTTCTTCGTCGGTAGCGTGTTCGTTGCCCCAGCGCAAATTTTCCTTGATGGTGCCCGAAAACAGCACGTTTTTCTGGAGCACGACGGAAACCTGATTACGGAGCGCTTCGAGATCGTACTTTCTCACGTCTTCGCCGCCCACTTTCACCGCGCCTTCCGATACGTCGTACAAGCGGGGTATCAGCTGAATGAGCGAGGTTTTCGAAGAACCCGTGCCGCCTAAAATACCCACCGTTTCGCCCGATTTTATCTGCAGATTGATATCGGACAAAGCGAATTTTTCCGCTTCTTTCGAATATTTGAAGCTGACGTTTTCGAAGGACACGGAGCCGTCTTTCACTTCCGTCAAGCCGTTTTCGGGGCTGACGAGATCGGATTTGCATTCCAGCACTTCGGTGATACGCTTTGCCGATTCGACGGACATGGTGAACATAACCATAATCATTGCCGCCATCATCAGCGAGGAAAGAATCTGCACGCCGTAGGTGATGATTGCGGAAACGTTGGCGGGCGTGAAGCTGCCGTACACGGGGTTGCCGTTTACCGCACTGCCGCCGCCGATGACCATTTTCGCGCCGAAATACGTGATTAAAAGCGAAGCCGCATACATGGCGAACATCATGAGCGGAGAATTGAGCGCGATGATTTTTTCCGCTTTCGTGAAGTCATCGCGGACGTCGCCCGCGGCTTTTTCGAATTTCTTCTGCTCGTAATCTTCGCGCACGAACGATTTTACCACGCGGATGCCGCTGACGTTTTCCTGTACGGAATTGTTGAGCGCGTCGTACTTTTTGAAGATGCGGCGGAACAGCGGCATCGCTTTGCGCATGATGAGGAACAATCCGAACGCGAGGACGGGCAGAATCACCACGTAAATCAGCGTGAGTTTTGCGGAAATCGAGCAGCCCATCACGATGGCGAAAATAAACATCAGGGGCACGCGGATAACGATACGCAGGCACATCTGAAACGCCATCTGCACGTTGGTTACGTCGGTGGTTAAACGCGTTACGAGCGACGAGGACGAAAATTTATCCACGTCTTTGAACGAGAAATCCTGCACGGCGTAGAACAAATCTTTCCGAAGATTTTTCGCGAAACCGCAGCTGGCGATTGCGGCGTACTTGCCGCCCATCACGCCGCCCGTCAGCGAAAAAATCGCGAGGACGAGCATGACGCCGCCGTAGCGCAGAATCTGCGCCATGGGTACGCTGCCGCTTGCGTCGGTTGCCAGCATTTTCGTCATCATGAACGGAATCAGGCATTCGCACAACGCTTCGAGCGTCATAAAAAGCGGCGTTACAAGCGCGGGTTTTTTATATTCCCGTACGCTTTTCAACAGTGTTTTTACCATACTTTTCTTTCCTTTTTACCTTACTTATTATACGTTTTATTTGTTTGCTTTAACCTCTTTATCGGCGTCTTTCGTAGGTTCTTCCGTAACTTCGCGGACGTTTTGGTAAATGCGTTCGAGGTTTTTTTGCATCGTTTCCTTTTCCGCATCGGAAAAACCTTTCAGCAGCATGGTTTCGATATCCGCCCGGCGGCGCTTCATCTCGTCGAACGAAGCGTATTCTTTTTCGGTGAGCCGCACCGTTTTCGCGCGGGAATCCGCTTTGCTTTTTTCGCACGTTACGTAGCCTTTTTCGGCAAGCCGCGAGATGATGCCCGATACGGTGGCGTGCGATACGTCGAGATACGTTTCGATTTCTTTCATCGAACATTCGCCGCCCGCGTGCGCGTGCAGAAAAAACAGTACTTTCCCCTGCGCGTACGTAACGTCGTATCCGTAGCCTTTTTTATCGGCATACGCCTGCAGACGTTCGGAAATCTTTTTAAGATATACGCCTACGTCTTTGCGGCGCTCGCAGAAGCTTTTTTCTTCGCGCGTGCTCTCTCCGTCTTTCATGATCGCTCCTTGTTTTTGCTTACCGCCGCGCGTTTTTATATACGCGGCGCCGATTATCTTTATTATATGTAGCGTGCTACAAAAAGTCAAGCGAAAAACGGAAAGTTTTTTCGTTTCACGGAATTTTCATTTTGACGGACGAAAAACGCCGGGAAGCGTGCGGATAAGCGCGGAAACGGATCAGCGCGGCGCAGGCGGAAAGCAAACAAAAAACCGCCCCGACTTTGGGCGGTTTTTTCGCATGAATTTGTTTTGAAAAGTAACCTTTCGGGTTAAATCTTCTCCTTGACTTTCGCCGCTTTCCCGGTGAGATCGCGAAGATAGTACAGTTTCGCTCTTCTCACTTTACCCTTTCTCACTACCGTAATGGAAGCGATTTTGGGCGAGTGAAGGGGATAAGTCTTTTCTACGCCTACGCCGTAAGAAATGTGGCGTACGGTGAAAGTTTCCTGAATACCGCCGTTCTTTCTGGCAATGACGATACCCTCGAAATTCTGAATTCTTTCCTTGCCGCCTTCGATGATTTTGTAGCCTACCTTTACGGTGTCGCCTACGTTGAATACGGGCAGGTCGGTTTTCATGCTCTCCGCGTCGATCGCTTTGATCAGTTCGCTCATTGTTGACTTTACCTCCTTTTTCAAAAACGTAACGTTCTCGATCTGCTGCACGGGTCCTCCCCGCGCCCTTTATCTGTTTAGGTCGGCGGAACGTTCGAAGTCGCTAACTATTATAAAGCATAAGCGGCGGATTCGTCAAGCGTTTTTGCCGCGCTTCCGCCTACTTTTTGCCGAAAAATTGCCAAAAAGCGCAAAGCTTTCGTTTTTTACGCCTTTTTGGCGGCGTTGTTTCGGCGTTTTACAGCCGCTTTCGCGCCGCGGCGACGCGTGCCGGCGGTATTTACAGAAACGGCAGCAGACGGTTGACGTGATCGAGAACGTACGTCGGCTTTTCGGCGCCCCACGCGGCGTTGACTTCGGCGATTTTCACTTCGCCGCTTAAAACGCACAGCGTATCCGCGCCCGCGTTGTTGCCGGAGGCGACGTCGGTGTACAACCTGTCGCCGATGACCACGGTATCCGCCGCCGTTACGCCGACTTTTTTCATCGCGCCGAAAATCATTTCCGGCTTCGGTTTGCCGATAAATACCGGGTTTTTTCCCGTGGCGAGCGCGTACCCCTCGCACATCGATCCGCAATCGGGCACGTAGCCGAATTCCGTGGGGCATACCCGGTCCGGATTCGTGGCGTAATAAGGCACGTTCAGTTCGGTGAGCATCCGGCAGGTAACGTACATTTTTTCGCCCGTGAGTTCGGGATCGTACGCCACCAGAATCGCGCGGGCGGAAGCGGCGTATTCCGTAGTGATATTCAGTCCGCCCTCAAGGCATTCCCGCACGAACGATCGGGTGCCCTGCACGTAAATCAAATCGGAAGCATGCCGCTCTTTCATCAATCGCACCGCCGCCTGCGCGGAAGTGAAAAAATTATCTTCCGTTACGTTTTCCAGCCCCAGACGGTGCAATTTTGCCACGTAATCGCCGACGGATTTCGAAGCGTTGTTGGTGATGAACACCGTTTTGCCGCCGCGCGCCGCGATTTTTGCAAGAAGTTCTTTCACGCCGGGAAACAGACGGTTGCCGAGGTAAATCGTGCCGTCCATATCGAAAAGATAGAGTTTTTTGAATAGCAGCGGCGACGCGTCCTTGCCGTAATAATCTTTCAGCGTGGAATTTTTTTGTATATTCCCTTTCCGCATATTGTCTTTTTGCTTAGCGCCGTCGCCTTTAAAAATTGCCGGTAACGATTAAATCGGCGTCGTCGGAAATGTTTTTTACCAGCACGTCGCCGAGATGTACGGGCAAGCGGCATTTTATGTGTTTCACGGCTTCCATTACCGCGAAAATTTCCGATTTTCTGACGGGCTTGCTTGTTTTCACGGGAATCATTTCGCCGTTTTCGGCGCGCACCGCGGAAGTTACCACGCGGCGCGGGCACACCATTTCCGATTCGGCGTACATTCTGCCGCGCGGACAGGAATTGCCGCGCACGCTTTTTACCTCTCCGTTTTCGGTTTCCGCCGTAATTTCGCAACCGACGGGACATTCGATACAAGTCAACGTTCTAATCATTTTCCGCCTCCAGTTCCACCGTGATTTCGCCGTTTGCGCCGAGAAATTTTTCCTGCGGCAGAACAAGATTTTCCATTTCTCCCGGCACGACGATTTTTTTCTTTTTCTGCGCCAGCACGGTTTCGCCGCATTTTGCCGTTATGGCGCAGTTCCGGAACGTATCCGTTACGCGGAAAAACAGTTTTACGTTGCCCGCCGCGCTTTTATCGATTTTCTGCGGGCACACGTACGAAACGTGCGCGCCGTTTTTCACGGCGACAAGTTCGCCGCGCGCTGCGCCGCGCAACGAGTATTCCGCGGCGCAGCGCCCCGCGATTTCCGCTTCTTCCGATACGAAATCCACGAGATCGTGCACCTGCAATACGTTGCCGCAGGCAAAAATCCCCTCGGCGGACGTTTCGCGCGTCTGCGTAACTTCGGCGCCGCGCGTTTTCGGCGACAGCGTAATGCCTGCGCCTTTCGTGAGTTCGTTTTCGGGAATCAGCCCTACGGAAAACAGTACCGTATCGCAATCGAAGTGCATTTCCGTGCCCGCGATCGGTTGTTTATTTTTATCCACCTTCGAAACGACGACGCCCGTTACGCGTTTTTCGCCCTCGATTTTCGTGATCGTATGGTTGAGATACAGCGGAATACCGAAATCTTCGAGACACTGCGCGATGTTGCGTTTCAAGCCGCTCGAATACGGCATGATTTCGCATACGGCAAGCACTTTTGCGCCTTCCAGAGTCATTCTTCGCGCCATGATAAGCCCGATGTCGCCCGAGCCTAAAATCACGACGCGCTTTCCCGGCATATAGCCTTTGATATTCACGTATTTCTGCGCCGTTCCGGCCGAATATATGCCCGCGGGGCGCGTGCCCGCAACGTTCAGCGCGCCGCGGCTCCTTTCACGGCAGCCCATGGCGAGAATCACGGCTTTTGCCTGCAACGTTACCACGCCGCGCTCTTCGCCGATGACGGTTATTTTTTTATCGGCGGATAAAGACAGCACGGTGGTATTCAGCCACGTTTCTATGTTTCTTTTACGCGCTTCGGCAACAAACCGCGCCGCGTATTCCGGTCCCGCGAGGCTTTCTTTAAACCTCGTCAGCCCGAATCCGTTATGGATGCACTGATTTAATATGCCGCCGAGTTTTTCTTCGCGCTCCACGATTAAAATATCGCGTTCGCCCGCGTCGTACGCGGCGATCGCCGCCGCCAATCCCGCGGGGCCGCCGCCGATAATCACCACGCCGTAATTCGTTTTCGTTTCGTTTGCGCTCATTTCGTTACCCCCTGCAAAAGATAAGATTCGCCGCCGCATTTCGTTACTTTATCAAGCGTTACGCCGCGTTCTTTTGCGATGAGTTCCGCTACGTACGGCTGGCAGAAACCGCCCTGACATCTGCCCATGCCCGCGCGCGTGCGGCGCTTCACGCCGTCGATATCGTTCGCGGGCGGATTTTCGCGGAGGGCGCGCAGAATTTCGCCCTCGGTGATCTGTTCGCAGCGGCATACGATTCTGCCGTAGGCGGGTTCGCGACGGATGAGCGCGTTTTTTTCTTCGACGGTAAGATTTTTAAAGAAATCGTCGGCTTTGCGCGCGCCGTCGAACGCCGCGTTTTTCGTGAGCGGCAACAGTTTGCCCACAAGCTCTTCCACGACGAATTTCGCGATGGCGGGCGAAGCCGTAAGCCCCGGCGATTCGATGCCGGCGAGATGGATAACGCCCTTGGACGTTTTGCTTTCTTCGATGATGAAATCGTGCTTTCCGGAATACGCGCGCACGCCCGCAAACGACGTAATGGTGTTGAACAGCGGCGGATTTTTGCACATTTTACGCACTTTTTCCTGCACGAACGCCAATCCCGCGGCACCGGTTGCCGTGTCCGGCGATTGCGTTTCTTCCGCGGTGGGCCCGAGCAGGATATTATTATCCGCCGTCTGCGTTACAAGGATGCCTTTGCCGAGCTTCGTGGGCGTGAAAAACAGCGTGTGATGCACGAAATCGCCGCTTTCGCGATCCAGCAGGATATATTCGCCCTTTCTTGCGCCGACGGCGATTTCGTCGCCGAACAGCGCCGCGATTCTGCCGCTTGCAAGCCCCGCGCAGTTGATGACGACTTTGCCGCAGACTTCTCTGCCGTCTTTTGCGCGCAGCGTATAGCCGCCGCCCGTCTGTTCCGCCGCCGTTACTTCGAAACCGGTGTACAGCTTCGCGCCGTTATCCATGGCGTTGCCGATTGCCGCTATCGTGAGTCCGTACGGGCAGACGATGCCGCCCGTGGGCGCGTACAGCGCCGCAAGCGCTTCGTCGGAAACGTTCTCTTCCATCGCCCTGAGTTCGTCCCGCCCGATGATTTTCAGCCCCGGCACGCCGTTTTTTTCGCCGCGCTCTTTCAGCTCTTTCAGCGTACCGGTTTCTTCATCGGAAAACGCGACGACAAGCGAACCGTTGTTGCGGTATTTTACGCCGAGCTCCGCGCACAGCGACGGCATCATGCGATTGCCCTCTACATTGAATTTCGCTTTCAGCGAACCGGGCGCCGCGTCGAACCCCGCGTGCACGATGCCGCTGTTCGCCTTGCTTGCGCCCATGCATACGTCGCTTTCTTTTTCGAGCATGCAACAGCTTAACCGATATTTTGCGAGTTCGCGCAGCGTTAATCCGCCGACGACTCCCCCGCCGATGACGATTACGTCGAACATTGTTCATTCCTCCCATTTTCGGTGTATTAAAAGAAAAACGCGTTTAAAAATCACGGAACGCGAACTTTTCCCACGGCAGATCGACGGGCTTTTTCTCCGTTAAAATTTCGTCGGCGTGCAGCAGAAGCGGAAAATCTTCCGCGTTTAAAATTCCCTTGTCAATCAGAATTTTCACCGCTTTTGCAACCCGCGAAATAACAACGAGAGATTCCAGCGTTACGCCGCTGAGTTTTTCTTTCGCTTCGTCGATCGTATATCCCTCGCCGAGCAGAATCCCCACAAGCCTTGTTCTGCCGCCGTACACGGTTACGTACAAATCGCCGAGGCCGATATAATAACTGTTTTCCCTCGCGTTGAAAAGGCGCAGAAGTTTTTGCATTTCTTTCGCCGCCTGAAAGAAAATACCCGCCTGAGAATTGTAATGCAATTCGCTGTTTTCGCCGAACTTCTTTTTATTGACGCCGACGGTGAGCGCGATACCGAGCGCGTAGCCGTTTTTCAGCGCGACGGCCGCTTCCAGCCCGCGCACGTCGGACGTAAGCGAAATATGATAATACTCCGTTTGCAGCAGACTTTTCAAAAAGGAAAGCACAAATTCGTCGCCGCCGCAGAACGCTACTTCCGTCTGATCGTGCGCCACAAGTTCGTAGCTGGTGCAGGGGCCGCCGACGGCGTTGAACGAAATATGTTTATGCAATTTTTCCGCCGCGCGCCGCCAGAAATCGGGGTACGTTTCAAACTCCCCTTCGTCGTTGACCAGCAAACCTTTCGTTACCGACAATACGATTGTACCGTCCGCAAGTTTCGGAATCACGTATTCGGCAAACCAGTTTACGCCGAAACTGGAAACGCCCGAAATTACGGCGTCCGCGCCCGCAAGCGCCGTTTCCAGTTCTTCCGTTTCGTAAAACTTTACGCCCTTCGGAAAAGTTTTCGTAAATTTCGGGTGGCGGTTTTCCTGTTTGCAGGTTCCGATGATTCCACGATCGAGATGCGTGCCGACAAGGCGCACTTCATGTTTGTTTTCCGCCGCCGGAAACGCAAGCGCAGAGCCCATCATTCCGGCGCCGACGATTGTAACGACTGCCATATTTAGCCTCCTGCCCGTACGGCGGAACAAAAACGCGTTTCGCCGCGCGCAAACGATTGACTTATCGTTCTGTTTCTATTATACTGATAATTGACGAAATAAGCAAATAAAATCCGCAGGTTTGTCGTTTTGATTGTTTATTACGGAAAACGAGCGGAAAATGTCGCGCGTTTGCAGAGAAACGCGCAAATAAAAAGGAATCGGAACAATGAACGAAACGCAGGAAAAAACCGTTCTTTCTCTTCTGGAACGGCAGCAGTACGCTTCCGTGGAAGAACTTTCCGCCGCATTGGCGGTAAGCGCCTCTACCACGCGGAGAATTCTGGAAGGATTGCAGAACAGAAAACTGATTACGCGCACGCACGGGGGCGCAAAACTGAACGACGCGAACAACGCGGCGCCAAGCTTCACCTTCCGCATTCACCAGAATTTATTCGAAAAGAAAAAAATCGCCCTCTCGGCGATTAAACTGATTAAAGACGGGGATATTATTTTTCTGGACGGCTCTACCACCGCTTACTGCATTGCCGAATATCTGGGGGAATTCAGAAACATCAAAGTGATTACGAACGGCATAGAAACGCTTTCTTTGCTTTCGCAGAACCGTATTCCCGCGTACTCTACGGGAGGGGAGGTTTCGGCGGAGAACCCCGCGGTGCTGGCGGGCGGCTATGCCGAGGACGGCGTACGAAACTTTTTTGCCGACATCGTGTTTTTTTCGGCGCGGGCGCTGGATACCGAGGGAAGAATTTACGATTGTTTCGAAAACGAAATCTTTCTGCGACGCGCCATGATACAGCATTCGAAAACGAAGGTGTTTCTTTGCGACGACACCAAATTCGGAAAAACTTCTCCGCACCTTTTGTGCACGCTGAACGACGTGGATTACGTGGCAAGCAACCGGCCGCTGCCCGATTTTATTCCGGCAAGCAAAAGTCTTTCGCTGTTCGATTGAAAAAGCTTAAAAATAAAAACCGGGAAACGCGCGATTTCGCGGTTGCCCGGTTTCTTTTTATTCCGATATGTTTTCAGTTAATATTTTCGCCAAGCACGTCCTCGTAAGTTACGTACCCTTTGCTGATGCAGCAATTATAAATTTTTTCCACCAGTCTGTTTTTCAATAAATAATACTTCGCACGCGAAACGGGAACTTCTTCTATTCTGCGGATATCCGTTTCTTCCCGCTTTAAATTTTCCACCAGATCTTTCACCCAGTCTTTCTTTTCGCTGCGGATAACGTCGTCCAGAATTTCTACGATGAGAGCCTCTTCGGGATCAATGCGTTTCTTCTTTCCCGCTTCTTCGTTCTGTTTCATATCCCGCAGTATTTTAGGCAGACGGTGGATTGTTTTGCGTATTTTTTCTTTAGTCAAAGCACTATTCTCTCATAATATATTCTACCTTTAATTATACTGAACTTTCGCCTTAAAAAGTCTATACTTTTCCATTTTTTGCCAAATGCGAAAAATTTGTTATCGAATACCGCAAAACAAAAATATTCGAAGTTTCTATACTTTTTTACATTTTCGGAAAAAAATATAAAAAGGTTAGCTTAATCGATTTTACGCGACAGAGCGGCGGAAAACCCCGTAAATCACGGAATGCCCCCGCCGTTTTGTATATAACTTTTAACCCCGGAGAAAAATTTTCGCCGCGATTTCGCCGTGTTTACGCAGCCTGCCGCAAAGCGGAAATCGTTTGCGGAAAAAGAAAAACCGCACGGGCGGACGAGCCGAAAAATTTCATAAAAAGTCGCAAAAAATTTTTCATTTTCGCTTTGCGTCGCAAAAAAAATTACGGATTCGGCATTTTCGCCCTTGAAATCAAAGGATAAAACCATGCTTTTATTACCGCAAGAGATTCTTCTCCCGTGCCGCAACCATTTTACGGTTTACTTGTTCGGACAAATCGCCATACCCAAAAGCCGCCGCGCAAAACTTGCGCGGCGGCTTTAAAATTATTCCGTATCCGATTATTTTTCTTCCACGGTGTGTTCGGGGGAAGCCTTCGTCATTCTTTCAAACGGGTCTATCTCGTGTCTGTCCTCCTGCGCGTCCATAAACGCAATCACTTCCGTATACGTTGCGCCCTGCATCAGCATCGCCACTTCGTCGGTGTAAATGGTTTCCTTTTCCACCAGCACGCGCGACATATTGTCGAGTATCGCCCTGTTTTCCGTTAAAAGTTTCACCGCGCGTTCGTGCGCCGTAGCCACCAGTTTTCTCACTTCGTCGTCAATCGCCGCCGCGGTTTCCTGCGAGTACCCGTTGCGCGCCCCGCCGCCGTATTCGTAATCCATTCCCATAAACACGGGCTGATCGGAATCATACGCCACAAGCCCCAGCTTATCGCTCATACCCCACTGCGTAACCATGCGCCGCGCAATGTCCGATACGTGCTGCAAGTCCGCGCTCGCGCCCGTCGTAACGTCTTTAATCACCAGTTCTTCCGCCACGCGCCCGCCGAGCGACATGCAGATGTTATCCACAAGCTTGTTGTACGATACGTCGTTGTCGTCCGTTTCGGGGCGAGTCATCGTATACCCCGCCGCCTTGCCGCGCGGAATAATCGAAACTTCGTGCACGGGGTCGCAATGCTTGCACAGGCACGCCAGTACCGCATGCCCCGATTCGTGATACGCCGTGCACCGCTTATCCGATTCCGTTACAACGCGGCTCTTCTTCTGCGGTCCCATCAACACCTTGTTGATGCCGTCGTACAGTTCGAGGTTTCCTATCAGCTTCTTGCCCTTTCTCGCCGTTAAAATCGCGGCTTCGTTCAAAAGGTTGGCAAGGTCCGCGCCAGAAAATCCCGCCGTGATTCTCGCCACCGTGCGGAAGTTCACGTCCGGCGCGATAGGTTTGTTTCTCGCGTGCACCTTTAAAATCTGCTCGCGCCCTTTCACGTCGGGCAGGTTCACGTTGATTTGTCTGTCGAATCTTCCGGGACGAAGCAACGCCGGGTCGAGAATGTCCGCGCGGTTGGTCGCCGCCATCACGATAATGCCCTCGTTCGTTTCGAAACCGTCCATCTGCACCAGAATCTGGTTCAAAGTCTGTTCACGCTCGTCATGGCCGCCGCCGAGTCCCGCTCCGCGCCGTCTGCCCACCGCGTCGATTTCGTCGATAAAAATAATGCACGGCTGGTTCTTTTTCGCCACGTCGAACAAATCGCGAACGCGCGCAGCGCCCACGCCCACGTACATTTCCACGAAGTCGGAACCGGAAACCGAGAAGAACGGCACGCCCGCCTCGCCCGCAACGGCTTTCGCAAACAGCGTTTTACCCGTTCCCGGAGGGCCTACCAGAAGCACGCCGCGCGGGATTCTGGCGCCGAGGTCGGAAAAGCGCTTGGGCGTTTTTAAAAACTCCACCACTTCCTGCAGCTCTTCCTTTTCCTCTTCCGCGCCGGCAACGTCGGAAAAGCGCACTTTCATATTGTTCTGCATATGCGCCTTGGTTTTGCCGACGTTCATCACTTTGCCGCCGCCCGCCGCGCTGCGCATAATCAGGTAAAATACCACCGAAACAAGCACAATGCCGCCGAGCGTCATCAGGCTCGACCAGATACTGCCGGAATTCGGGTCCGCGAAATACACTTCGCATTTTGCCGAACCCAGATCGCGCCACTTCTGAATATCTTCGTTGTTGGGATCGTACTTGCTCTGCCCCGTCGATTTGATATACACCACGCTGCCGTCCGCACGCACGATTTTCGCCTGCACGTTATAACCGCTCACATGAATTTCGGCTTTCTCCCCGTCTCCGAGCGACATAATCTGCTCATTGAATACGGTATCGGAAACTTCCGTATACCTCGGCGAAACGATACCGCGGAACAGAAAGAACAGCACTCCCAAAAGCAGCAAGCCAAGCACTATCCATGTAATTGTTTTGCTTTTCTTATTCAAAGGTCTTTTCTCCTTTCAAACCCGGATTTGCGTGCTTCGCACGGGTAAAATCGGGTTTCTTTTAACATTTTAACACACGACGGGCGATTTTTCAAGCGTTTGGCGGCGCCGCGGCAACTTTTTAATAAATATTTGGAAATCTCTCACAAATCATACACACGCGCGCCCGTTTTTTGCGTTTTAGCAGAAAAACGTCCGCTCCGCCCACGCTTTTCAGTGTACCAGCACGGCTTTGATGCGGCGGGTTCCCGCGCCGCAGGATTGTTCTTTCACGATTTTGAATTCGCCCAGCTCGCCCGTGCTTATCGCATGCGGTCCGCCGCAGATTTCGCGGGAGAAATCGCCGATCGTATACGTTTTCACCACTTCGCCGTACTTGCTTTCAAACAGCCCCGTGAACCCCGCTTCTTTGGCTTCCGCCAGCGAAATTTCTTTCATCTCCACGGGAATGTTTTCTTTGATTTTTTCGTTTACCAGCGCTTCCGTGGCTTTGATTTCCTCTTCCGTCATCGCCCGCGGGAAGTTAAAATCGAAACGCAGCCGTTCTTCCGTAATATTGGAGCCTTTCTGGTTCACGTCCTCGCCCAGCACTTTTTTCAGCGCCGCGTGCAGAAGGTGCGTCGCCGTATGCAGCCTCGTCGTTTCCACCTTGTGGTCGGCAAGTCCGCACGCGAATTTCCCCTCGCTGCCCGCTTTGCTCTTTTCCTGATGTTCCTTAAACGCCTCTTCGTACGCCGCAACGTCCACCGTAAGCCCGCGCTCTTTCGCCATTTCCGCCGTGATTTCCACGGGGAAGCCGTAGGTATCGTACAAATGAAACGCCTGCTTGCCGCCGATCACCGTTTCGGGCACGTAAGCGGGGTCTTTCTGCGCCATGAACGCGTTTTTTCTTTCGATGCCGTTCGCGCACTTTTCAAACTCTTTCAAGCCCTGCTGCAACGTTTTCGAGAATTTCGCTTCTTCCGTATTCAGCTCTTCCGCAATGCGCGCCTTGTTGGCTTCCAATTCGGGGTATACGGCTTTGTATTTTTCCACGTACGTTTCCGCGATTTTATAAAGCGCGCCTTCGGGCAAATCGATTTTGCGCCCGTACCGCACCGCGCGGCGGATAATGCGGCGCAGAATATATCCCTGGTCGGTATTCGAAGGCGCAATGCCCTTCTCGTCGCCGATCATGAACGTCGCCGTGCGCACGTGATCGAGAAGTACGCGGAACGCCCGGGTAACTTCCTCGCTTTCGTTGTATTTTTTGCCCGTCAGCTCTTCGATTTTTTGAATCGCGTTTTCAAAAAGGTCGGTTTCGTACACGCTCGTCTTGCCGTTCAACACGCACAGCGCGCGTTCCAGCCCCATGCCCGTATCCACGTTCTTCTGTTTCAGTTCTTCGAACTTCCCGTCCGCCGTCTTGTTGAAGCGCATGAAAACGTCGTTCCAGATTTCAAGGAACGCCCCGCACGAACAATCGGGGTTGCACGTCGGCGAACATTTCGGCTTGCGGATAACGAACATTTCCGTATCCGTGCCGCAAGGTCCCGTCAAGCCCGCAGGTCCCCACCAGTTGTTTTCGCGCGGCATAAAGTAAATATTTTCTTTTTTGATGCCCGCCTTTTCCCAAAGTTCGGCGGCTTCGTCATCGCGCGGCGCCGTTTCGTCGCCCGCAAATACCGTTACCGCAAGCTTGTCCGCGGGAATATGCAGATAGTCCGCCCCCGTCAGAAATTCGTACGACCAGGGAATCATTTCTTTCTTGAAATAATCCCCGAGCGACCAGTTGCCCAGCATTTCGAAAAACGTGCAGTGCCTCTCGTCGCCCACGTCGTCGATATCGCCCGTACGCACGCACTTCTGCACGTCGGTAAGGCGCTTGCCCGCAGGGTGCTTTTCGCCTAAAAGATAGGGCACCAGCGGGTGCATGCCCGCCGTGGTAAACAGCACGGTGGGGTCGTTTTCGGGAATCAGCGAGGCGGAAGGAATCACCTTATGCCCGCGCTTTTCGAAAAATCTGAGATACATTTCGCGCAAACTTTCGCTTGTATATTCTTTCATATCGGTTTTACCTCTGTTTGAATTGCCTTTTTTTGTTTTTCCGGCGCTCAGAGCTTCGAAAGCTCGTAGCCGTCTTTTTTGTCTTTCACCTGATAGCCTAAGCCGGCGAGTTTTTCTCTCAGTTCGTCGCTTTTTGCCCAGTCTTTCGCCGCGCGCGCCGCTTTTCTCTCCTCCGCAATCGCCGCAATGTTTTCGGGAATCGCTTCTTCGTGCGCCTTTTCGTACCACGCAAGGTATTCCGACGGCTGTTTTTCAAACAAGCCGAGCAGCGAATAGGTTTTCTTTACCTGATGCGCAAGCGCGATCGCCTTTCCGTCTTTCACGGCGAGAAACGCGCGGATTTCCTTGAAAACCGCAAACAAATCGCTGAGCGCCAGCGCCGTGTTGAAATCGTCGTCCATCGCGGTATCGAAGTTTTTATCCGCCTTCGCGGCGTACTTTTCGTCGTCGGCGTCCGCTTTCAGCCCCGCCTTTTCCGCTTCGTCCGCTTCGGCAAGCACCAGATAAAAATCGTGCATGTGCTTTTCCGCTTCCGGAAACAAATCGTCCGTAATATTGATGTCGCCGCGATAATTCGTCTGCAACAGCGCGAATTTAATCGCTTCGTCCGAATATTTATCCAGCAGGTCGGATAACAGCAGACTGTTTCCCAGCGATTTGCTCATCTTCTGCCCGTTCACTTTAATCAAGCCGTTGTGCGTCCAGTATTTCACAAACCGCTTGCCCGTCAGCGCTTCGCTTTGCGCAATCTCGTTTTCGTGATGAGGGAAGATAAGATCTCTGCCGCCGCCGTGCAAATCTATCTGGTCGCCGAACGCCGCGCGGTTCATCGCCGAACATTCGATATGCCAGCCGGGGCGTCCTTTGCCCCACGGCGAATCCCAGGAAATTTCGCCCTCTTTCGCCGCCTTCCACAGCGCGAAATCGTAGGCGTGTTTTTTCTGTTCGTCGTTTTCCACGCGCACGCCGTCCAGCGCGTCCTCGAGGTTCCGCCCGGATAAATGCCCGTACGCGGGATAGGTGTCCACGTCGAAATACACGCTGCCGTCCGCCGTCGCATAGGCATGCCCTTTATCGATCAGTCCCTGTATAAAGGAGATGATGTTGCCGATGTTTTCGGTGGCTTTCAGCCACAAATCGGGGTCATCCACATGAAAGCGCCGCATCACGCCGTCGATGTTTTCAATCATTTTCGCCGCGTAAACGTCGGCGGGAATCCCCGTTTCGCGAGATTTGGCGATAATTTTATCGTCCACGTCGGTGTAGTTGCGCGCATAGGTTACGTCGAAGCCCTTTTTTTCGAGATACTTGCGCATAATATCGTAAATCAGCGCCTGATAGCCGTGCCCCACGTGCGCCTCTCCGGAAACGGTAATGCCGCATGCGTACATTTTCACTTTGCCCGGTTCCGTCGGCACGAATTCTTCTTTTTGTCTTGTCAACGAATTATAAATTTTCATAGTATTGCCTTTTTGTATTTTTGCCTTGTTCCAAACCTTCCCCTTGCCTGCATAAAATTTTGCTTACAAAATTTTATGCAGGCAAAAATGTTCAGCCACTTCGTGGCTTCCCCTCCGGGGGAAAGGTGCCGCCGAACGGCAACGAAGGAGGGGCGTTGCTCTTTATGGGCGCACGCAGATAAAACCGCAAGGTGCGTCGTTATGCGCACGTTTCGCTCGGCTGCAAGCGTGCGAAGAATGGTGCAGATTGCGGGTTGTATCGAGTACGACCGCCGCGAGTTTACTATGCGTAAATGAGCAAGCACCCTTCGGGTGTTTCGTAACGGACTGTTACGCTTACGCTTTCACCCGTCATTCGCCTCGGAAACAAAGTATTGCGCCGTTATGCGCACGCTTATTCGCAAATAAAGAACAAGCCGTCCACGGCATATTCCTCCAGCGCCGCGTCTATCATCTCCGCATTATGCACGCGATTCACCAGCAGATACGAAACCACCACGTCTTTCACAATCGCGTAATCGAAACTCGCGTTGCAAACAGCCATCAGGGCTTCGGTATCCTCCATCGAAAACCCGCATGCCAGCGCCAGCGTGAAAATCAGATTTTTCGTGGGATAATACGCCCCTTTCAGAATACGTTTTTTCGTCTTTTCGCCTATGTCCGTTACGCCCAGCGCCTGCTCCGGCGTAACCGAATACTTCGCGCAGATCCCCGCAAACACCTTTTTAAACGAATATTTCAAACGGTTACATCGCAACTTTTCGAAAAATCCCAGCGGACGAAACGAAAACGAAAACGTATAATCGCACATTCTCTCTTTCAGCTGTTTCAGAAGCGCCGCTTTGTTCTCCTGCAAACTCAGCCGCATTGTTTCTGGCGGCAGCGTATAAGAATAATCGGTGCCGTCCTCGCGCCGCTGCGTCGTCTGCATTTTCGGCATCACGTAGCCTTTCAGAACGCACATTCTGTCGTAATTTGCGTATTTCTCGCAAAAATAATCGTCAAGATCGGAAATGAAAGCGTATTTTTCCACGTTATTCTCTCCCTCGCGCCTCCGTTATTTCTCCGCGCCCCCCAAAAAACGGGACACGCCCCGCGCGATCGGGGCTATTGCGCGCAGAATCGTCGTCAACCGCCGCGCAAATTCCGCGCGACTTTACATTTAAAACATTATAACATATTTCGCGCAAAAATACAACCGTTTAAAGGCTTGCCGCTCCGCATTTTTTTATTTCCCGCACGCTTTCCTCCCGCCGCCGCGCCGTCCGATTTACCGCCCGATTGTTGAATTTTGCTGTTTTTTGTGCGTTTCGATAATTTTTTTATGAAATCTATCCTTAAACACTTGCATTTTTGTGAATTTTATGATAAATTTTAATGGCGTACAGAATTTATCTCAAGAGGGGCATTATTTATGAAACGCGAAAGAATCGAAGAATTATCCGAACTTATCAACAAACGCGGCAAACTCACGCTGGAACAGCTGGAAGAATACTTCCCGAAAGTGTCGCAGATGACGCTCCGGCGCGATCTGTTTCAGCTGGAAGAAGAAGGAAAAATCATCCGCATCCGCGGCGGCGCGCTTTCCGTAAAGGACGTGCAGAAAACCTCGGGCGAACCGTACGTGAAAAAAACCGCGCTGCACACCGACGAAAAAATCGCCATCGCGCAGAAAGCGGCCATGCTGGTGGACGAAGGCACTTCCATTTTCATCGACGGCGGCACCACGGCGCTGTATTTTGCGAAAGAACTGCCCGATATGAAGTGTAACGTATTCACAAACGGCATCGCCGTCGCGCAGGAACTGGCGCAGAAGAAAAACGTTACCGTAAACCTCCTCGGCGGGCTTTTAATCAAGGACAATTTATCCACCGCCTCTCCCCTCGCCGCGCAGTATTTCGCCGATACGAATTTCGAGCTGGCAATCATCTCGGCTTCGGCGTTCACCCCGGAAAGCGGCTTTTCGTGCGGCGCGCAGGTAGAAGCCGATCTTCTTCGTTTCGTGCGCAAAAAGGCGAAATTCGTGTACATGATGCTCGATTCTTCCAAAATCGGCAAAATCATGCCCTACACCTTCGCCCGCCCGGAAGATATCAACGTTTTAATCACCGACGACGCCTTCCCGCAGTCCCTCAAAGAACAATTCAAAGAAAAAGACATCGTCGTCATGTAATTTTCCCGCCAACGAACGCGATAACGCGATACAAACCGCGCCCCGGAAAGATATTTCCGGGGCGTTTTTATCGTTTGATTTTAAATTTTCGCGGCAAAAATCACACTTTACCGATGCCCTGATGGCGGCGCGTATAAAGGTTGATTCTCTCCTTTAAAATTGCAATCGCCTGTTCGGGCGCGGTTACGCCGTACACTTTATCGTCCGGAATATTTTCGTAGCGCACCACGTCGTCCAGACGCGTTCCCGCCAGTTTCTCGCTCCAGCCGCCCGAATTTTCAAACGCAATCACCAGTCGGTTGAACGACCACGCAAACGAATATTCGCACAGCGTGCCCGCGCCGCCGCCGATTCCTATCACCGCGTCGGCATTGGCAACCAGCGCGTTTCTCATCACGTCCAGCCCCGTCGGCACGGAAATATCGGCATACTCGTTGGCAATTTCGGTATCGAACGAGGGTACCAGCGCAATCGTATCGCCCTCTTTGTATTTCTCGCTGGCATGCGCGCCCTTCATCACCGCGCGCATAATGCCGCCAAGCCCGCCGGATTGCACTCTGTACCCGTTATCCACAAGCGCCTTTCCCGTTTCGAAAGCAAGCTTATATCTCAGCGAGCCTTCTTCCACGGCTCTGTTCCCTATCACGGAAACTACTTTTCTTCTTTCACTCATAGAAATATCTCCTTGATTAACATTTTGCGCGCGTCAGTGCAACCGGAACTTTATATCTCTGCTCCCGATTCGCGAATCAGAAGCGAGCCGTTCGCGGATTACAGCCCTTTCGCCAGCGCAAAAGCGCCCCAGATCCCCGCGTCGTTTCCCAGCGCCGCTTTTTCGATTTTCAAAGGCACGAACTCCACGGAAGTATACAGTTTCTTTTCCACGGCGGTACGCAACGGAGCAAACAGATACTCGCCCTCGTTGGAAACGCCGCCGCCGAGAAGAATCGCTTCGGGGCGCAGCACGTTCGCCAGATTCGCAAGCCCTACGGCAAGATGTTCCACGTATTCGTCCACCACTTCCTTGCCGCGCATATCGCCCGCGCGCGCCGCTGAAAACGCCGTCTTTCCGTCCACGTTTTCCAGCTTTCCGCCCGCGATTTCCCACATCTTCGTGGAACAATCCAGTTCCATCTTCCACTTCGTCAGCCGAATCAGCGCCGTCGCCGAAGCATACGCTTCGAGGCACCCGTGTCTGCCGCATGTACACAGCGCGCCGCCTTCGCAAATCACCATATGCCCGATTTCCGCGCCCGCGCTCATGTACCCTTCCATCAGCTTGCCGTCGATGATGATGCCGCCGCCTACGCCCGTGCCGAGCGTTACCATCAGGCAGCTATCGTAATCCTTTCCGGCGCCGAATTTGGCTTCGCCCAGCGCCGCCACGTTTGCGTCGTTCGACATTTTAATCGTCGCCACGCCCGTTTTTTCTTTCATTTTTTCGCCGAGCGGAACTTTTACCCAGCCGAAATTCGCCCAGCGGACCACAACGCCGGTCGCCACGTCGATATACCCCGGCACCGCCATGCCTATCGCTTCCACGTTCTTCATCGAAGTTTTCGCTTCCGCGGCAAGCTCCTTGCAAAGCCCCGCCATCTTATCCACGGTTCCTTCAAACCCGTCTTCGGGCTGCGTTACCACCGATTTTTTCACAATCAGAGCTCCGTCTTCTCCGAAAATCGCGCCTTTCGCGCTCATGCCGCCTAAATCTATACCGATGTAGTATTTCATTATGTTCTCCTTACTCTCTTTTTTTCCGCGGTTTTCCCCGCGTTATTTTTTATTTTTTTCGCCGTATCACGCCCCGACGGGCAAAAACACGGCTTTTGTTTTCTCCGTGTTTTCAGCGGATAAAATTCGTCTTGATTTTTTCCTCGCCTTTCGGCGTTACGCCCTGCGCTTTTCCGAGAGCGACGCACTTTAAAAGCCACGCGAGGTTGTAGCCCAGCACCCGCATCGTCTGCAATCCCTCTTCGTCCTTTTCCACGTCCTCCGCCGTCTGTCCGTGTACCTCGTTCCAGTAATTCGAAGAAGCCACGGGCATGCAGTTAATCGTGAAATACTTGTTCAGCATATCGAACGTCGCGCTCGCGCCCGCCCTCCGGCAGCTTACCACCGCCGCGCCCGGCTTATATTTCATCGCCGCGCCGCCCGAATAAAACGCCCTGTCGAGAAACGAAGTCATCGCGCCGCCCGCCGAAGCGTAATGCACGGGCGAACCGAACACAAACCCGTCGGCGGATTGTGCTTTCCGGATGAAGTCGTTCACGCCGTCGCCGTCAATCACGCACTTTTTCAGTTTCCGGCACGCGCCGCAGCCCGTGCACCCCGAAACCGGTTGACGTCCTATCCAAAGCATTTCCGTCTGCACGCCCTCGCTTTCCAGCGCCGCGGCAACTTCTCTCAGCGCGCGGTCGGTACACCCGCGTTCGTGCGGACTTCCGTTCACCAGAATCACTTTCATTTCCGTTTCCTCTCTTCGGCTTTTCTGTATTATATCATACTTTTAAGAAATTTTCAAGACGGACGGGCAAAAATTTTTCCGAATTTTGTAAAATTTCCCGTATCCGTACTTTACAAGTCCGCTTCCGAGCCGTATTTTTTATATAAACCGTTTGAGGAAAGATAAATCAAGCTGCCAGTCTTCCGTATCGTTCAGCCTTTCGTGCCGCGCGGCGGCGCGCGCAAGCGCCTCGTGAAAATCGCTTTCCGTGCAACCGTTCACGCGCATGAAATGTTCTTCCGCCCGCCGTGCGCCCTCCGCGCCGTCGCAAAGCGCCGTCCGCTGATAATGAATCACCGCATGGCATTCGTGGCAAAGCGCAAGCACGTCCTCCAGTTTCTGTATCTTTTTCTCCTTGTCGAAGCTCCATTTTTCGTGCGCTTCGAGGCGGCAATTTTCCCTGCCGCAGATACGGCACTTATACCCGGCCCGTTTATACGCGTCCCGCCGCACCACGTCCCACGCCGCAGGCGATAACAGGCGGCGCAGATTAAATTTCCAGCTCTCTTCGGGAATAAAATCGAAATTCAGCTTATACCGTTTTTCTTCCATACGCTCACGCACCGCGAAAATCGTCAAAATAATCGAGGCAGCGGCGGAACGCCGTGGGAAAAGCCGCCTTTTCGCGCAGTTCCGCTTCGGAAGCCGCGGGAAACGGCGCTTCGTCCGCCGTTACCGTAAACACCGTAACGTTCCACTTCACATGCGTGAAAATATGCGCGTAACGGTGCTTTTTCAATATCTTCGCGCCCGAAACGCCCCATGTTTCCAGTATACGCGCCGCCGTCGCGTTTTCGTCCGCGCCGTCGTCGGGGCTCACCGTTTCCGAAGGAAATTCGTTCATGCCCCGTAAAACGCCCTTTTCACGCTTTCTGTACGCGATTCCGCGCGGCGTCATGATAACGAACGCGTAAATATTTTCCTCTTTCTTGGGCTTCTTTTCGGGCATTACGGGAAAGTTCCCTTCTTCGCCGTTTTTATGCGCGAGGCACATCGCCGCAAGCGGACATTCCCCGCACGCGGGCGAACGCGGCACGCACACCAGCGCGCCCAGCTCCATCAGCGCCTGCGTAAAATCGGAACAGCCCTTTGCCGTTTCGGGGTACGCGGGCGCCAGCAGCGTTTTCAGCCTCGCCTTGAAGTTCTCGTCCGAAATTTCGGTAGCGTCGGCGGAAAGGCGGCTGCACACCCGCAGCACGTTGCCGTCCACGGCGGGCGAAGGCAGCCCGAACGCAATCGAACGGATCGCCCCCACGGTATAATCGCCGATGCCGGGCAACGCCCGCAGCGATTTTTCTTCCGAAGGGAACGCGCCGCCGTATTCTTCGCACACGATTTTCGCCGTTTTGTGCAGGTTGCGCGCGCGGGAATAATACCCTAAGCCTTCCCACAGTTTCATCAGCGTTTCCTCGTCGCACGCCGCCAGATCTTCCACCGCGGGCAGCGCGTTCAGAAAACGCAGATAGTAATCTTTCGCGGCTTCCACGCGCGTCTGCTGCAACATAATTTCCGATACCCATACGCGGTAGGGAGTGGGATTCTCCCGCCACGGCAAATCGCGCTTCACGCGGTTAAACCACGCCGTCAGCGGCGCCGTAATCGCGCAAAAATCGAAATCTTCCGCCCGCCGTCCGTTTTGCCCGTTTTCTTTCTGCATCGTCGCTCCTTAAAATTTATCCCTCCCCGGCTTACCGGGGAGGGAATGTTCCGCCGTGAAAACGGTACTTTTTACAGCAATCTGAAATCGAACGCGAACTCGCCCTCTTTGTCGATGCGATATTCCTCCGCCGTCGCGGGGCCGCAGGAATTCGAACCCAGCCCCTCGCTTGCGCCGAGGAACACATACGTGTTTTTCGAATCTTTCAGTTCGTAATCGTGCTCCGCGCGCATCAGATCGTCCGGGGAATAGATAATCGCCGAAAAATCGAACGGGCGCGCCCCGTAAATCTGCATTTCGGCAAGCGCAACGCGCTCCGTTGCCGCATGGTTGCCGCTCTCCTGCGGCTTGATATATCTGTGATACCCGCTTCTCGCACGGTACTCGTATTCGTCTTTCGCCGCCGCCGCAAGCGTATCGCGATACGTTTCCTGCGGACCGTACCCGAAGTAATCGATTTTCTTTTCCGATTTTCTCACCGCGAAGCGCAATCCCGTTACGGGCAGTCCGCCCTTTACGTTATCGGCGGCTTTATATTGCAGCCGCACCGTGAAGCCTTCGTCCGTTACGGCGTAAGTCAGGGTGTAATCCAGCACGCTTCTTCTGTATTCGGGCATCATTTTTCCCTGCAACGTCATGGCGCCGTCGCCGAATTTCCCGTCATACCGTACTCTCGGCAGCGCGTCGTACACGCCGCGGTTCTCCCGTTCGACGCGTTCGTTCCTCTCGTTGTCGGTAGGGGCGCGGTACACCGAAACTTTCATCGGCGCGGTAAGGTATTCCTTTTCGCCGCGCTTCACGGAAAGCAGGTTGCCCGTGCTCCGTTCTATCGTCAGCGCGATATCGCCGCTTTTTAAAACGTATTCGTCGTCGGTGGCGACGCACTCTTTCGAAGCAGGCGCGGAAATTTTCTTTTCCGCTCCTTCCCGCAGCGTGAAAAATTCCGAAGAGGTCAGCCCGTCGCCGTCGGTGAACGTTGCTTTCAGCCCCACGAATTTATCCGCGTACTCTTCCGCCGGCGCAGGCATTTCGAATACAAAGCGCTTTTTGCCCCCGGCGGGAATTTCCACCGCGCGGCTCATGAATTCCAGACGTTTCCCGTCCGCCTTGATTTCCGCTTTTAAAACGCCTTTCAGCGGCTTGAAGAAATAGCGGTTTTTCACCGTGATTCTGCCGTTTTTATAGGAAAATTCCGCAGGCTGGTATGCGTGTTTCATGCACAGCGTACCCGCCTTTTCCTTGCGTTCGGGCGATACGATACCGTCTATGCAGAAATTGCCGTCGTGATATTTTTCGCCGAAATCGCCGCCGTAATAGTATTTGCCGTCACGATAAATGCCGTGATCCGCCCACTCCCATACGAATCCGCCCATAAAGCGGTCGGAAGAGCGAAAAACCTTCCAGTAATCTTCCAGATCGCCGGGACCGTTGCCCATCGCGTGGCAGTATTCGCAATACACCATCGGGCGCGTTTCGCGCTTGTCTTTCAGATAATCGTTTTTCAGCCAGGAAATCGGCGCATACATTCTCGATACCACGTCTATCGCGTCGTCGTAATATTCGTCCGTCCCCGCAATATACGCGTGCTGTTCGTAGTGCACGAAACGGGTATCGTCAATCGCTTTCACGGTTTTCGCCGCCTTCACGAAATTCTTGCCGAAATACGATTCGTTCCCCAGCGACCACATAATTACGGACGGGCGGTTTTTATCCCGCTGTACCATGGTAACCGAGCGGGAAACAATCGCGTTTTCGTACAGATCGGAATCGGCAATTCCCTTATAATCGTCCCAGGAGTTCCATTCGCCGCTCGTCACCACGGCGCCGTGGCTTTCCACGTCCGCCTCGTCGAACACGTAAATGCCGTATCTGTCGCACAGGCGGTAAAATTCGGGCATGTTGGGGTAGTGAGAAGTGCGGACGGCATTCACGTGATATTTCTTCATGATGATAATATCGTTTTCCGCGTCCGCAAGCGAAATCGCCGCGCCCTTTTCGGGATGAAACTCGTGGCGGTTCACGCCGCAAAGTTTAATCGGCTTGTCGTTCAGATAAAATACTTTGTTTTCTATTTTCAGCGTACGGAAGCCGACTTCTTCGTAAATTTTTTCCTCGCCGCTCTCAATCAGCACGGGGTACAAATCGGGAATTTCCGCGCTCCAGAGTCTCGGATTTTCGATGAAAAATTCTTCCGTCGTTCCGGGCTTCACAAGTTTCTTTTCGTTTTCGAACGTTACGAAGCACTCGCCGCCCGCAAGATTCTCAAAAGAAAGAACCCAGCCGTTTCCGCTCTTTTTCGTTTTCAGGAAGTAATCTTCCACCGCGTTTTCGTCGCGATAAAGCACGTACACGCTTCCGAAAATGCCCGTAAAACGCCACTTATCCTGATCTTCGAGATAGGAAGAAGCGTTCCATTTCAGAACGATCACGTCCAGCGTGTTTTCGCCTTTTTTCGCCGCGGACAAATCGAATTCGGTAAGGCGGTGGGTAATCTGCGAATATCCGAGCAGCCTGCCGTTCAGAAACACGTAAAACGCCGAATCCACCCCTTCGAACACGAGGCGCGGTTTTTTGCCGTTGTCTTCGACGTTCACCGTGCGACGATAGTGGAACGCGGGAATATCTTTATCGATATACGGCGGATCGAACGGGAACGGGTACCGCACGTTGGTGTACTGCGGCGCGTCGTAGCCTTTCAGCTGCACGCAGGAAGGCACTTCGATTTTGTCGGGCAGTTCTTCTTCGAGGTTGCACTCTTCGATTCTTGCGTGCGCTTTCAGCTGCCACTCGCCGTTTAAAGACTGAAAGCGGGAAGACTTTTCCCTGTCTTTATCGTAACCGTCCTTTTTATCGAACGGCGTGTAATACGCGCGGATCGGCAGCATGCCGAAATCTTCCGTTTTTTCCCATTCGCGATTGTTTACGAACATTTTTTTGCTCCAGAATGTAGTTTTCCCGGCGATTTTTGCCGCTTTTTTGCCGTTTTTTATGCTTGTTTTTGCTTTATTTTACGCGATTTTTTACGCGTTTTTGCGCGATTTTTTTGTGTTTTTTTGCCTTTTAAGGGCATTTTTCCGCCGCAATATCGCCGTTTTCCGTGAGTTTTTTCACGTTTTCTTTATCGATTTTATACGGGCGGTCGAACGTGTTGTTTTTGAAAACCACGTTCTTCACGCCGGCAAGATAAATGCGGTGTTCCTCTTCTTCCGGGTTGAAAAAGTGGTTGTCTTTGAGCACCAGTTTTCCCACCGTTTTTTTGCCGCGGCACGCCGCGTTTGCTTCGGCGCAGTTCTCGCAACCCGCTTCGGACGTAGGGAAGTACGCCACCGAATATTTTTCTTCGTACAGATTGCCGCAGCCGTCCGCCACGTTGTTTTTAAATACGATTTTCTTCACGTAAGCGGCGCCTGTTTCTTTGCAATCGCGCGCGCAGAGCGCCGCGCCGCCCGTGCGGGCAAACGTGTTGCCCTCCACAACGGCTTTGCCGCCCGCCGCGTAATACACGCCTCTGCCCGCGTTATCCGATACATAGCAGTTTCTGATTTCCAGATTGCACTTTTCTTCGCCGCGGACGCCCGCAAAATCGCCGCTTGCGCCGCCGGCGTGCACCGTGCAGCCGTCCAGCAGCGCCTTTCCTTTACAATTTTCGAAGCGGAAATACCCTTCGCATTTTTTTCCGTCGCCGTCTTTCAAAAGACACTCCGCGCAAAGAAACTTCGCGTTCTTCACGCCGCGCGCCACCACGCCGGAGCCCTGAAACCGACGAAACCGCACGCCTCGGAGCACGACGTTTTCGCTGTTTTCGATAAGCGTCGCGGGCGCGGGAGTTTCGCAGGGTTCTTCCGTAATGAAATCCGCCGTGAGATTTCTGACGGCGATATTTTTGCAGCCGATAAACGTAAACGCCGAAAAGGCGCCGTGAATTTTAAGCGCAGATCCGCCGCCGTCGATGATTATGTTCTTTTTATCTTTGAGGAAAATCGCCGAGGCGTTTTTACCTGCGGGAACGTCGGCGGAATACACGTGGTATTCTCTGCCGTGTTCCAGCACGATTTTTTCTCCGTCTTTGATTTCCGAAAATAATACGCTTAATTCGTTCATTTTTCTCCCCGTCTGAGAAACGTATAATACGCCGAAGCCACATATCCTGCCGCCCGGCAATCATATTATACCGCATTGAAAACGGGTTTGTCAATCTTTTGTTCCGCCTTTTCCGGGCTTTTCGCTTTCTTCGCCTGCCTTTTTTACACATTTTCTGTCAGTTACGGCGAAAAACGGATTATTTTTCGCCAGCTGACGATTGCAGAAAAGGATTAACGGCGTGCCCACGGCGTACACCCATACGGCTTCGCCCAAGCCCACTTCCCACGCCATGGCGAAATAAGCCGCCACCGTGATTTCGCCTGTGCCCGTGCTGCCGAAGAACACGATAAGCGGCACGATTGCCGCGTTGAAGAGCACGGGGAACAATCCGCCGAGCACGATTTTAAGAGGCAGCGTTTTTTTCGAATTTGCGATTGCCTTGCCGATGAGCCGCGTGCAGATTGCAGCAAGCAATGTTGCGCCTACGCCCAGCGTTACGTCGAATACGGCGAACGGCGAGAACAGGTTGGAGATAAAGCACCCCACCGTGAGCGCAAGCACCGCCTCCGGATAGATAAGCGGCAACATGCACAAACCCTCGGACGGGCGCACCTGCAACCCGCCGAGAAAAGAAAGAGAGCCGAACGAAACGGTAAGCGCCACGTACAACGCGGCGATTACCCCCGAACGGCAAAGAGCTTTTGCGGAAAAGAGTTTGTTTTCCATTTGGTTTTACCTCGGTTGTTTTTATTTTCGGAACGCCGTTTTCACGTCGTTCCTGTAAGAAAGTGTTCTCCGAAAACCTTTCTTATTTATGTAATTATCCGAGAGAAATTCGCGAAATTCTCTCTGCCGCAAAGCGGCTGTTTTCCTCCGAAAAGTTTTGCTTTTCGTTTATGTAACCGCCCCTCATCACCGCCGCTTCACGGCAGAGCTTCCCCCCGAGGGGAAGCCGCAAAGCGGCTGACCATTTTTGCTGAAAAAATGAAGTTTACTGAATTTTTTTTCAGGCAAGGGGAAGCCTATGAAAGAGGCTGACCATTTTTGCTGCCTGTTTGCTTAAAAATCTTGTATCGTTATGTAACCGCCCCTCATCAGTCTGTTTCACAGACAGCTTCCCCCCGAGGGGAAGCCGCAAAGCGGCTGACAATTTTTGCCGAAAAAATGAAGTTTACTGAATTTTTTTTCAGGCAAGGGGAAGCCTTGACAAAGGCAAGGGGGAGGGGGATTTACGGTATAATTTTACGCTGTTTCAAGGCGGCGAGAATATCGGCAAACATTTCGTCTTTGCTCTTTCTGCCGTCCACCACGATGAAGCGTTCTTTGTTTTCCCGTGCCTGCTTTAAAAAGCCGCGGTACACCCTTTCGTGAAACGCTTCGCCCGCCAGCTCCATACGATCGTTTTTATCCGCGCCGTGCTTGCGCAGAAACGCTTCGCGCGGGGGCAGATCGATGAAAATCGTAGCGTCCGGCGTAAAGCGTTCGATGGCGTACGCGTTGATGGAAGCCACGAATTTATCGCCCAGCCCTCTGCCCTCCGCCTGATAGGCGAAAGAGGAATCCACATACCTGTCGCAAAGCACGATTTTGCCCGCTTCCAGCGCGGGAGCCACGGTATCGGAAAGATGCTGCACGCGCGCCGCCGCATACAAAAGCGCTTCGCATTCGTCGGTCATTTCGGCGTTTTTTCCGTCCAGAATCAGCTCGCGGATGGCTTCCGAAATTTTTCCGCCGCCGGGTTCGCGCGTGGATACGTACGCGAAGCCGTGCTTGTCGAAATATTCTTTCAGCCGCTCCGTCTGCGTGCTTTTCCCGCAGCCGTCGCAGCCTTCGATGGTGATAAACTTGCCTGTTTTCATCTGCAATTACGTTCCTTTACGCGTCGTTGCGGTACGTTTCCACGATTTTACGGATAAAGCCGTAATTTTCGTACAGACAGTAGCCGTATTCGCTGTATTTGCCCGAGAGCAGATTTAAAAGCACGAGCTGCATATTTTTCGCGGTGTACGAGCCCGTGGGTTCATCCCGATAGCAAATCAGTTCTTTGAGGTTTTCCATGCGATCGTCCGGGCAGAGATTGACGCTGTAATAGCCCGTAACCTTTTCTTCGCGCCCCGCATAGGAAAGCGTGATTGTAGTTTCTTCGAGTTTTATAATTCCTTCTTCGAGATAGCCCTTCACGGCGAGATAGTTTTCGCGATACCCCCGGATACGCGCGATTTCGTCGTTTATGCCCTCCTGAATTTTCGCTTCGGTTTTATAGCGTTTGTCTTTCTGCGATTTCACGCGATTGCGGAAAGTATCTTCCGCCTTTTTCGCGTTAAAACTGTCCGCGTTTTCGTAGCCCGCCGTGTAGTAAATGTTCAAAAAGTTTTCGGTGGCTGTAAAAAACGAAGTTTTCGCATCTCCTGCGTTTTCGCCCGCGCTGCCGAACGAAAGAACGGAAGAATACGCGCGAAAAAGAAGATCTTCCATGTACGTGCGGGATATTTTTCCGCCTTTTCCGTCATCGATTTCATAAGAAGAAGGGGCAACGAACGCCGCGTTGCCTTCCTGCACGCCCATGCGCGCTTCCAGAAGGGTGTACGCCTGATTGCCCGCCGAGGCGAGATCTACGGTGTTCGTTTCGATAACGTCGTAAGAAAAGCCGCCGGAAAGATAGGAACGGGAAGCGATTTTGGATGAGAACCCCGAAGAAGGATTCGTGCCGATATATGCGTAAACCGTAAACGTCTGCGCGGGGTTGAGCCGTGCCGCCGTTGTGGTGAAAATCAGGCTCCACAAAAAGATTCCCGCAACGATGCAGGCGATGATTTTAATCCAATCGTAGGAAAGCATCTGAGATAAACGTTTTTTTGTAATCCGTGCGTCCATTATATCCTCCCTGTGATAGCGTTAAACTTTGGCTGCGTTGTAAAGCAGACTGCCCGTCGTAATCCGACTGCTCCTTTGTTTGAAAATTTCAATCAAAAATGGGCTACGCCCCTTGATTTTCAGAAATTTTTTGTCAAAAATATTCAGAAAATCAAAAATGGGCTACGCCCCTCATCACCGCCACTACGTGGCAGAGCTTCCCCTCAAGGGGAAGCCTTTGAAAGAGGCTGAGCATTTTTGCCGAAAAAAATGAAGTTTACTGAATTTTTTTTCAGGCAAGGGGAAGGCTCTGAAAGGCAAATTCAAAGCGAAATTTTTTGCAGAGATTTTTGCGTAAGACAAGGAGCGCGCGTAACCGCCGACGGGAGCGTACAAATAGTACGTAACCGAGGCGGGCGCAAGCTCGACACAGTATTACGCAAAAAGAATGCGAAAAATTAGCGGCGGGGTTTCATGGTGGGGAACAATATAACATCCCGTATCGTTGCGCTGTCGGTTAAAAGCATAATCAAACGGTCTACGCCCATGCCTAAGCCGCCCGTGGGGGGCAAGCCGTATTCGAGGGCGTTGATGAAGTCCTCGTCCACCTGCGCCGAAAGATTGCCCGCCTTGCGCTTCTCGTTGACCTGCTTCTGCATGCGCGCCAGCTGATCGACGGGATCGTTGAGTTCCGAGAACGCGTTGCCGTATTCGTGCCCGCAGATGAAATATTCGAAACGCTCCGTAAACGCGGGATTCGACGCCTTGCGCTTGGCAAGCGGCGAATTTTCAACGGGATAATCGTAAATAATCGTGGGTTGGATAAGATTTTCTTCCACGAACGCGTCGAAGAAATCGATGAGCACGTAGCCTTTGGTGGATTCTTCGCCGTGGGAAAGCTCCACGCCCTTTGCCTTTGCGGCGGCGCGGGCTTCTTCGTCCGTTTTCCAGTCGTCATAGCGAACGCCCGCATATTTTTCCACGGCTTCCGCCATGGTGAGGCGCGTCCATTCGCCCATGTGAATTTCCGTGCCCTGATAGGTGATGTCCAGCGAGCCGCAGACGTTCTGCGTTACCGTTTTGTACATATCCTCGATCAGATCCATCATGCCCTTGTAATCGGTGTACGCCTGATACATTTCGATGGTGGTGAATTCGGGGTTGTGGAAAGCGTCCATGCCCTCGTTTCTGAAAATTCTGCCCACTTCGTACACGCGGTCCAGTCCGCCGACGATAAGGCGCTTTAAAAACAGCTCCGTTTCGATACGCATATACATATCGATATTCAGGGCGTTGTGGTGCGTTTTGAACGGGCGGGCGTCGGCGCCGATTTCCAGGGGAAGCAGCACGGGCGTATCCACTTCGAGATAGCCTTTCGCATCGAGATACGCGCGCAGTTCTTTCATGATTTTCGAACGCAGACGGAACGTTTGCTTCACGTCGTCGTTCATGATAAGATCGAGGTGGCGCAGGCGGTATTTCATATCCTTATCCTGCAAGCCGTTGTATTTTTCGGGCAGGGGGAGCATGGATTTCGTTAAAAGCACAAGTTCGGTTACGTGTACCGTTACTTCGCCCGTCTGCGTTTTGAATACGAAGCCTCTGAAGCCGAAAATATCGCCGATGTCGTAATCTTTTTTGTAGGAAAGATAGTTTTCCTCGCCGATATCCTGACGGGTAACGTAAATCTGAATGGAGCCGCTTTTATCGGCTATGTGCGAAAACGAGGCTTTGCCCATAATGCGGCGGGACATCATTCTGCCCGCCATCGTTACCGTTTTGCCCTCGTACGCTTCGAAATTCGCTTTGACGGAAGCGCTGTCCGCGTCTACCGGGTATTTCACCTGCTCGTACGGGTTTTTGCCCTCGCCCTGCAATTTCGCCAGTTTTTCACGGCGGATGCGCGCCTGTTCGGCGAGCGTTTCCGCGGTTTGTTCCGGAGCCGCGGCGGGTGCCGCGGGGGCTTGTCCGTTTGCGTTCTGCTTGTTTTCTTCCATAGGTTTTTACCTCGTTTTTACTTCTTGCCGGGCGCGCGTTTTGGGGTGCGCGCTTGCCGGGGGAGCTCCGCGATTTACTTCTTCGCGAGCGAAATTTCCTTGATGACGAGCACGTACGATTCGCCGCCGTCGGGACGGACGGTTACGCGATCGCCCACTTTCGCCCCGATGAGCGCCGCGCCCACGGGGGAAACGTTGGAAATTTTATTTTCGAGAATATTCGATTCGGTGGTGCCGGTGATTTCGTAGGTTTCTTCCTCTTCGAGATCTGGATCGTACACCTTTACCACGTTGCCGATGTTCACCTTGCTGGTATCGTTGTTTTCGGCGACGATTTCGGCGTTTTTGATTTTATAATCGAGCTCTTCGATTTCCATTTCGTTGTTGGATTGTTCGGTGCGCGCCGCGTCGTATTCCGCGTTTTCGGAAAGGTCGCCGTGCGAACGCGCTTCCGCGATGCGCGCAACGATTTCCTTGCGCTTGGTGCCCTGCAGGTATTTGAGCAGCTTCACCGCTTCGTCGTACCCTTTCTGCGTCATCTGAAATTTTTCAGCCATGTCTTGTTTACCTCCGGAATTTTCCTGCTTATCTTTAAAAGTTTCCTTTTGAAAGTTTTCTGAAACTGTTTTGTCGTATTCTGCGATTTCTGTTTGTTTCTTGCCGCTTTTTTGCTTTTTACGGGGCTTTTCCGGGCGTTTTTCCGTTTAATAACAAAAAAACCGTCCTTTTTCAAAGAACGCAAAAAGACAACCGCGACGACGCGCCTTTCCTGTCGGCGCATGCCACGGTTTTATTCGGTTTTTACAGTACTTGTATTATACCCCGAAATCGGGGATTTGTCAAGGAAAAAGCGGGGTTTTTGCAAAAAATTTATTTTTCGCGGCGCCCCATCGAACCGGCTTTGCCTGTACGGAAAGCCTGCGGGTACGCTTGCCGGCGGGTTAAAAGATATTTTCCAGCACCAGTTTATCGTAGGGGAAGCTTTCCACGAAATCGCGCGGGAGAAAGTTGACGTGATTGAATTTGGCGAAATTGAAAATATGCGTTTTTAAAAGCACGGGCGTGGGAACGTCAAGCGCGGCGCAGATTTCCGATAAATACGTAAAAAACTGCGAGTACACCACTTTGCCGTCGCGCTCGTATACAAATTGTTTGCGGATTTTGCCGCCTTTCATCGCTTTTGCCCAGATTCGCATCGCTTCTTTTCACCTTTTTTTGCTTGTTCGGGTTTTATTATACTATGTTTCCCGACGGTTTGTCAATTCTTTTTTATCTTCCGCATCCTCTTCGGTTTCTTCCGACGCGTTTTGTTTCGTTCGGGCAATCTCGAGAATTTCCGCCGTCTTTTGCAGAATTTCGGTTTTGCCCGTACCGTCCGCCGCGGCGGTGGCGATAACGTTGCCCGCCGCAAGCCCCGCTTTCGCCGAGATTTTGATTTTTTGCTCTTTCAGCTTCATTTTCGAAAGCTTGTCGCCTTTCGTAAGTACGGCGGTGAACGGCACGACGTGATAGTTCAGATAGCTAAGCATCTGCAAATCTTCCGCCGTGGGATCGTGCCGGCAATCGAGCAGAAGAAACACGTGCGCAAGTTCGCGCTTGTTTTCGAAAAATTTATCCAGCGTTTTCGCCCATTTTGCCTTTTCCGCCCGCGAAACTTCCGCGTAGCCGTATCCCGGAAGATCTACCAGATAGAATTCGCCGAAATCGAAATAATTCACGAGGCGCGTTCTGCCCGGCGCGGCGCTTGTTTTTGCCAGCCGTTTCTGCCCCGCAAGCATGTTGATGAACGTGCTTTTGCCCACGTTGGACTTGCCGCACACCGCAATCATCGGCTTATCCGCTTTGATAAACTGCGCGCTTGTTGCCGCGGACGTTACGAATTTCGCGTTTTTTATGACGAGCGGGGGCTTTTTTTCTTCCGCCGCGCCGTCCGATGTTTTTTTGTAAAGATATTCCATAGTTCACCTTGAAAACCTGTTTCGTCCCGCCGGCGGCGGGACGTTTTTATGTTTCGCGCCACCCGTCAGCAGGGCATCGGCTCGCCGTGCGGAGGGTATACGCCGCCGCGGCCGCGTTTTTCCGCCTTGGGTGCGGGCGCGTCGCAGATTTTAAAATTTTCGATTGCTTCTCCGAATACTTCTTCCGCGTCGGTTACGGGAATAAACGTCATTTCGGCGCGGATCGGCGCGGGAAGTTCTTCCAGATCTTTTTTATTTTCCGCGGGGATAATCACGCGCGTGATGCCCGCGCGGCGCGCCGCAAGCGCCTTTTCTTTCAAGCCGCCGATGGGCAGCACTTTGCCGCGCAACGTGATTTCGCCCGTCATCGCCACGCTCTTTTTTACCGGCAGCCCCGAAAACGCGGAAAGCACCGCCGTAGCCATGGTAATGCCCGCGGAAGGACCGTCTTTCGGCGTGGCGCCCTCCGGCACGTGAATATGCACGTCGCTTTCTTCGAAAACCTCTTCGTTCAGTCCGTAACGACTTGCGTGCGAGCGGATGAACGTGAGCGCGGCGAGCGCCGATTCTTTCATGACGTCGCCGAGTTTGCCCGTCAGGCGCACGTCGCCCTTGCCTTTCACGATGGCGGCTTCCACCGTAAGCGTTACGCCGCCGACCGCCGTCCAGGCGAGCCCGACCGCCGCGCCGACTTCCGGTTGTTTTTCCACTTCGTTTTTAACAAACCGCGGCGCGCCGAGATATTTTTCCGCCGCTTTTTCGGTAACGGAAACTTTCACGCGTTCTTCGGCGTCCGCCGCCGTTACCGCGATTTTACGGCATACGGCGCCTATGGTGCGTTCCAGCGTGCGCACGCCCGCTTCCATAGTGTACCCTTCGATGATTTTTTTAATCGCGCCGTCCGTAAAGCTTGCGTCCTTTTCCGTAAGACCGTTGGCTTTCAGCTGTTTGGGGATTAAATAACGCCGCGCGATTTCTTTCTTTTCTTCCAAAGTATACCCCGAAAGTTCGATGACTTCCATACGATCGAGCAGCGGCGCGGGAATGGTATCCAGCGTGTTTGCCGTGGTAACGAACAATACTTTTGATAAATCGTACGGCTCTTCGAGGTACCGGTCGCGGAAAGAATTGTTCTGTTCGGGATCGAGCACTTCTAAAAGCGCGCTGGCGGGATCGCCGCGCATATCCGAGGAGATTTTATCGATTTCGTCCAGCAGAATCACGGGGTTGATCGTGCCGGCGCTCTTCATGGCATACAAAATACGCCCCGGCATCGCGCCGATATACGTGCGGCGGTGTCCGCGGATTTCCGCTTCGTCTTTCACGCCGCCGAGACTCATGCGGACGAATTTTCTGCCGAGCGCGCGGGCGATAGAACGGGCGATGCTGGTTTTGCCCACGCCCGGAGGACCGACGAAGCACAGAATGGGCGCTTTCATATTGCCCGTCAGTTTTAAAACGGCGAGATATTCGCAGATTCTGTCCTTGATTTTTTCAAGCGCGTAATGATCTTCGTTTAAAATCGCCGCCGCGTCCGAAAGTTTATCGGTATCTTTGGTTTCCTCCGTCCACGGGAGTTCCAGCACCTGATCGAGATAGGACGTAACGACGGTGTATTCGGGCGAAGAGGGCTGCATTTTGTCGAGCCTGTCGACCTCTTTCAGAAACTTCTCGCGCATGTAATCGGGCAGGTGCTTTTCTTCCGCTTTTTCGCGGTACTTGTCCTGTTCCTTGCCGTCGTCGCCAAGCTCGCCGTGAATGGCTTTCAGCTGTTCGCGGAGGTAATAATCTTTCTGCGAACGTTCGATGCTCTGCCGCACGGCGGAAGAAATACGCTTTTCTATTTTGGAAATTTCCAGTTCGTCGTTCAGGCACTGTTCCAGAAGTTTCAGGCGTTCCACCGCGTCGGTTTCTTCCAGAATACGCTGCTTGACGTCCAGACGCACGCGCATGGCGTTGATGACGGCGTTGACGTATTCGTCCGCGTCGGCGGTGAGCTCTAATTTGGCAACCGTTTCCTTATTGAGTTTTCCCTCGGAAATCAGCACGTCGGCAACCAGCGCGCGGGCGGAACGAAGGTAGGCTTCTTCGATAACGGGATCGCCGTGCACGGTTTTTCGTTCGGCACATTCCGCATAGAAACAATCGGTAAGCGTGAACGCCTTGACTTTTACCGCGCGTTGCCCTTCCGCAACCACGCGCACGGCGCCGCCCGGAAGATTGGTAACCTGTTTTATTTCGGCCACCGTGCCTACGGAATACATATCCTCGGCGGCGACGTCGTTTTTATCGGTATCTTTCTGCGTGCAGATTAAAATTTCGCCGTTATACTGCGAGGACGAAATTTTAATCGCTTCGATGGTGCCCGGTCTGCCCGCGTCGAACGAGAAAATCGTGCCCGGAAACGCCACTTTCCCGCGGAGAGGAACCACGGGAAGAACTATTTTTTTCTTTTTCGTATTCTTTTCCATATAATTATTTTTACCCCGCGCGCCCGCCTTTTAAACAAATTTTGCAAGTTGCCGATAAAGCTTATACGCGGCGAACAATACGGCGGCTGCGGAGAAAACGACGGGGACAGCGGCGGAAACAACAAGTTTTTTATTGAATTGTTTGTTTACGGCGTAGGATTTATTTATCCGCTATCGGCTTACTTCTTTTTGTCCTCTCTCGGCGCCGCGCTTCTTGTTATCCTCTCTCGGCGGCTTTGCCGCCACTCTCCCCGACGGGGGAAAGCAAGAGAACAGAGGATTTCTGATGGGGAGAAACAAGATACGCCCCTTGATTGAAAAATTCCGGTGGAAAATTTCAATCAAAAATGGGCTACGCCCCCTCATCAGTCAACTTTGTTGACAGCTTCCCCCCGAGGGGAAGCCCATGAAATAGGCTTCACATTTTGGCCGAAGAAAATTTTGTAAGCAAAATTTTATGCAGGCAAGGGGAAGCCCTGACATAAGGGGAAAGTAAAAAACACGGCTGCCGCAAAGACGTTGCGACAGCCTTACAGATTTTCTCGTTTGTTTACGCCGATTTTTTATAAACAAGAATCGGTTCGGCGCCGTTTGTAATGCACTCCTTCGTAACGATGACTTCTTCCACGTTCGGTTCGGAAGGAATTTTGTACATCACGCCCGTCATGACGCCCTCGATAATCGTACGCAAGCCGCGCGCGCCCGTCTTTAAACGGATTGCCGTCTGCGCGATTTCGCGCACCGCGTCGTCCTCTACAGTGAGCTTCACGCCGTCCAGCCCGACAAGCTTCTGATACTGCTTGATAATCGCGTTCTTCGGCTCGGTGAGGATTTTTACCAGCGCTTCTTCGTCCAGCGGGTTTAAATTTACCACGATGGGAAGTCTGCCCACGAATTCGGGAATCAAGCCGAATTTCGTTAGATCCTGAGGTTTTACGTCTTCCAGCGCGGAATAATCCACCTCGTCTTTGCCGAGGCGCACTTTTCCGCCGAATCCGAGCGTGGTATCGTCCTTACGGGAAGCGACGATTTTATCCAAGCCCACGAACGCGCCGCCGCAGATGAAAAGAATGTTTGTGGTATCGATTCTCAGGCACTCCTGCTGAGGGTGCTTTCTGCCGCCCTGCGGGGGAACGGAAGCCACGGTGCTTTCGATGATTTTCAAAAGCGCCTGCTGCACGCCCTCGCCCGATACGTCGCGCGTGATCGATACGTTTTCGCCCTTGCGCGCGATTTTATCGATTTCGTCGATATAGATGATGCCGCGCTGCGCGCGCGATACGTCGTAATCCGCGTTCTGAATGAGTTTTAAAAGAATATTTTCCACGTCCTCGCCCACGTAGCCCGCTTCGGTGAGCGTGGTGGCGTCCGCCGCGGCGAAAGGCACGTTTAAAATGCGCGCCAGCGTTTTGGCAAGCAGCGTTTTTCCGCTGCCCGTGGGACCGAGAAGCAGAATGTTGCTCTTTTCGATTTCTACGTCGTCGTCTTTCTTTTCCGCAAGCGAATTGATGCGCTTATAATGGTTGTACACGGCAACCGACAAAACGCGTTTCGCCTTATCCTGCCCGACGATATATTTATCCAGCTCCTCTTTGAGTTCGGCAGGTTTTTTGAGGGGGACGACGGCGTTTGCCGAATCCTCCTTTTCAAGCGCTTCGTCCAGCATGGTTTTGCAGATTTCCACGCAGTTTTCGCAAATGAACGTTCCTTCGGGAGAAGCGATCAACTGTCTGACTTCGCTTTCTTTCTTGCCGCAAAAGGAACAGTGTCTTTCTTTTTCAGCCATGGTTTTATACCTCCTTGTGTTTTCTCTTCCGTGCCGTCCGTTCCGCGTGTTCCGCCCGTGCGCCGAAATACGGGGCGAGGGGGAATACGGAAAGTTTATCGCGCGGCACGTCCGAATAAAACAGGCGCGCCTCTTTCGTATTTCCGGGAAAGCAGCGCGTCGTGTTTGTTTCGTGTTTTCGGTACGATTGTTATCTTCTGTCGAACACCTTATCGATTAAGCCGTATTCGCGCGCCTCGTCCGCGGACATATAATTGTCGCGGTCGGTATCCCGCTCGATCACCGAAAGGTCTTTCCCCGTATTTTCGGAAAGAATCCGGTTGAGCTTGGCTTTGGTGCGCAGAATATGATCTGCCTGAATCTTGATGTCGCTCGCCTGCCCCTGCGCGCCGCCGAGGGGCTGATGAATCATGATTTCGGAATTAGGCAGCGCGTAACGCTTGCCTTTGGCGCCGCTGGATAACAAAAACGCGCCCATGCTTGCAGCCATGCCGATACAGATGGTGGAAACGTCGCACTTCACGTAGTTCATCGTATCGTAAATCGCCATCCCTGCCGTAACCGATCCGCCGGGAGAATTGATGTACAGGGAAATATCCTTTCCCGGTTCCTTTCCCTCCAGATAAATCAGCTGCGCCACTACGGTGTTTGCGAGAGCGTCGTCGATTTCGCCGCTTAAAAACACGATGCGATCGTCCAGCAGACGGGAATACAGATCGTACGATCTTTCGCCTGCGCTCGTTCGTTCCACAACGTAGGGGATAAGCACGTTCTTTTCTTTCATTCAACAGCCTCCGATTGATTTTTAACGTTTTTTAACCGTTTTAAACGCGGTTCAAACGCTTTTTTGCGTTTTTGAAGAATTATTCGGCGTCTTTTTTCGCCGCCGTCTTTTTCGCGGCGGGTTTCTTCGCCGCTGCGGGTTTCTTTGCCGCTTTTTCTTCCGCGGTTTTCTTTGCGGCGGCAGTCTTTTTCGCCGCCGGCTTCTTTTCGGTTTTTTCTTCCGTTTCAGCCGCTTTTACGGTTTTTTTGGCGGCAGTCTTTTTGGCGGCGGGTTTCTTTTCCGTCGTTTCCGCCGCTTCTTCCGTGCCGTCGGAATACGTCATCTCGTTGTTCGCCTTCAAGAAATCGAACAGTTTGGTGATGATAATGTCGTTTCTGATATAATCCACCTGACGGGGATCGATCGTCTTTTCGTATTCTTCCGCGCTCTTGCCTACGGATTCCGCCTGCTCGGCAATCTTCGCCTTGATTTCGTCCTCGGCGGCGTCGATTTTCTCGTTCTTGATAATCTGAGAGATAATCAGCTGGTTGAGAACGTTCTTCTTCGCGGCTTCTTCGTAATTCTTGCGGAAATCTTCTTTCGTGGTTTTGATGAACGACAGATAATCGTCAAGCTTCAGCCCCTGATACATCAGCTGATATTCGAAACGGCGCACGAGGTTATCGATTTCCGATTCGATCATCGCCTGAGGAATTTCGGCGGAAGCGCCTTTCGCGATTTCGTTTAAAATGGCGTTTTCGGTATCGTCGTTCGCGCGGGAATCCGCCTGCTTCTGCAATCTTTCTTTCGTCTTTTCCTTATACGCTTCGATGGTTTCGCTGCCCGTGGCGTCCTTGATGAACGCGTCGGTGAGTTCGGGCTTTTCTTTGGCGGAAAGGGAGTTGAGCGTTACCGCGAACACTGCCGCTTTGCCCTTTAAATCCGCCGCCTGATAATCTTCGGGGAACGTTACGTTTACGTCTTTCTTTTCGCCCACGTTCATGCCGATCACCTGATCTTCGAAACCGGGAATAAACTGTCCGCTGCCGAGCGTGAGATCGAAGCCCTGCGCTTCGCCGCCTTCGAACTTCACGCCGTTTACCGTGCCCACGAAATCGATGTTGGCAACGTCGCCCTTTTCGGCGGCTCTGCCTTCCACGGTAACTTTGCGCGCGTTTCTTTCGAGCACTTTTTCGATTTCCGCGTCTACGTCGGCGTCTTTTACATTATACGCGTAGCCTTTCAGCTTCATACCCGTATACGCTTCGATTTTTACTTCCGGCTTTACGGGAACGACGGCGGACATAACCACTTTGTCTTCCGTAAGCTCGTCTACGGATACGTCCGGATCGCCCACAACGGTGAATTCGTCTTTCTTTTCGTCGAGAATTTTGCCGTAGTTTTCGGAGAAGAGGATGTTCAGCCCGTCTTCATAGAAAACGCCCTTGCCGTATGCGTGTTCGATAACGTTTTTGGGGGCTTTGCCTTTGCGGAAGCCGTTCACCGCGAATCTGCCGCGCTCCTTGACGTACGCTTTGTTCTGCGCGTCGATCCATTCGTCTTTATCGAAAGTGAGCGTAATTTTTACGGTGCTTTTTTCAGCTGCTTTGGTGGTGTACTTCATAGTGTTGTTTTCTCCTGACGTTTTTTCGTTGGATTTGCTTTTCCGAAAAAACTTTTATCTTTTTTCGTTTGAATTTCCGCGGGCGCGTTTTTCCGACGGCGGTCTGCCGCCTTTTTCGCCCGCTCCCTACATTTTACCATATTCTTTAAAGAAAATAAAGCGATTTTATTTACAAATCGCGAAATTTCGGTTATAATTTAGGAAAAATGTTTTTCCTCCGCCGCGAAAATCGGCGAATTTTACGATTTTTCGCTTCCGCGGAGAGAAGAATTTCTTTCGGGAGGGAGGATTATGCCTCAGGACGCTTTTCATATCAGACGACTTGCCTCCGAGCTGGACTCTATGCTTGCGGGCGGCAGAGTAAACCGCGTTTCGCAAGCGGATAAAGACGAACTCGCCTTAATTATATACACCGAAAAAGGCGCTCTTAAACTTATCCTCAATACGAACGCCTCGTTTGCGCGCGTCTGCGTGCAGAAAACGGAAAAGCCGCCGCTTCTCGCGGCGCCGTCCTTTTGCATGCTGCTGAGGAAACATCTTTCGGGCGCGCAGCTTTTAAGCGTGAAACAGGTGGATAACGAGCGTATTCTGGCGTTGACGTTCCTCTGTTTCAACGATTTTTCGGGCGGAGAAAAGGTGCTGTACGCCGAACTGATGGGGAAATATTCCAACCTGATATTAACGGAAAACGGCATCATCGCGGGCGCGCTGAAAAGCACTTCTTTGGAAAACGCGTCGGGACGGATTCTGTTTTCCGGCGCGAAATACGCGCTGCCGCCCGCGCAGGACAAAGTTTCGCCGACGGACGAAGCGGCTTTCAGGGAAAAGTGGCAGGCGTTTCTTTCCTGCAATATTACGAAAAACGACGAGGGCAGCGGCGGAAACAACGCGTTTTTATGTGAAGAACTTTATGGAGAAGCGACGGCGAAATTCATCTTTTCGGGCGTGGCGGGCATCGCCCTGCCCACGGCGCGGCACATTGCGGCGTTTGCCAAGGCGCGGGGCGTTACGGCGGAGAAATTTCCGGCTTTTTTCGCGAATTTCTATTTAAACGAGCCGGTAAACCCGTGTCTTGTGAAAGAAAACGGGAATTATTCCGATTATTTCGCGTTTTTGACGGACGACGGCGTCCGGGCGGACAGCCTGAACGACGCGGAAGCGACGTATTACGTAACCCGCAGCGAAAACCGCGCGTTCGGCGAAAAAAAGGCGCGGCTGCTTGCCGTGGCGAATTCGAAAATCAGGAAGAGCGAAAAAAATCTTGCGGATACCGAACGGCGGCTTGCCGAAGCGGAAAACGCCGAAAGCAACCGTGTGAAAGGCGAACTGATTACGGCGAACATTTACAAACTGCAGAAAGGCGACGGCGTTCTGCTTGCCGAAAACTGGTACGAGGGCGGAAAAGAAGAGAAAATCGCGCTGGACAAAACGCTTTCCCCCGCCGCCAACGCGCAGCGGTATTTCAAAACGTACGCAAAGGAAAAACGGACGAAAGAGGCGCTTACCCCCCGCCGCGAGGACGAGGAAAGGGAGCTTTCGTATTTCAAATCGGTGGCGGCGTTTCTGAATCTGGCGGAAAGCGCGGACGACCTGACGGAAACGGAAGAAGAACTGCGCTCTCTCGGACTGCTGCCGCAGGAAAAGGCGAAGAAGAAAAAACAGACGGCTTCGGTGCCCTTCCGCAAATACGAAATCGGGGGGTTCACGGTGCTGGCGGGACGGAACAACGCTTCGAACGACAACCTTGTGCGGGCGCTGGACGGCGACGATTTATGGCTGCACGTGCAGAAATACCACTCGGCGCACGCGGGCATTCTGTCGGGCGGGAAAAAAGTACCCGACGAGGTAATCGAAGCGGCGGCGCAGCTTTGCGTGTATTTTTCCGAAGTAAAACACGGCGAAAAAGCGGCGGTGGACTACGCGAAGCGCAAGCACGTGAAAAAACCGAAAAAAGCGGCGCCCGGTTTTGTTACGTACACCGATTACAAAACGCTGTACGTTGCCGCCGACGCGCATGAAAAGGAAAGAATCGTATGAGTACGAACCGCGTCATTAACGCAAAAGACTGCGCGATAAGACTCGCGCGGACGGGCGACCTGCCTCTTTTGCGGGAGATTTTTGCGACGGCGAGGGCGTTTATGGCGGAACACGGGAACGCGACGCAATGGGGCGCAAACTTTCCGCCGGACGAGCTGCTGCTTGCCCATATTTCGCGGAAAGAACTGTACGTTCTGGAATCCGCCGACGGAAAACCGCATGCGGCGTTTGCGCTGACGGGCGAAGATCCGACGTACGCGCACATTAAAAACGGCACGTGGCTTTCTTCTTCCCCCTATCTGACGATTCACCGCGTGGCGAGCGACGGAACGGCGCGCGGCGTGTTTGCGGCGATTGTGAAATTTGCGGAAGAAATATGCCCGCACCTGCGGGCGGACACGCATGAAAACAACGCGACGATGCGGGCGGCGCTTATCAAAAACGGGTTTTCCGAACGGGGAGAAATACGGCTTGCCGACGGCGCCGCGCGGCTTGCGTACGAAAAAAACGGCGACGAATAAATTTTTAACGACGAAATCCCGGCGGAAGCATACGCGTCCGCCGGGATTTTTTTACACGGTTTTCCTATACTTTACGACTTTCGTTTCAGCAGCTCTTTCAGTTTGCCCGCCACCACTTTAAATTCGCGCGTTCTGAACGAAAGCAGCAGAAACGCGGCGTTGGGCAGCAGCACGCAGATAACGCCTTTTAAAAGCAACGCGCCTACGCCGGAAGAAGGCAACAACGAACACAGCGCGAACGTTGCCGCGCCGACCGCCGCCACGACGAGCGTGTAAACCAGCATGCGAAGATAATATTTTGCGGGAGAAAATTTAAAATATCCCGCAAAGAACGCGTGCGTTTCCCACGGCATCGACACGGCGAACACGCCCGCGATCATCGCGACGACGGCGCCGTTTACCCCCATGGGCTTGATGAGCAGTTCCGCCAGAATCAACGTAATCCCCGCCACCGCGTACGGCTTGAAAAAATCGTTTTTCCACATGCCCGCCGCGTCTTTATACGTGGTGAGAATATCTTTGAATTTCCACAGATACAATAAAACCGCGAACAGGAACGCGGACGAATCTCCGAGAATCTTGGATTCGTCGCCGCCCATCCAGATTCTCATGAAGTGCTGGAACAAACACAGAAGCGTAACGGACATCCAACCCACCATCCACACGTTTACGAAGGTAAGCGTTTTAAAATCGGCGTAATTTTTATTCACGTCGCCGGTAACGATATTGTTGCCGATGCCCGCCGTGAGCGCGGTGTATACCACCGAGATGATGGCGATGAGAGAATTGACGATATAAAAATAATTGTTGTACACGCCGAGCGGTTCCAGACCGAGGCGGGAGGAAATGACGATATTCGTGCCCGAAAAAATCACCGTGCCGCTTAACCGATGCCCGATCATGGCGCCGATATTTTTGAATACCGCCTTTTTTTCGGCGTCGTCCAGCGTATTTTCCGCCTTGTAATCCGGGTATTTTTTATTGACGTAAGCCGAACGGACAAGATTGATCGTCAGCGTGCAAAGCGGCAGGAAAACGATATATACGTAGTAATTTCCGAATGCCAAAAGCACAACGACCTGCAGGATATACATTGCCACGTACGAAACCGACATGATGTTGCTTTCGATATCCGTGCGCTGAAAAGCCGAAAGCAGAACGCTTTTGTACGCGAACACGAAGTAACTGACGACCGTATTGAACAGGTAAATAAAATACAGGATATACAGATTGATGTCCGCGGGGGCGTCGCCCTTGATGAGTTTCGGCAAAAACGGCGTGATTGCAAGTCCGACGATTAAAATCACCGCGCCGACGATATAATACACCTTTCTGATGAGTCCGAGCAGCGCGCATACCAGCGGTTTGTCGTCCTCGGCGACGGGCTTGTACATGGCGAACGCCACCACCGTGGAAAAGCCGAGTTCCGAAAGGGACAAGACCTGTAAAAGCGACGTGAACAGCGAGCCGAGCCCCGCGTATTCGATGCCGAGTTTTTTGATGAGTATCGTGCGAATGGCGAAGGGAAACAGGAGGCACACCACACGGAAAATCAGTCCGCTGAATGAATTTTTGACGGCGTTTTTCGTTCTTTCTATCTGCATAACAATTTCCCGATTTCCTTTACGAAAACGTTTGCCGTGTTTTCCCACGTGAACGCTTTTGCGCGTTCTTTGCCCTTTGCTATGAGTTCTTCGCGCAAGGGCTCGTCCGTCATCACGCGCGCCATACAATCGGCAATGGATTGTTCGCTGTACGGATCCGCAAGAAGCGCCGCGCCGCCCGCCACTTCGGGCAGGCAGGAAACGCCGGAAGTTACAGCGGGAACGCCCGCCGCCATCGCTTCTACAAGCGGCAGTCCGAACCCTTCGGACGTGGAAACGAGCATCAGCGCGCCCGCGCATTGCACCACGGCGGCGATGTCGCCGTTATCGATTCCGTCCAGCAGCACTATGCCGGGAAGATTGAGTTTTTCCGCCTGTTCTTTCAGCGGCGGATTGTGATTTGCGATAACGAGCTTGTGATTTTTGCGGATTTCATCGGGCAACAGGGCGTATGCGTTTAAAAGGCGGGGCAGATTTTTATTGTCGCGATCCTGCCCGACGAACAGAAAATAATTTTCGCCCGTATTGTATTTTTCTTTCACTTCCTTTTTCTTTTCGGCGGGGACGGGTTCGGCGAAAAACGCGGCGTCCGTTCCGCAGTAATTCACCACGATTTTACCCTTTGCCTGCGGGTAATGTTTTAAAATTTCGCTTTCGGAATATTCGGAAACGGTGAAAATCACGTCGGCGTTTTTCACCGCGGTTGCATACATTTTTTTGTAAAAATGCTTCATCCAGCCGGGCAAATCGGCGCGGTGCAGGGGGATTAAATCGTGTATGACCACGGCGGTTACGCCCTGCGGTTTGTTTTTCGGCACGAAATTCACGGGAAAAATGTACACGTCCGCTTTTTCGCCGAAAATTTTATCGTAATTTCGCTTGAAAAGATACTCCGCGCGGGACAACACGACGGCGGGGTACGCCGTTTTTACGAGGTTGACTTTTACGCCGGGAACGATTTGTTGAAAAACGGCGGAAATTTCCTCTTTATTTTCTTTGCGGGAAAGCAGAGCGCCGCCGAGAAGTTCGGCTTTTGCCGCATTTTCTCCGCTACGAAATGCTTTCAGCGTTTCGTGCAGAAACGTCGTAACGCCGTCGTGCCGGCGTTTGTTATCGGTTAAGTATAAAGCGATTTTCATGAGTTTTCCTTTGTATGCCTGATAAGTTCCAGCCACTGCTTTGCCGCTTTTTGCCACGAGCATTTTTTCAGAATTTTTTCGGGCGGCGCTACCGGCTGTTTCAGAAGAGCCTCGATATCGGCTTCGTAATCGTCCGGGTGAAAATACCGCGCGCAATCTTCGTAAATTTCAGGCAAACATGTGGCGTTTGAAAGGATTATCGGCGCGCCGCAGGCAAGCGCTTCCAGCGGGGGGATGCCGAATCCTTCGTATTTCGACGGCTGCAAAAACGCGCGGCAACCCTGCATCAGAGCTTTGTTTTCGCCGTCCGATACATATCCCAGCAAAACGACGTTATCGGGGAAATTTTTCACTCTTTCTTCGTACGAGCCGCACCAGTTTTCCGCGTTGACGCCGCCCGCGACGGCAAAAATTCTTTGAGGGTTGCGCTTCGCCTGTTCCTGCAGCCATTTTAAATTTTTATGCGGGGCAAGACTGCCCAGCGCGTAATAATAATCGTTCTTTTTCAGCCGCGGATGCCGCGCAAACACGCTTTCGTCGCTTTCGATCGCCGCGATATGTTCCCAGCCGTGATAAATCACGCGGATTTTTTCGGGCGGGATTTTCATCAGCGAACAAATTTCTTTTTTCTGATATTCCGAAACGGTTACCACCGCGGCGGCGTATTTTTTTACGCAGTGCGCGAACAGTCTGTATTCGGCGCGCAGGCGTTTCGAATCGTATTCTTTCCGTGCCAGCGGGCGTACGTCGTGCACGCAGACGACGGAATTTTTAACGCACGTAAGCTCGTGCGAAAACGCTACGGCGACGGCTCTTCGCTTTTTTACGTACCGGGGAAAACGGAACAGGGCGTTGATCTTGTTTTTCTGCCCGTCCAGTTCGCAAAATTCGATGTTATGCAGATCGGACGGCGCCACGACGATGTTTTTCGCGCCCGTTTTCGAAAGATATTCGGCGTGAATTTCCGGTTCGTTTTTCAAAAGTTCGTCCAGCCGCAGCGTGAGTTCGCGGCACACGCGCTGTATGCCGGTTACGTTTTCGTCGTTCGCCGTGCCGAGACCGTTAATCACTACGTTCATCGCCGTCCTCCGTCTTTTGTTTTTTCGCACGTTTCCGTGCGGATTTCGCGTCCGTCCGTTCGCCGTCGATCAACGGATTTTTCAGGATAGCCCGATAGATATGCGCGTGTTCCTTTGCGATTTCATCCCACGAGGGAACCGCCGCTTCGTATACGGCAGCGGACTTTGCCGAAAGTTCGGCGCGAATTGCCTCTTGCCACGCCGCAACGCTGTTTTCCGTAAGGACGAACTGTCCGCTTTCGAAAAATTCGCCCGTGAGCGCGCCGCGCGAAGAAATAATCCGCCTGCCTTCCTGTGCGGCGGCGAGTATGCTGCCGTTGCGGCATGCCGCGCCGTTTTTAAAGGGCAATGCGAAAAAGTCGGCGGCTTTTAAATAATCGGCGACTTCCGCTTCGGGAAGATAACCCGTTTCGTAAATATCCTGCCCGAGCGAATATTTTTCGATGACAGCCGCCAGCTTTGCGTAATATTCTTCGCCGCATTTTTCTTGATCGATTTTTCCGACGATCATGATTTTGCAGGAAAGAGCGTTTTTTTCTTTGAGTCTGCCGCAGGCTTCGAGCAGCATATCGAAGCATTTGCCTTCGCCGATAAACCCGAAATAGCCGAGAATTTTTTGCTCCGTTTTTCCGCCGAGCACCCTTTCGCGGATTTGTTGTATCGTTTTTTCGTCCGCGCGGGAAGGGGGTATATTCGAACCGATAGGCACGTACGCCGCCTTGTTTTTATCGATAAACGGCTTTAAATTTCGGGCGATTTTTTTCGCGAATCCGTCCTCTACCGTGATGATTTTATCGGCGCAGAGCATAAACGGCGCCGTGATGAAAGGGATTTTTTTATCGTTGTATTCATGCGCGGTGAACACGATTTTGCACGGCGTATGTTTCAGCATCAGCGGCAGCCACAAAAAGACGGAAAGGCTTCTGCCGCGGTATTGCGACGACGGGAACTGAAAATGCACGATATCCGGCTTTTCTTCTTTCAGGATTCTGTATATAAAGCGAAGAAAAGTAAAACCGCCGAAATTTTGTATTTCGTTGCGGATTTTTACCGTTTCCGCGCCGGAAATCGTTGCCGCCGCGCCGACGGAAGTAACCGCGACCACACCGCAATCGCCGCCGTTTTGCAGGGCGCGGCACAGTTTTGCCGTGTAATCGCCCACGCCGCAGGGCATCGGCGGCATCGCGCCGGAAATCATAAGTATTTTTTCGGGCTTTTCCGCGTTTTCCGTTTGTTTTTTCCCTGAGGGCAACATCTGCTCGGCAAAGAGAAAAACGACGGGCAGCACAACGGGAAAAGAAAATCCCGTGCCGCCGAGAGAGAACATGGATAAATACACGAGCACTTCGAACAGCGCGCTTTTTTTTGTGGCGGAAGCAAACTTCGCGCCGAAGAAAATCCAGAAAAACACGCCGACAAGCCCGATATCGGCAAGCAGACTGACGAACGTGGAATGTATGTCCGCAACGGAAAGCCCCACCCCGAAGAGCGGGCGGGCGGAAAACCATTTCAAAGCGAAAAAGATGCTGGTGAGCCGCGCGCCCTCCGACGTAATGGTAACTTCGTCGCCTTTGAAAAGAGCCACAAGAGAACGACAGAAGTTGGACGTGCGTTCGTATACGTATTCCAGCCCCCATTTATTTTTCAGCGGAGTAATTCCGATGAAGAGGAACGCCGCGACCGTCAAAAGGACGAATCCCCACGTCCAGAAAATTCTGCCTTTCGGCGCGATATAAAACCAGAAATACATAAAAAGCAACAGCGCCGCGTAAAACAATCCGCCGAACGAAGAGGAAACAATTAACAGCGCGCACACACAAAAAAACGTAATATTTTCCGTGATCCCGCAACCGACCGCCGCGCCGTTTTTCACGCCGCAAAGCCGCGCCACAAGCAAAAAGCCGCAAAGCGAAAGATAAATCGAATAATGAGAGGGTTCTTTATACAGCCCCTGCATGCGGTCCGCAAGCATATGCGTATGAATCGCCTCGCCGAAAAAGCGGTTTAAAAAATCTTGTACCGGCAGAATATTTCCGAATTTTTTAATGCAGAATTCTACGACGCCGACGCACACGATCAGGCGGATAAACCGGGAGAATATGCCGGAGAGTTCTGCCCACTGCCCGCGCGAGGAAAATACTTTGCGCGCTACGGAAAGCGCCGCGACGGCGCGAAGAAACGAGAACGCCGTTTTAAACATCAGAAAGTTTACTTTGGGAAGATACACTCCGTACGGCTTGCCCCATACGTAATTATCGAATTCGTAAATGACGCCGGGCCGATACGGGCGGACGGCGCAGGAAAGCGCGCTGATACCGACGGCAGCCATCAGCGCGACGCCGCACCATAAGATCTTTTTATCGACCTTACCCATGCAGATCATGCCGACGGACAACACGAACAATACGAACGAAGCGACGAAATCGTAACTGACCGTAGTGCCGTTGATTTTTAAAAAACAGCCGAGATTCGTAAACAGAAACACGCAGATTTCAAACACGAACGCAAGGCGGAACCACTCCGTTAAAAAGCGCGCAAAAAACGATTCGGCGGGGGTAGAGGCGGATGCATCAGGTTTTTCCGTATCTGTTCCCGCGTTATTTTCCGCAGCGTTTTCCGCATTGTTTTGCGTGCGGGAAACGCACGCGCGCCCTACGCGTGCGCGCGCGAAAAAACAGGGATATTTCGTTTTGAAAAACGCAGCGACGGGCAGTGCCGCCGTCAGCGCGCACATCACCCACGCAAAGGGCGTTATCTGTATATTCATTTTCCCTCCGAAATGAGTTTTTGCGCTTGTTTTTCGATATTTTCCGCCGCTTGTTTATAATCGTACCGCGCGGCGATTTCTTCTTTCTTCGTATGGACTTCTCTGCCGGCGCCGAGAATTTTTTCTTTCAGATCCGCCGCGTCGCCCGCTTTGAAAAACGTAACGTCCAGCCCGTCGTACACCTCCCGGAACACGGGAATATCGCTGACGACGGGTTTTGTGCCGAGGCACAGCGCTTCGAGCGGAGGCAAGCCGAACCCCTCGTACGCGGACGGCTGAATCAACAGTTCCGCGCGCGCGATTTCTTTCACGACGTCTTCGTCGGAAAGCCGCCCCGTGAACGTAACGCCCTCTTTTAAGAGCGCCGACGTGTTTTCTCCCGTTAAAAAATTATCCTTTTCTCCCACGATTTTCAGGGTGTAGCCCGCCGGCAGACGGGAATACGCTTCCACCAGCGTTTTCAGCCCCTTGTGCGGCTTTACGTTGCCCACGAACACCAGCGCGCCCTTTTGTTTGCTTTCGCCCGATACGTCGGCTTCGAGAACGTTTTTGCCGACGCCGTTATAATTGAGAAAGCATTTGCGCGCGTATTTTTTGTAATAGCGTTCGCAGCGTTCCAGCGTGAAACGGGAAACGCAGGCGACGGCGCCCGATTTTTTCATGCAGCGTTTCAGCAAAAACTTTTTCACCGCGCGGTCCGCCGCGCCGCGCGTGGTTTCTTTCATATCGAGAAAGATAAGATCGTGCATGACGGAAATCACGGGGATTTTCACGGAAAAAGGTATGAGAAAATTCGGCGTGAAAAATACGTCGCAGCCGTTGACTTCGCCGCCGACGCTTTTCAAACCGCGCAAAGAATACGGATCGTCGCGGTTATCGACGATCTGCGCCTTATCTTTATATTTTGCAAGCCGCCCGGCGTTGCCTATTAAAAGAACCTCGTTTTTATCGAAATTCAGGTTGTCGGTAATGCCTTCGCACACCCTGCCGATTCCCGACCTGCCGAGGTATCTGCAATCCACCGCTATTTTCATTGCGTTTCCGTCCGTTTTTTATCATCGGGCAAAACAAAGCGTAAGCTCCGCCCCGACTTTTTTGAAAAAGCCTTACGAACATTATAGCACTTCCGTAACGCTTTGGCAAGTGTTTCGGCGCCAGGTCGACGGTGTTTCTCGGCGGGAAAATTTAAAACGACAAAGTTTTTAACGGTTTTTCACAAAAACGACAAAATTTGCGGTTTCCCGAAAAAGAAAACCGCAAAAATTTTTTTATTTTATTGTTTCGACCCGATTTATTCGAACTGGTTGGCAAGAATTTCGGCGGTGAGCCGAACAAGTTTCACCTCATCCGCTTCCACGCGCGCACCCGACTCTTTATAGAGAAGCGCCACCGCGCCGAGGCAATCTCCGCCCGAAACGACGGGCACGACGATCTGCGCGGAAAAATTCGTATCGCCGGGAACGGTGATCGGAATGAGCGTTCCGCCGTCCGCTTCGGAAGCGACGTAACTTTTCCGCTCCTTTAACAGTTTATCGATTTCCGGCGACAGCGTTTTGCCGGAAAAATCGCGTTTGCCTTCGCCGCAGGCGAACAACACGCCGTCGGTATCGCACACGACGGCTGTCTTTCCGCTTAATTCCGCCAGCGATTTCGCCGCCGATTCGCTGAATTTTTCGATGGTGGCGATGGGCGAATATTTTTTGAGCATCAGCTCGTCGCGGTCGGTGAAAATTTCCAGCGGATCTCCCTCGCGGATACGCAACGTACGCCGTATTTCTTTGGGGATAACCACTCTGCCCAGCTCGTCCATTCTTCTTACGATTCCAGTAGCTTTCATAATTTTTTCTCCTTTTGCACAAAACGCGGATTTAACCGAAGAAAAACCGGAACGTTTTTCTGTCTGCCGATTTTGTATTCTTTAACAGTTTATCCCAAAAAGAAAAAATTATGCTTTTTTTGTATGTTTATGCGGCGATTATAACGTCTGCCGTTCGGTGAGAAGAGTAAGATAATCTTTCAGCCGCGTTTTATCCGCGGATGGCAGACGGCGGAAATCAGCCACGACGCGCTGTTCTTCGCCGTTCAGCCGCGCCGGATCGCCGCCGAACGCGCGGGGAAGATCGGGTTTTTCTTCTCTGCCCAACAATTCGTCGACGGTAACGTTGAAATAGTCCGCCAATAAAATCAGCGTTTCGTAACTTGCCTGCCGCGTGCCTTTTTCATAGTTTGCCAGCGTGTTGGCGTTGATGCCTGTTTCCCGCGCCAGTTCGCTGCGTTTCAATCCGTGCTCCGTTCTGAGTTCTTTTAAAATAAACATCGCTTTTCCCTTGTTTTTCTGTTTTTCGCCCGTTTTGGACTGTTTCTTAAAAAAATAATACCAAAACACGGTGTTTTTATGTGTATTTCGTTCAAAACGGATTGACTTTACCTCTTGTTTATGTTAAAATTAACTCAAAATGAAGCAATTTTTATAAATAAAATAATACAAAACGAACGAAAAAGGAGTTGCGAATGAAATCCAAGTTTGTACTGGAATTGTACGTGCGCCTGAAAAACGGCGAGACTCTGGCGCCCGAAAGCGTAACGAACGAATTCGGCGTTTGCGAACGGACGTTTTACCGGTATGTAACCGATCTGAAAAGTTTCTTCGAGCAGCACGACGAGCGCCGGCTGATCCGCGATAAAGACACGGGAACGTACCGTCTGGCGTAAGAAACGGTTCGTTCGGCGTAATTTTTGCGTTTTGTACGTTTCTCCACGCCTTTCTTAAGTATATTTTCTTAAGTATATTTGCGCTTTTCTTCCCCAAAACGCGAAAATGCGGGAAGGGGAAGATTTTCAAGCGCAAAAAAATTAAAAAATCAAATTACAGATATTCTTTGAGTTTTGCTTCGAAGCTTTCTTCGAGGGCGATGAGATCGCGCGTAACGGCGGAAATTTCTTCGTCGTCGTTTTCGGGGCGTTCGCCGTACGAAGTTTTTAAAGACGTCAGTCCCATGACGGTGCCCCGGATCATCATGTCGGCGATGTGCGAACGTGAATTATCCGTAAGCGTGTTCATTTTGACGGAGCCTTTCATCATCGCTTTTTTCACGACGCCAGGCTCTTTCACTTCCAGCGCTTTGTCTTTGGCGAGCATCGCCGCGCGGGCGCTGATTTTTTCGTATTCTTCGTGCTGGCGCACGATTTCGTCTTTCAGCGGCTCGTCCTCTATTTCGGGCAGTATATCGGATATCGATTCCAGCGCGAGCTGACAATTCCGGTATACTTCGGCAAGAAGTTCTTCGCTTTTTTTACAGTCTTTTTTTTCTTCCATGTTTACTGCTCCTTAAATCTTTTTCTGCCGCCCGGTTTCGGTTTTGTTTTTTTGTTCGGGCGGACTTTTTGATACAAGTGTGGTAAAAAAAACGAAAAAATATACCGTTATGCCGAAAAACAGGCGAAAATACGGCAAAATCGCTTGACTTAAAAACGCGGGTATGGTATATTTATTACCGAGCCGATAGAAACGGGCTTTTTAAGTTTTGTATTTTTTTCGTGTTTTTCGCACGTTTCGGAGCGAAAAAAGAAAAAAAATCGAACGCCTCGGATTCTTCGAGACTGGAAAGAGGAGGTAAAACACAATGTACGCAATCATCGAGAACGGTAACAAACAGTATAAGGTGGCGGAAGGCGACGTAGTAAGCGTTGAAAAGCTGAACGGCGCAGAAGGCGACACCGTTACGTTCAAAGCTTTGATGATTTCCGACGGCGACGCAATCAAGACGGGCGCGGAAACGGAAAACGTTAAAGTTACGGGTACGATCGTGAAGCAAGGCAAAGCGGGAAAAATCATCGTTTTTAAGTATAAAGCCAAGAAGAACGAGCGTAAAAAGCAGGGCCACAGACAGCCTTTCACGTCGGTTAAGATTGAAAAAATCGAGCTGTAATTACGGCGCACCGATCGAACAACACTAATCACAAGGAGAAATAAAAATGATTTTCATCAGTTTATTCGCTCATAAAAAAGGTACCGGTTCTTCGCACAACGGGCGCGACAGCGAGGCGAAACGTCTCGGCGCGAAACGCAGCGACGGGCAGGCGGTTCTTGCCGGCAACATCCTCGTTCGCCAGAGAGGCACGAGAATTCATCCGGGTACGAACGTAGGCATCGGCAGCGACGATACGTTGTTCGCCCTTGCAGACGGCGTTGTCCGCTTTGAAAAAATGGGCAAAGACAAGAAAAAGGTGAGCGTTTATCCGGTAGCGGAAGAAGCGTAAGCACATTGCACAAACGCGCGGAGGCGAACATTTCGCTTCCGCGTTTTTTTATGCGTTTTCGCTTGCTATTTTTCCTCTTTTCTGCTATAATTTTTTTCAGAAAGCCGCGGCTTTCTGATTTTAACATTGAGGAGTATCGTAATGAAAAAATTTTTTAAAAGCTTTTTGGCTGCATTTATCGCAGTAATCGCGCTGGCGTTTGCCGCCTGCGGCGGAATATTCGAAGGAAACATCGGCATCAGCGACAACGACAAAACAAAAACGGAAAATGCCGTTCGTTTGCTGTACGAAACGGATGATTCTATCAAAAACGGTTACGAAATGAAGTGCAAAATCCGTGCTGAAAAAAACGCGGATCTTAACAGAGATTTTATATTTGCCTTATCTTCTTCCGACCCGATTTTTTCGGATTCTTACACGGAATATACGTTATTTATGGCGAGCGGCAGCGATATTGCGGCACTGAAGAAAGACGACGGTTCGTACGGCGATTTGCAGTTTATCGTGAAATTCGACGACCTTTCGAAATATTTCGAAGAAACTCAGGAAGCAAAACAGGTTTATTTCGTATTCCACTCCATAGGAGACGAAAAAAGCATATTTACTTATTCCTCCGCTTCTTACAATTACACTTTCGACGGAAAAAAACTGAAGCTTTCGTGGTAAATTTTTACAGAAGAAAAAGTTACCGGATCATTCCGTAATCCGGGCGGAAATGCAAAACGTATTTTTTCACAGCGAAAAGAATTTTTTGAAAAGATTGTGAAAATATACGATTATTTACTTGACAAACACGGCGGTTCGTAGTATCATATTATGCGGAAAAAGGAGAAAAACCTCTTTAATCGGGTGCAGAGACGCCCGCAAGACGTGAAAGCCTTTCAGATTGCCGCGCGCTTTTCGCACGCCGCCGAAGAAACGAGATTTTTTAACGCGTCTTGTACAAAGACGCGTTTTTTTTCGGTATTTTTCAAAAAAAATCGGTAACGGGAGGCGAAAAAAGCGGATGAACGGCAAAGAAAAAACCACTCTGATGGACGAAACCGCCATGGCGCGGGCAATCATGCGCATTTCGCACGAAATTATCGAACGCAACAAAAACGCGGACGACGTTGCCCTGATAGGTATTGTTACGCGGGGCGCTCCGTTAGCGCGGAAAATCCGCGACAATATACAGCAAATCTGCGGAAAACGCGTGGAAACCGGGTACGCGGACATCACCTTGTACCGCGACGACCTGAGCGAAATTTCCGATATGCCGGAAGTGAAAAAAACAGACGTTTCTTTTTCGGTAAAAGACAAAAACGTGATTCTGTGCGACGACGTTCTGTATACGGGGCGTACGGCGCGGGCGGCGATGGACGCGGTGCTTGCCCTGGGCAGACCGAAAACCATTCAGCTTGCCGTTTTAATCGACCGCGGGCACAGAGAACTGCCCATCCGCGCGGACTACGCGGGAAAAAACATTCCCACTTCTCTAAACGAAGTGATTGCCGTGAAATTTACGGAAACGGACGGCGAGGAGTGCGTGAAACTGTTTGAATCCGATTGACGAAAAGACCGGGTTGAAAATACGAAAGAAAAAAATTTTTTCCAAAGGAGAAAAACTTTATGAAACTCGTTTACCAAGTGAAAGACAGACCGCCTTTCGGTAAAACGCTGGTATTCGCGCTGCAGCAGCTGCTCGCGATTCTGGCAGCCACGATTGCTGTACCCGCTGCAATCAATTCCAGCATTCCGGGCGCGGCGATGTCGCAATCGGCGGCGTTGTTCGGCGCGGGCGTGGGCACAATTGTTTATCTGCTCTTCACGAAATTCAGAAGCCCCGTATTCTTAGGCTCCTCTTTCGCGTTCATCGGTTCGATGTTTGCGGCGTTTGCCGGCGGCGTTTCGATGTCGGTAGGTTATCTCGGACTTATTCTCGGCGCGGCGTTTGCGGGACTTGTATATGTTGTCATCGCCTTAATCGTAAAAAAAGTGGGCGTAAACTGGATCAATAAACTGATGCCCGCCGTGGTTATCGGACCTACGGTTGCCATCATCGGTTTGTCGCTTGCGGGCAACGCGATCGGCGATCTGACGACGGGCGGACTGAAAAACGCGTTAGGCGGCTCGGTTTGCAATTCTTACGTTGCTCTGGCGTGCGGACTTGTTACGCTGTTCACGGTAATCGCCTGCTCGGTTTACGGCAAGAAAATGGCGAAACTGATTCCGTTTATCATCGGTATTCTTGCCGGCTATGCGGTAGCGGCGATCTTCACGGCGATCGGCTATGCGGCGAAAGTCGACGCGCTGAAAGTAATCGATTTCACGAAGTTTAAAAATATGCAGTGGTACCCCGACTTCGCGTTTGCGGAAGCGTTCAAAGGCAACTACAATTTCGGCGAAGGCGGTTCGTTCGGAACCTACCTTGTAACCATCGCGGTGGCGTATGCGCCCGTAGCGTTCGTTGTGTTTGCGGAACACATTGCCGACCACAAGAACCTTTCCACGATTATCGAGCACGATCTGCTTACCGATCCGGGGCTTGACAAAACGCTTCTCGGCGACGGCGTAGGCTCGATTGCGGGCGCGTTCTTCGGCGGCTGCCCCAACACCACGTACGGCGAATCCGTAGGTTGCGTGGCCATCACCGGCAACGCTTCCGTTGCTACCATCTTCGCTACGGCGATTATGGCGATTGCGGCTTCGTTTGTGGCGCCTTTCGTAACCTTCCTTGCCACCATTCCCAACTGCGTGATGGGCGGCGTTTGCATCACCCTGTACGGCTTCATCGCCGTATCCGGCTTGAAGATGATTCAGGAAGTAGACCTTGGCAACAACAAGAACCTGTTTGTGGTATCCGTGATTCTGATTGCCGGCATCGGCGGACTGACGCTGAACTTCGGCAAAGTTACGATTACTTCCGTTGCCTGCGCGCTGATTCTCGGCATCATCACCAACTTGCTCTGCTCGATCGGCGGCAAGAAAGAAGAAGAAACCGAAAGCGTAACCGCAGAGGACGCGACGATTGCGGAATCGATGGAAACGGAAGAAAATTCCGATGACAACAAAGCCGAATAAGTAAAACCGAAAAAGCTTTGCTTTATTTATAAAAAACACTGCCTTTTAAACGAGGCAGTGTTTTTGTAATACATTGTTTCTACGTATCCGGTCCGGCGGCGGTAAAAGCCGACGTTATTACGCTTTTTTCAGAATATCGTAAATTTCGTTTAAGTTTTTAATTTCGTAATCGGGCGAAACGTTGCTTGTATTTTTTTCGCCGCGCGGATTATAAAAACATGTTTTTATGCCGGCGTTTTTTCCGCCGAGAATATCGCTTGTAAGAGAATCGCCCACGATCAGCGTGTTTTCTTTCTCTATTTTTATTCCCGACTTTTCAATGAAACCGAAAGCGGCGTTAAAAAATCGCACGTCCGGCTTTTCGGCACCGACGGCTTCGGATAAAAATATGCCGTCCATCAGCGCGTCGAGCCCGGAATTTTTCAGCTTCCTCTTCTGCGCAACGACGGTGCCGTTGGACGCGGCGTACTGTTTTACTTTACCGCGGAGCGAACGCACGATTTCGAAGCTGTTGTCGCAATACGCCACCGTATCGCCGAGGCGCACCTGATATTCCGCGTTGAACTTTTCCGCCGCGGCAACAGGCAACCCGTGCGACGCGAAAAATTCGACAAAGCGCGCCCGCAACGCCTCTTCTTTTGTAATTTCGCCTTTTTCGATTTGTTTCCAGTATTTTTTATTGATTTGAGAATATTCCGCTATCATTTCGTCGGAACATTCGCCGAAGCCGAATTTTAAAAACAATCCTTTCACCGCGGCGCTTTCCGCCGCAAGAAAGTTTAACAGGGTGCCGTCCACGTCCCAGAAGATAATATTTATCATTTACATTTTCCTTATTTAAAACTTTTTTAAAGATAAATTACGCGTTCGCCTTTTTCGCGCAGGAATTTTTTCACGGTGTACGCCGTACCTCCCCGATCCTTGCGCAAAAAAGCGATCAGGGTATCCGCGGCTTCCACAAGGCGATCGTTGCGGTAACTCATGCACCAGCGCACGTATTCCGGGAAAAAAGTCTTTGATTTTTCCGCGTCGGCGCAGTTTTTCAGGTGCATATACCGCGCGATTTCTTCGTCGTTCATTTTTTCGTACTGCTTTTCGTAGGGGACGTATGCCACGAGCCGGATTTGAGGATACAGTTTTTGCAAAGACAACACGCATTCGCCCGCCAGCATGTCGAAGCCGCGAGCCATGCCGCAATAAAAATACTCGGCGCCGTTTTTAATGCACTCTTCCACCGCTTCGTACAATTTTCGCGCTGAAAAATCGGGGTATTTTTCAATATCCCTGTGCCCGGTAAACGCCACGCTTTTCATCGGTTTTTCAAGCGCGGGAAGCGGAATCTTCAGTTGTTTTTCTCTGCTTTCCATAACAGTTTTTCAAAGAGGCTGCTTGCGTTCTTTGCCGTTTCCGCGCGGATATTTCGCGGGCGTCTGTCTGATTTTTTTCACCACGGCAAGGCATCGTTCGCCGTAGCCTTCCGGCAGCGAATACGGATAAACGACGGCTTCCGTTCCGCCGAGCTCTTTTTCCGCATGTTTCGCTTCGTAAATTTCCGTAACGTCGGCGCTTTTGTACGCGATGAATTCGCCGCCTTTTTTTACGAGCGGCAGGCAGTATTCGCTTAATATATTCATGCGGGCAACCGCGCGGGCAACCGCGTAATCGAACTTTTCACGGTATTTTTCGTTTCCGGCAGCGTCTTCCGCGCGCATATTGCAAATATGCATTTCATTCAAATTCAGTTTATCCACAATAAAACGGAGGAAATCGCACTTTTTACCCACACTTTCAAACAGCGTGAAGCTTAAATCTTCCCTTAAAATTTTTAAAGGAACGGAAGGAAAGCCTGCGCCGGAACCGATTTCCGCCACGCTTGCGCCGTTTGAAAACAGCCCCCTCGCGGCAGCGGAATCAACGAAATGCTTATATAAAACGTCCTTTTCTTCCGTGATGGCGGTGAGATTGTATCTGCCGTTGAATTCCAGCAGATAAGCGCGGAACGCCTCGAATTTTTCGCGGTATTCGCCGCGGATGAGCAGCAGATTTTCCTGCACGTCGATTTCTTGTTTTTCCATGCTTTCATTATAGCACAATCAGAGGAAAAACGCAACGCTTTTTCACATCGGGAAAAGTTTTCCACAAATTTTAACAAATTCGTTTTCCACAAGGGACAGGTTGTCCACATTTATTGTGGATAACTTTTTTTCTTCTTTTTTATATTCTTTTATACATGAATAAATGAATAACAAAATGTATAAAATTTTTCCTTTGTGGAAAACTTTCCACTTATCCACGACGACTTTCCACCGTTTATCCACAAAAAAACGGGAGATGTACACCGCTAAAAAGCCTTTATTTTCAAGGCGAAAACGTTTTTTTGAGGTATATATGCACAAATCCACCGCGCTTATTATTATTACTATTATTCTTTATATCTCTTTTAAAATCAACATCCGCTTCCTGCGGGATAACTCGCGCCGGTATTAACGAAAAAAATCGTTCGGAATCAACCCGAAAACGTAAATTGCGAAAATCAGGAGAAAATTTTTTCTTACAAAAGGTTTTTGCTTGCAAAAACATACGGTTTATGGTAAAATGTACGGGTATAAGAAAAATTGTTTTTTCCGTTCTGTGCATTGTTCGACAGAAGAAAAAACGGCAAGGGAGGTACAGAGATATGAAATTCGTATGCGATTCCGTCGATTTATCCGAAGCCGCCGTTACGGTGGTGAAGGCTTGCGCGGTGAGAACGCTTACGCCCGTTCTGGAATGTATCAGAATGCAGGTGAAAAACGACGGCGTTACTCTTTCCGCTTACGACGGTGAATTATCGATAGAAAAAAGTTTTAAAGCGGACGTGCTGGAAGAAGGCGAAGCCTGCGTGAACGGACGTCTGTTCACCGATTTCATCGGCAAAATTTCTCATACGCAGATTACCGTGGGCACCGTGGAACAGGGTGTGGAAATAAGATACGACGATTCCCGTTCGTTCATGCAGGTGTTGCCCGCGGACGAATTTCCCCGCCTGGATTGCGGCGAGAGCGTGGGCGAATTCGAAGTGGAAGAAGGAAAATTCAAAAATCTGGTGGCGCGGAGTATTTTCTGCTGCGCTTCCGACGATTCCCGCCCTATTTTAAAGGGCTGCCTTCTGGAAACGGAAGGAAACATTCTGCGCGCTTCCGCTCTGGACGGGTACAGAATGGCGACGACGGAATGCGAACTGAAAAGCGGCGACGACGGCAAGAAAATCGTTTGTCCCGCGAGAACGCTGGGCGAAATTTCGAGAATGCTGGCGGGCGCGGACAAGCTTTTGAAAGTGGAATTTTCGGCAAATCATCTGCGCGTGGTGGTAGACGAAACCACGTTGATTTCCCGCCTTTATACGGGCGAATTCGTAAAGAGAGAAAATATTTTTCCGCCCTCTTTCACTACCGAGGTTACGCTGCGGCGCGCGGAACTTATCGAAAGCGTTGAGCGCGCGAGCGTGCTGATTCGCGGAGAGAAAAACAATCTGATCATCATGGAAGTGAAAAGCGGCGCGGTGTTCGTTACGGCGAATTCCGAGATAGGCAACGTTGCGGAAAAGGTGAACGCGGAACTGGAAGGCAAGGAAATCCGCATCGCGATGAACGGCAAATACGTGCTGGACGCGCTGAAAGCTTTGGACGAGGACGAGATCGTGATGTATATGAATACGCCGATCGCGCCGTTTGTTCTGAAGAACAAAGAAAACAAATACGGGGCTTATCTGATTTTACCTGTAAGAACCACGGCATAAACGCTTGACGAAAGGCGCCGTTTTGCTGTATAATGGATAAGATCGGCGCGAAATTGCGGCGAAAATACTTTAAAAAAATTCGATTTTTATCGTGAAGGAGAAACAAAACAATGAAGAGAACGTATCAACCCAAGAAAAGACAGAGAAGCAAAGTGCACGGATTCAGAGAAAGAATGTCTACGAAAGGCGGCAGAAACGTTTTGAAGAGAAGAAGAAACAAGGGAAGAAAGAACCTTTCCAAGTAAATCTTTTCGGGGCAGACGCTTAACGCGCCGTAAAAAACGTTTTCCGCGGGGGTAAAAGCGGAAAAAAAAGCCGCATGGATGCCTGAAAACGGCTTATGCGGCTGTTCCTTTTATTTAAAGACACGGGAAATTAAGGCATATAAACGGCGGATAAGCAAGGTTGCGGGGCTGAAAGTGGAATATAAAAGACTGAAAAAACAATCCGAAATGCAGAACCTTTTCAAAAGCGGTTCGCGCGCGTTTTCGGGGAGTCTTACGCTTTTGTATCTGCCGGCGGAAGAAAATTATTTTGCCGTTTCCGTGGGAAAAAAACACGGAAAAAGCGTGCAGAGAAACCGTATTAAACGGCTGGTGCGCGAGGCGTTCCGCCTGAACGTAAACAAAATGAAAGGCACGTATAAAATCGTGTGTCTGCCGAAGGTGCGGGACGAATACTCGTTTGCGACGTTCGATAAAGACGTACAAGAAATGATCCGGAGAAAAAAACTGTGAAACGGGCGGACGGCGTTGCCGATTTTTACGCGGACTTCGTGCCGTTGCCTTCGCTTTCCGATTTGTTTTACGTGAACAAACGTGTACTTTCGAAAATTTTTAAACCGTATCTGAAAATGCTTTGCATGCGTCTGATTATCTTTTATCAGCGCCACATTTCGCGGCATACGTGTTTATATCGCCCCACCTGTTCGCAGTATACGCTGGAAAGCATCAACAACCGCGGCGTGATAGAGGGAATACTTTTAGGAGCATTCAGAATTCTGCGGTGCAACCCTTTTTCGAAAGGCGGATACGACCCTCCGAAAGAAAACCGGTACAAAAAATGGGTGATGTAACCGCTTGAAAAACCGAAAAAACATTGACGGAAATTTAAAACATGCAGATATTTCAAATTTTAGCGACGACGGCGAAGATTATCACGTTCGGCAAAACGGACGTGGTGAGCCTGAACTGGATTTCGCGCATCATCAAAAACCTCATCGAAAGCGTTGGCAGCGTGGGCGTGGGCATTATTTTGTTCTCGCTGGTGCTGAAAGCCATCGTTCTGCCGTTCGATATTTATCAGAGAGTATCGATGACGAAACAGAACGCCAAGATGAAAGAAAATCAGGCGAAAATGGAAAAGCTTCAGAAACAGTACGCGAACGACAAAGCGGCGTACAATCAGAAGCTGATGGAAATGTACAAGGAAAACGGCATTTCGATGTTTTCCTCTTGTCTGCCCGCCATTTTATCCATCGTCATCTTCTTTGTGGCGATTAACGCGTTCAATAAATACTCGCAATTCGCCGATCTGAACAATTACAACGCGCTGGTGGATTCGTACCACGCGGCGGTGTTTGAAAACACGGCGGTAATCAAGGACGAAAACATTTTTACGGGGAATCTGACGTCCAACGGCTATGCGCTGACGGAGGACGGCAGCGGCGCCTATTATATCGTTCTGGACGATACGCACAGCGTGGCGATTGCCGTGCAGGTGCCGACGGGCGAAGATAATCGGCTTGCGTATTTTACGGACGCGGATGAAAAAATCGCGTATATTACGGGCGCGGACAAGCAATATTTCGTGGACGCGGACAAATACAACGCGGCGCACGGCACGGCGCTGAGCGCGGACGAATGCGCGGCGGCGATTGCGGAAAACGCCAAAGAAAACGTGAAAAATGTGTACGAAAACACCGTTTCGCACAGCATGAAATTCCTTTGGATAAAGAATATCTGGCAGACGGACGCGAGCTTTAAGCATCCGGTGCTGAAATATTCCGATTTCCAGTCTTCCGTGCTGAATAAATTCGATAAGCAGTCGGTTTCGCCGTATGACGAAACAAGCTACAATATAGTAACGGAGAAGCTGGGCGATTACAAAACGCAGGCGAACGGGTATTATATTTTAATCGTGCTTTCCATCGGTACGATTCTGTTGCAGCAGTTTATTACGATGCGTTCGCAGAAAGAACAGCAGAAGTTTTCTTCGGCGGACGGTACGGGCGCGGCAAATCAGAAAATGATGATGGTGGTGATGACGGTGATGTTCGCCATCTTTTCGTTCATGTATTCGGCGGCGTTCTCGATTTATATGGTTACGAGCAACGTGGTATCGATGATTATGACGCTGATTATCAATAAAGCGGTAACCGTAGCGATGACGAAGCAGGAAGAAAAGAAACTGCAGCAGAAGTATGACAACCGCTTCCCCGGAAGAACCTATCAGAGCGGCAAAGACGAGAAAAAGAAAAAATAAAAATTTCTTGAAACGGAACTTTATAAGGAGATTTTTAAAAAAAATGCAGAAATTTAAGGAATATACCGGAAAGACCACGGAAGAGGCGATAGAGATCGGTTTGAAAGATTTGGGGCTGACGAGAGAAAACGCGGAAATCCGCGTACTTGAAGAAGGCAAAAAGAAATTGTTCGGTTCGGTGAAGGCGCGCGTGGAAATAGCTCCCCTTTGCTCCGCCTGCGACGTAAACGGCGAAAAATTATGCGATAACTGCGAAGCGGAAACGGCGACGGAAAACAAAGAAACCGTCGCGGAAGAGAAGAAAAAGCGGCTTTCGAAGATTCAGACGAACGCGCAAGGAAAGACGGACGGCGAGAGAGCCGTGGAATTTCTGGACGGGCTGTTTGAGATTATGAACATAGCGGCGACGACGGAGCTGGTTGCCGAGAACGAAAAAATCATCATCAACGTAACGGCGGCGAACAACAATGCGCTGATCGGTAAAAAAGGCATGGTGCTGGACGCGGCGCAGACGTTGGCGGGCGCCGTGGCGAACATCGGCAGAGAAGATTATAAGCGCGTGGTGGTAGATTGCGAAAACTACCGCGAAAACAGAGAAGAAACGCTGGAAAGACTGGCAAACAACCTTGCGGCGAAAGCGGTTCGTCTGGGCAGAAAAATCCGTCTGGAGCCGATGAATCCGTACGAACGCCGTATTATTCATGCAGCTCTTTCCGAAAACAAAGAAGTTACCACGGAGAGCGAGGGTAAGGAACCCGCGCGCTATATCGTGATTATTCCCGTGGGCGTTGAGGACGACCGCCCCGCGTTGTACGCAGGCTACGACAAGCGCGACGGCGACAGAAACGGCAGAGGCGGCAGAGGTTTCAATAGGGGCTATCGCGACGGTTTCCGCGGCGACAGAGAGAATCGCGGCGGGCGCGGCGGTTATAACCGTAACGGCGGCAGAGGCGAAAAAGGCGGCTTCAACCGCGACAGACGCCCTTCCGGCGATCGTTCGGCCGTGTACAAAAAGCCGGATAACGATTTCTTCGGAACTTTCCTCGGCAACAGCGGACACGACGGCAGCGACAAAGAAGATTGAAATAAAACGAATGAAAAACGGGGGGGCGGATGGAAAATTCGCCCCCTGTTTTGATATGAAATGAAAATGACGGGACGAAAATAACAACGTTTCGTTTTTTATTTTGAACAAGTCGAGGCGGACAACAAAAAATACAGGCGCGTTATAAAAAATCCCCTGACCATGGGTGAAAATAACGCGTTTTTAAGAATAAAAAAATCCCGCCGTGCGGCGGGAAAAAACACTTGTAAATATACTTAACAAACGGCTTTTAAAAAATAGAAGAACTGTCGAATACGTTTGCCGACGGCTTCTTATCCGCGCCGTCGTTTTGGCGTTTGTTATTATTGTTGTTGTTGCGTGGTGCGCCGGGGGCTGCGTTTTCGGTGCCGTGCGCGCCGCGGGGTTTGTTTTTATTTTTTTTAAAATTTTTGCCGTTTTTTTCTCCCGAATCGGCACGCGTGTTGTTTTCGGCGGTATCCGCGGGGAAACCGTCCGATTCGTCGTCCTCTTTTTCTTCGGGAGCGAAGTTTTGCACGGGCTTTTTGAAACGCAGATCGGAAACGTTATAATCGCGGTAGGCGACGTTGCCGGCGTTATCGGTAATGCGCAGTTTCGCCGTCATTTTCAACATATTTACGGCAATCACCGTACCCGTGCCGTCTGCGGCGGAGGCTTCGGAACCGATTTTCGGAACCTGCTTGAATGCTTCCGCGTAATAATCGTTTTCGTAGCTTAAACAGCACATCAGCCTGCCGCAGAGCCCGCTGATTTTTCCCGGATTAAGAGAAAGTCCCTGATTTTTCGCCATTTTAATGGAGACTTTTTTAAATTCGGGCATATTTCCCGCGCAGCAGCACACTCTGCCGCACGGGGCGATGCCGCCGAGATATTTCGTTTCGTCGCGCGTGCCCACCTGACGAAGTTCGATGCGGTTATGAAACGCTGCCGCAAGCGCCCGTACAAGTTCGCGAAAATCTACTCTGCCCGCCGACGTGAAGAAAAATACGATTTTCGAACCGTCGAACGCGTATTCGCAATCGACGAGTTTCATATCCAGACCGAGCTCGATGATTTTTTTGCGGCAGATATCCATGGCTTCCGGCTTTTTTGCGAGGCAAGATTCGTAAAATTCGGTATCTTTCGGCGTGGCGATACGCACTACGCTTTTTAACGGCGGAGTGATTTCCGATTCGTCGATTTCTTTTTCGGGGTACGCCACCCACGCGTATTCGACGCCTTTCGAAGTTTCTACGATGACGGGCATGTTGCGTTTGTATTCTTCGCCCGCTTTCGGCGCGAAATAGTACAGTTTTCCGCCGCTTTTGAATTTGATGACGACTACTTTAATCATAAAAAATTTCCTGAATTTGCCCGATTTTTGCGCGTTATCCGCGGTTTCCGGCAAGAATTTTACTGAGTGAGATTTCTAAAATCTGTGCGAACGAGCCGTTGAAATACAGTTGGCGTTCGCCGTCGGAAAGGACGTTGAGCGCCTTTAACAGCTCTCCTTTCCGATATTGCCCGGCAAGTTTTATCACGTTTTCGTTATCGGAAACGTTGCCGGGAAACGTTAAGTTGCGCTCTTTTGCGATTTTAAGCTTCAGCGCGTCGAAATAAATGATTTTAAGAAGCGACAGAAGCTCTTTCGGGTATTTCGTCGCGCCGTATTCGCGTACGAAATAAGGAAGAGAAGCGGGCGTTGAAAAACAGAGATTCCATGCCGCCTGCGTGAGTTCTTTAAAATATCCGCCGGAAGCAAGTTCGAGCGCTTTTCCCGGAATACCGCCCGACGATTTTGCGCATAACGCCGCGTCCCGTTCGGTAAGAGAAGGAACGTTTCTTAACAGATACGAGGTGATTTCGCTTTCGGAAAAAGACGGAATTTCGATTTTTTCCACACGGGAAAGGACCGTGGGCAGCACGGAAAACGAGGAGGTGGCGCCGAGAAGAAAGCTGACTCCTTCGGGCGGTTCTTCCAGCATTTTCAGCATTTTGTTCTGCGCTTCTTTCGTTGCTTCGGAAAAATCGCCGATGACGAACAATTTCGTTTCGCCTTCCACGGGGCGGAGAATACATTCCTCTTCCACGGCTTCCGCATCCGCCACAGAGAATTTTTTGCCCGCTTCCGGATAAAAAATACAATCCGCGTACGATTCTTTTTTAATTAAAGATTCGACGCGCGCGCGATCGGTTTCGGTTTTTGCGTTGCGTTCGAAAAACAGCGTTGCGAAAATTTTTAAAACTTCGCGCAGAGAGCCGGAATCGGGAAAAAGCAGAAAATACGCGTGGCGCAATTTTCCCTGCGAAGCGTACAACCGCTGCGTTTTATATGCGTTGGTATGCCTGATCAGTCTTTCCATGCGTAAGCCTCGCGGTGGGTGGATTAGTGTTAACGATACCATTATACCACGCGCGGAGAAAAAAAGCAAGCGCGCGGGCGGAATTTTATTTGTGCGGCCGTTTATTTATCCGCATCGCTTCCGTATAACGAAGCCAGCCCGCCCGTGGAAGTTTCGCGGTAGCGGGTGTTCATGTCTTTGCCCGTTTCGTACATGACTTTCACCACGTTGTCGAACGAGATTTTGCGTTTGTTTTTCAGCGATTTCGAAAGAGTTACGGCGTTTACGGCTTCGATGGCGGCTACCGCGTTGCGTTCGATGCAGGGAATCTGCACCAGACCGAGCACGGGATCGCACGTTAAGCCGAGGTTGTGTTCGAGCGCGATTTCCGCGGAACATTCCACGCCGTCGGAATCGAGGCAGAATATGGAAGAAAGCGCGGCTGCCGCCATGGAGCAGGCAACCCCGACTTCCGCCTGACAACCGCATTCCGCGCCGCTTATTGAAGCGTTCTGTTTGACGACGTTGCCTACGACGCCCGCCGCGGCGAGCGCGTTGAGAATTTCTTCTTCCGGCACGTTGTTATCGCGGTACATATAGTATAACACGGCGGGGAGAATGCCCGCGGCGCCGCAGGTGGGCGCGGTTACGATAATTCCGTTATCGGCGTTTTCTTCCGCTACGGCGAACGCGTAGGAAGCGAGTTTTCTGTTTTCGCGCATGACGGACGTTTCGAATTTCGCTTCCGCGGAATACAACGTTTTCGCCTTTCTTTCCAGCCGCAGGGCGCCGGGAAGAACGCCGTCTTTCCGTAAGCCGCGCTCCACGCTTTCTTTCATGGCGTTCCATACGTTTTTCAGGTAAAAAAACACGTCCGGTTCGTAAAATTTTACGTAATCGGGCAGAGAAAGGTTGTTTTCTTCGATGAATTTGCGGACGGCGGCGAAATTTTTCTGCGGATATACTTCCGGGGTATCGGGGTAGGGCTTGCCGTTGATGACGACGCTGCCGCCGCCGACGCTCTGCGCCGTGCAGACAAGGACGTTTTCGCCGTTTTCCGTTTTGTATAATTTCAGTGTGTTGGGGTGTTTCAGCCCTTTTGCGCGCGCGTCGAAAATAATCTTCGTGTTTTCGCCGAGAACTTCTTTCAGCACGCGATCGGTGCCGTGCCCTTTGCCCGTAAGCGCGAGAGAACCGAATAATTCCGCCGTGTAATCGCCTTTGCCGAAGTTTTCGACGGCGTAGTACGCCACGCGTTCCGGTCCGATGGTGTGGGAACTGGAAGGACCTCTGCCGATTTTATACAATTCTTTTAAGGATTTCAAGGCGATAACCTCCGGTTGGTTTGTAAATCCGCGGTATTTATCATGAGCAAAATATGGATAAACGGAAAAAGAAGAGAAAAACGCCTGCGCAAAACGCAGACGTTCTTCAAAGATGGAGCGGGAAACGAGACTCGAACCCGCGACATTCACCTTGGCAAGGTGACGCTCTACCACTGAGCTATTCCCGCATCTTTTAACTATATCAGCATACCATAAAAGTTAAAACGTTGTCAAGCGATTTTGCGGCATTCCCGAAAAAATCGGCGGAACTTTTTAAAACGGGCGTTTTACGGAATACAAACTGCAGAAAAATTTTTCCGCCGCGGCGTTTAAGAAATCGGGCGACGGGTTAAATATAATCTGTAACAAAAAAGAAGCGCCGCAGGGCGGTGCCGCAACAAACGGTTGTTTGCACGGCGGAAAGGTTTGCGGGGCGTACAAAATTCGGATGATATAAGGAGCGTGATAATTATGGCAGGAAAAGTAATCGGTATCGATCTCGGTACCACGAATTCGTGCGTAGCGGTAATGGAGGGAGGCGAACCCGTTGTAATCGCCAACGCGGAGGGCGCAAGAACCACCCCTTCCGTAGTATCTTTTCAGAAAGACGGTTCCCGTGTGGTAGGTCAGGCGGCAAAACGTCAGGCGGTGGCGAATCCCGACAGAACGGTGATTTCCATCAAACGCCATATGGGTACGGATTATAAAGTGGACATCGACGGCAAGGGATATTCCCCGCAGGAGATTTCCGCAATGATTTTAACCAAATTAAAGACGGACGCGGAAGCGTACCTCGGACAGAAAGTTACGGAAGCCGTAATTACCTGCCCCGCGTACTTCTCCGATTCGCAGCGTCAGGCAACGAAAGACGCCGGCAAGATTGCCGGGCTGAACGTGCTTCGTATCATCAACGAACCTACGGCGGCGGCGCTTGCCTACGGGCTTGACAAAGACAAGGGCGGCAAGGTGATGATTTACGACCTCGGCGGCGGTACGTTCGACGTTTCCATCCTTGAAATTTCGGACGGCGTGTTTGAAGTGCTTGCCACGAACGGCGATACGCACCTTGGCGGCGACGACTGGGATAACAAGATTATGGAATATCTTGTGGACGAGTTCAAGAAGTCGCACGGCATCGATCTTTCGAAAGACAAGATGGCGATGCAGCGTTTGAAGGAAGCGGCGGAAAAGGCGAAAATCGAACTTTCCGGCATGAATTCCACCAACATCAATCTGCCGTTCATTTCGATGAGCGCCGACGGACCTCAGCACATGGACGTAACCCTGACGAAGCAGAAATTCGAAGCGATGACGGCGGATCTTCTGAACCGTACCGTAGAGCCTATGAAGAAGGCCATGAAAGACGCTTCGCTGACGTATAACGACATCGACAAGGTGATTCTGGTAGGCGGTTCTACCCGTATGCCCGCCGTTGTGGAAAAGGTGCGCGAAGTAACCGGCAAAGAGCCGTTCAAGGGCATCAACCCCGACGAATGCGTGGCGATCGGCGCCGCGGTACAGGGCGGCGTGTTAACCGGCGAAGTGAAAGACGTGCTTCTTCTGGACGTTACTCCGCTTTCCCTCGGTATCGAAACGCTGGGCGGCGTGTTTACGAGAATCATCGACAGAAACACCACCATCCCCGTGAAGAAGAGCCAGGTGTTCTCTACGGCGGCTGATAACCAGACGAGCGTTGATATTCACGTATTGCAGGGCGAACGCGAATTCTGCAAAGACAACAAGACGTTGGGCAACTTTATGCTGACGGGCATTGCTCCCGCGCCCCGCGGTATTCCGCAGATCGAAGTTACGTTCGATATCGACGCGAACGGCATCGTGCATGTAACGGCGCAGGATAAAGGCACCGGCAAGTCTACGGATATTACGATTACCTCCTCCACGAATCTTTCCGAAGAGGAAATTAACAAAGCGGTGAAAGAAGCCGAACAGTTTGCCGAAGAGGATAAGAAACGTAAGGAGAAAGTAGACAACAAGAACAAGCTTGACGGCATGATCTTCTCTGTTGAGCAGACGATGAAAGATTCCGGCGACAAGCTGACGGACGACGATAAGGCTACTTTGAACGGCGCGATAGAAACGGCGAAGAAAGAGCTTGAATCGGACGACGACGAGAGAATCAAAGCGGCGTACGACACTCTGATGAACACCGTGCAGCCGGTATTCCAGAAGCTGTATCAGAACGCTCAGGGCGCGGCGGGTGCCAACCCCGATATGGGCGGCGCGAACGGCGGAAACGACGGCGATACGGAATTCCATCAGTAAGCCGTAAGACAAAAAACGCGGGGAGCTTTCCTTGCGCGAACGAAATAACGAAGCATCGGGTTCGCCGGAAAGGCGAGCCCGAATGGCGTATTATAAAGAAATAAATAACTCAAAGAGATAACACTATGGCGGAAAGCAAGAAAAATTATTACGAAATACTCGGCGTGAGCAAAACCGCGAGCGCGGACGAAATCAAGTCGGCGTACAGAAAGCTGGCGAAACAGTATCACCCCGATCTGCACCCCGGCGACGCGGCTGCCGCGGAAAAATTCAAAGAGATCAACGAGGCGAACGAAACGCTTTCCGACGCGCAGAAACGTAAACAATACGATTTCGAACTGGAACACCCCGGCATGGGTGCGGGCGGGTTCGGCGGATTTTCGGGCTTCGGCGGCGGCGACGGCGCGGGCTTCGGCGGATTCGAAGATATTTTCAGCAGCTTTTTCGGCGGCGGATTTTCGGGCTTCGGCGGCGGAAACGGCGCGGGCGGAGCGGCGCAGTCGAAAGTGGGCGAAGATATTCAGAAAGAGATGACTCTTTCGTTTATGGACGCGGCGAAGGGCTGCAAAAAGACGGTTGCGTATATGCGTAACGCGCCTTGCGAAAGCTGTAAAGGCACGGGCGCGAAAGACGGAACGGCGTTTAAAACGTGTTCGCGCTGCGGCGGCAAAGGCGTGGTGCAGAGCGTGCAGAACACCGTGTTCGGCAGGACGATCAGACAGGGCGTATGCCCCGATTGCGGCGGCACCGGGAAGATTATTACGGAAAAGTGCGCGGACTGCAAAGGCAAGGGATATATCCGCAAGGAAGCGGAAATTACGTTTAACGTACCCGCGGGCGTGAACAACGGAAGCTACATCAGAAAACGCGGCGGCGGTCATGCGGTGCAGGGCGGCGTGCCGGGCGATCTGATTATCGTGTTTAAGGTGGAGCCGCACAAGCTTTTCGTACGGGACAATTTCGATTTGAAAATCGACGTGCCCGTATCGTTTAAAACGGCGGCGCTGGGCGGCGTTGTAAAAGTGCCCGGCGTGGACGATACGTTTGATTTTACGGTGCCCGAAGGCACGCAGAGCGGACAAATTTTCACCGTGCGCGGCAGAGGCATCAAATCGGCGACCGGGGTAACCGGAAATCTGATTATCCGCGTGATTGTGGAAGTGCCTTCGCATCTTACTCGCGAACAAAAACGAGTTTTGGAAGAAACGGATGCCGCAATCGATCTGAAACAGTACGATAAACGCAAAAAGTACGCGGACGTTGTGGAAAGCCTGTACGGCACGAAGCCGTATTAAGGAGAGAAAAAACGCGGCGCCGCGTTGAATAAACGATCCATATTTTCCGGATTCCGGTTCTGTTCCCCCTTTTCCCGCTGAAACGCAGGAAGAGGGGGAAAATTTTTTTAGACTGAAAACAAGCGGCGAGAAGGCGGCGGAGAACGGTAGCAACCGCGCGTCGGGCGCGAAACGATTGACAAACGGCGCGAAAAACGCTATAATAAGGCAAAACGCTGCGGCGAGAATCTGCCTGACGGAAACGAAAAAATGAAAGAACAAAGAACGATTTATTATCGGGACGAGCTGAACGACGAATTTTCTTCGGCGAAGATTGTTCCGCGTACCATCGACGAAAATTACCGGTATGTGCACGGAAACGTGTTTTACCGCTTTTTTTCCTCTTTTTTATATCGCGTCATCGCAAAGCCTCTTGCCTTTCTGTTTTTAAAAATCCGCTTCGGGTGGAAAGTAAAAAATAAAAAAGCGCTGAAAGCCGTGCCGAAAAAGAGCGCGTACTTTGTATACGGCAATCACACTTCCGCCGCTGCCGATCCGTTTGTCCCCGCGCTGCTGGCGGGAAAAAGGCGGGCGTACGTCATCGTTCATCCCGCTAACGTGTCTATCAAGGGCATGGGCGGAATAAATGCCGCACTCGGCGCGTTGCCGTTGCCCGATAATCTGAAAGCCACGAAAAATTTTCTATCCGCGATAGAAAAACGCGTGCAAAGCGGCGCCGCGATCTGTATTTATCCGGAGGCGCATATCTGGCCGTATTATACGAAAATCAGACCGTTCAAAGATACGTCGTTCCGTTATCCCGTGCAATACAAAACGCCTGTGTTCACGTTTACGAATACCTATCGGAAACGCAGGTTTTTCAGAACGCCGCGGATGGTAACGTATGTGGACGGACCGTTTTATCCGGACGGGAGTTTAAGCGCGAAACAGGCGAAAGAAACGCTGAGAAACGCCGCGTTTGAGGCAATGGAAAAACGCAGCGGCAATTCCGACGCGGAATATATCCGTTACGTGCGTGCGGAGGACGAAAAGACACCCTGCGAGGACGAAAAGAGATGAGATATTTATTGTTTGCGGGCAATTATAAAGTGTTCGACGGAATACTCACCTGTTTGCTTTCCGTGGCGAAGCGAACGAAAACAGCCGAACCGTTTACCGCATTGATTTTAACGATGGACGTTTCGTATCTGCGCGACGACTACACCCCCGTAACGGAGGGACAGACGCGGTTTCTGCGCGGCGTGATGAAAAAATACAATGCGGATAACGACGTAAAAACCATAGACGTTTCCGAACTGTACGCCACGGAATTCTGGGGCTGCCCGAACGAGGGCGCGTATTGTTCTCCGTATACGCTGTTAAGATTGTTTGCGGATAAAATTCCCGAAATTCCCGATAAAATTCTGTACCTTGACGCGGATATCATGTTCAACCGTGATTTTACGCTGCTGTACGATATAGACGTATCCGGGGTGGAGTATGCCGCGGCGCGCGACCATTACGGAAAATACATTCTGTATTACAACTATATCAATGCGGGCGTGCTGCTTCTGAATATGAAAATGATACGGGAAACGGGGGCGTTTTTCCGCGCGCGGGAACTGATTAAATCGAGAAAGCTGTTGTTTGCCGATCAGAGCGCGATTGTGCGGAGCACAAGCAAAAAGAAAATGCTGCCGCAGAAATTCAACGACCAGAAATTTCTGCACAAAAGCACCGTGGTGAGGCATTTCAGCAAGCGGCTGTTTTATTTTCCGTATCCGCATGTGGATAACATTAAGCAATGGAACGTGGAAAAAGTGCGTTCCGTGTTCGGGTACCGAGAATTTGACGATATTCTTGACGAATATCTTGCCCTGAAAACGGGCTTCGGAGAGGAACAAGACAGTGCGGCGCGGCGGATAGTGGAAGCCGAAACGGAAATACAACCGGAAAAAACGCAGGAGAATCATTTATGAAATATACCGAACTTACCGTGCATACCACAAACGAAGCAAGCGAAATCGTGGCGGACGCGATGTGGAATTATACCGATTTCGGCGTTACCGTGTGCGACGTGAACGATATTATCGCTCTGCAGAAAACCAAAGACGGCTACTGGGATTACATCGACGAGAATCTGCGCGACGTTTCCCGTACGGACGTGCTGGTGAAATGCTATCTGGAAGAGGCGACGGCGCAGAAAATCGCCTCCGCAATCATGGACGATATTTTTCTTGCGCGGGAACGCGCGGCGGGCGCGATCGATTTCGGCACGCTTGAAGAAGCGAAGAGGCAAGTGGACGGCGACGACTGGATAGAGGTATGGAAAAAGCATTTCCGCCCCATTCATTTATCGCGCATCGTGGTGGTGCCGGAATGGATAAAGTACGAAAAACAGCCGGACGAAGAAATCGTGCTGCTCGATTCGAACATGGCGTTCGGCACGGGCGAGCACGAAACCACTTCCATGTGCGTGGAAGAAATGCAGAATTATCTGCATACGGGCGATACGTGCATAGACGTGGGCTGCGGCAGCGGAATCCTCGGCATTTCCGCGGTGAAGCTGGGCGCGGCGAAAGCGTACCTGACGGACGTAGACCCGATTGCCGTGAAAAGCGCGAATCATAACGCGGCGCTGAACGGCGTGGCGGAAAAATGCGTGGTGGCGCATGCCGACCTGCTGGAGGATACTTCCGTTCAAGGCGACGTGATGCTTGCCAACATCACGGGAGAAATTCTGGTGCGGCTGGCGCCGTCGATTCCGAAAAATTTAAAGAGGGACGGCGTATTGATTTTAAGCGGCATTATCGAAAGCCGTCTGCAAATGGTGAAAGACGCGTTTTCCGCCGAAGGACTGCATGTGATAAAACAGCGGCAGAAAGGCGACTGGTATGCGCTGGCGCTGCGCTTTAACGAAGCCGGAAACGGCGAAAGGACGGGGGTATGAGCGGATTGAAACGTTTTTTTGCCGAACAGATCGAAGTGGGCGGAGAGTGCGTTCTGACGGGCGAAGAGTTCGAACACGCGCGCACGGTGATGCGGCTTTCCGAGGGCGACGAAGCGGTGCTTTTATCGGGCGACGGAAAGGAGTATACGGCGATCGTAACGGCGGTAACGAAAAAAGCAATGACCTTTCACGTGCTTTCCGCGCGGGAGTGCGACAAGGAGCCGAAAACGGATATCGCTTTGTACTTCGGGTTTCTGAAAAACGCGGATAAAAACGAATTTGCCGTGCAGAAAGCCGTGGAACTGGGCGTAAGCCGCATAGGACTGTTCGCTTCCGATTATTCTTCGGCGTATCTATCCGAAAACAAGACGGAGCGGCTGAAAAAGGTGGCGCGCGAGGCGGCGAAACAGTGTTTGCGCGCTTCGTGCCCCGAAATTATGGCGTTTTCTTCGTTTGACGAGGCGCTGAAAGACGCAAAGCGATACGGGGTGCGGCTGTTTGCGTGCGAATTTGCGAAAAGCAGCGACGAGCCGATTGAAAAACTGCTTTCCGGCGGCGCTGCCGACGGCGTGGCGGTGATGATAGGCAGCGAGGGCGGTTTTTCGGAACGCGAAGCGGACGAGGCGAGAAAAAGCGGTTGCAGTTTCGTTTCTCTGGGCAGGCGGATTCTGCGCGCGGAAACGGCGGCGGTGGCGTTGTTATCCGTGGCGGCGTACGAAACGGGAGAATTGAAATGACGGAAAAAGTAACTGCAACGGGCGGCGCGCGCGGCGGATCGCAGCCGAAAAAGACGGCGGCGGTACTGACGCTGGGCTGCAAAGTGAACGACGTGGAAAGCGGTTCGCTGATTACCGGGCTGAAAAACTTGGGCTACGAGGTGAAAAACGAACATTCGTATGCCGATTTGTATATCATAAACACCTGCGCGGTAACGGCGGAGGCGGAGCGGAAAAGCCGGCAGGCGGTGGGGCGCGCCCTGAAAGACAATCCCGCGGCGCGCGTGATCGTATGCGGGTGCGCTTCGCAGAGAGACCCCGCGGCGTTTTCGGATAAAGCGGGGGTGTTCTGCGTGTTCGGCGCGCGGCAGAAGCAACGGATTCTGGAAATCGTTGCGGGCGGATTCGAAGAGAAAAACGCGGGAATCGATTTTGAAAAGAACGCGGACGGCAAGGCGGATAAAACCGCGGAAGAATATGACGAGGCGGCGCGCCCGGAATCGATGAAAACCAGAAATTTCGTAAAGATTCAGGACGGGTGCAACCGGTTTTGCTCGTACTGCATTATTCCGTATCTGCGGGGGCGCAGTCGTTCCCGCAGAATCGAAAGCGCGGCGAAAGAAATTCTGGACTCGACGGCGTACGAAACGGTGATAACGGGCATAGACGTTTCCGATTACCGCGACGGAGAACGGGATATTTCCGATTTGCTGTATGCGGTGAAGGACGCGGATACGCGGATTCGGTTCAGTTCGATGGAAGAAAGCATGATTACGCCGCGGTTTCTGGAAGCGTGCAAGGCGTTGAAAAATTTCGCGCCGCAGTTTCATCTGTCGCTGCAGAGCGGTTCGGACGCGGTGCTGAAATCGATGAACCGGAAATATACGCGCGCGCAGTATCTTGAAAAATGCCGCATGATATACGAAGCGTTCGGACGCGCGGCGATTACCACGGATATCATCGTGGGGTTTCCGACGGAAACGGAAGCGGACTTCGAGGATTCGCTTTCCATCGTGAAAGAAGCCGGTTTTTTGCAGGTGCACGCGTTTCCGTATTCCCCGCGCGAAGGCACGGCGGCGGCGAAGAGGTATAAAGAATTGCCGGCGGCGGTGAAAAAAGAACGGGTGGCAAGAATGCTTGCCGCGGCGGCGGAACAAAAGTCGGCGTATCTGACGGGCTGCATCGGAAAAATATATACGGTGGTGCCCGAAACGACGGAAACGGACGAGGAAAACGGCGGCGAACTGTATACAGGGCACGCGGAAACGTACGCGAAGTTTTACGTGGCGGGGCTTTCGGAAAAAACTCCCGTGAAAGTGCGCGCGACGGCGCTGTATAAAGACGGTTTGCGCGGCGCGGTAATCGACGAAAAAGAAACGAAATAAGCCGAGGAGGGCGAAAAAATGGATAAAAATTGCGTATTCTGTAAAATCATCGCGGGGGAGATTCCTTCTCCGCGGCTGTACGAGGATGAAAAAATGATTGTCATCCGCGACGTGGAACCGAAAGCGAAGCTGCACTATCTGTGTATTCCGAAAGAGCATTTCGCGCATCTGACGGAGATGGACGGGGCGCGCGCGGAAACGCTGAAAGAGTGCTTTTTGAAAATCGCGGAGCTGAAAGACAAGCTGGGTTTTGAAAACGGTTATCGCGTGGTGATCAATCAGGGCGACGACGCGGGACAGACGGTGCACCATCTGCATATTCACCTGCTCGGCGGCGAACCGCTGAAAGATTTGTAAGCTTTTTATAACAACGCGCCGCGGCGATGGTAGCTACGGGCGGCGAAAACGTAAAAAGGCTGCATGCCTGCATGACGATTTTTGTGCACGGCGCGGGCGTGATGGCGGCAAGCGGTTCGCATCTTGTGCCGGACGACGATATCTGCGATCTTCTGATGAGCGACGTATTTCAGGCACTGAAAGCGTATTATAAATTGCCGCAGAAAGAGAGAGAAAGTCTTGCGGAAGAGGAAAAAGGAGAAACGACGGAGTGATGGAACAAAACACGGGAAAGAACGCGGCGATACGCGTTGAAAATCTGGTAAAAACGTTTAAAGACGTGCGCGCGGTGGACGGAATTTCGTTTACGGCGAACGAGGGAGAATTGTTTGCGTTTCTCGGCGAGAACGGCGCGGGAAAAAGCACTTCCATCGCGGTGATTTGCGGCTTGTTGAAAAAGGACGGCGGCAAAGTGTACGTGGCGGGGCGGGATATAGACGAGGACGATTCCGTAAAAAGCGAAATCGGCGTGGTGTTTCAGGCAAGCGTGCTGGACAAAGCGCTTTCGGCGCGGGATAATCTGACTTTTCGCGCGGCTCTGTACGGCATTGCGGGCAAAGATTGCGAAAAGCGCATAGAGGAATTGAACGCGCTGCTGGATTTCGGCGAGTTCATCGATCGTCCGCTGGCGAAACTTTCCGGCGGGCAGAAGCGGAAAATAGATATTGCGCGGGCGCTTCTGAACAAGCCGAAAATACTCATTCTCGACGAGCCGACGACGGGACTGGACCCGCAGACGAGAAAGACGGTGTGGGCGGTGGCGGAAAAGCTGCAGCGGGAAGAGAAAATGACGGTGTTTCTTACCACGCATTATATGGAAGAGGCGGCGAAAGCCGATTATGTGGTGATTCTCGACCACGGAAAAATTGCGGCGGAAGGTACGCCGCGGCAGCTGAAAAACGAATATACGGGCGATTTCATCGTTGTGTACGGGGCGAAAAAAGACGAATTCGAAGAAGCGTTCGGAAAAGGTTCGGCGGGAAAAATCCGCGAAATCGCGGACGGAGTGAAAATCGAAGTGAAAGATACGGCGGAGGCTGCGGAGATGATTGCCGCGAAGCCGGAGCTCTTTCGGGATTTCGAAGTGCTGAAAGGAAATATGGACGACGTGTTTCTTGCGGTAACGGGAAAAACGCTGAAAGAGGGTGAAAACCCCGACGGGAAGAAAAACGGAGGCGAAAAATGAACGGAACGGAAATGAAAAACGTAAAACAACGGACGTTTCTATCGATGGTGAAACGTAACGTAAAACTGTTTTTTAAAGACAAGGCGATGTTTTTCACCTCGCTGATAACGCCGTTGATCCTGCTGGTGCTGTACGGCACGTTTTTATGGAACGTGTACGAAGATTCGTTCCTTGCCGGTGCGGAACAATCCGGCGTGCAGGTGGATTTAAAGCTGGTGAAAGGGTGCGTCGGCGGCGAACTGCTCTCCTCATTGCTTGCCGTATCGTGCATAACGGTGGCGTTTTGCGCAAACATGCTGATGGTGCAGGATAAGGTAAACGGCGCGGACAGAGATTTTAAAATGACGCCCGTGAAAAGCGGCGTGCTGGCGATGTCCTACTATACCGCCACGCTGATTTCCACGCTGATTATTTCGTTTACGGCGCTGGGCGCGGGGCTGGCGTTCATTGCGTTCAAAGGATGGTATTTATCCGTCGCGGACGTGTTTCTGATTGTTCTGGACGTGATTATTTTAACGGCGTTCGGCACGGCGCTTTCGTCGCTCGTGGGGTACTTTTTAACGTCGCAGGGACAGATTTCGGCTGTGGGCACCATTGTCAGTTCGGCATACGGGTTTATCTGCGGGGCGTATATGCCGATTTCGCAGTTCCCCGCGTGGCTGCAGAAAACGATTATGTTTCTGCCGGGAACGTACGGCACTTCGCTGCTCAGAAATCACTGCATGGGCGGGGTGTTCCGCGAAATGAGTAAGATTTTCCCCGCGCAGTACGTGGAAAACAACAAAAAGAGCGTGGACTGCATTTTATACTTCTTCAATCATCGGGTAAGCACGGGCGGGATGTATGCGGTGCTTCTTGGCGCTGTGGCGCTGATTATCGCGGCGTATTGCGTTGTGGTGAAAGTAAAATCGCGGCAAAAAAGTGCGAGTGCGGCTTGAAAACAACGCGGAAACGAAGGCTTTTTTTCTGCAATAAATTTTTTGTGAGAATTTTTCGGCGAAAAGCTTTATTTTCTTGCAATTTTCACCGAAATGGGGTATAATATCCCTGAAAAAAAGAAAAATGTCTCAGGAGGACAAATTTTATGCCTTTGGTTACTTCAACCGAAATGTTTAAAAAAGCTTATGCGGGCGGCTACGCGATCGGCGCGTTCAACGTGAACAACATGGAAATGATTCAGGCGATCGTGGAAGCGGCGAACGAAGAAAAAGCTCCCGTGATTCTGCAGGTTTCCGCGGGCGCGAGAAAGTACGCCAACCCCGTTTACCTCAAGCATCTTGTTGAGGCTGCCGTGGAAACGACGGATATTCCCATCGTTATGCACCTCGATCACGGCGCGGATTTCGATATCTGCAAAGCTTCCATCGACGGCGGATTCACTTCCGTTATGATCGACGCTTCTTCGAAGCCTTGGGAAGAAAATATCGCCATCACCAAAAAGGTTGTCGAATACGCGCACGATCACGGCGTTGTGGTGGAAGCGGAACTCGGCAAACTTGCCGGCGTTGAGGACGACGTACACGTTGCGGCGGACGACGCGCTGTTCACCTCTCCCGACGAAGTGGAAGAATTTACTTCCCGTACGGGCATCGATTCGCTGGCGATTGCCATCGGCACTTCGCACGGCGCTTACAAGTTCAAGCCCGGTCAGGACCCGAAACTGCGCCTCGATATTCTGGAAGAAGTAGGCAAGCGCCTGCCCGGTTTCCCCATCGTTCTGCACGGCGCTTCCAGCGTTCCGCAGGATAAAGTGGCTATCGTGAATCAGTACGGCGGCAGCATGCCTAACGCTATCGGCATTCCCGAATCGGAACTGAGAAAGGCGGCGAAGATGGCTGTTTGCAAGATCAACATCGATTCCGACCTCCGCGTTTCGTTTACGGCGGCTATCCGCAAGCACTTTGCGGAACATCCCGATCATTTCGATCCCCGTCAGTATCTCGGCGACGCGCGCGTTATGATGAAAGAGATGGTGAAGCACAAGATTGTGGACGTACTCGGCTGCGCGGGCAAAGCGTAAATTTGCATTCACGCGCGAATTTCGGGCGAAAAACGGCAAAAAAGCCAAAAAACAGTGCTGCGGCGGCGCAAAAAAGTTGACGAACGCGGCAAAGTATGGTAGAATAATAGCGGTTTGAAAAGGCGGAGTTTTTCCGCAGGGACAAGCCGCGAAAGTTCCCGCAAAAGCGGCGGTAAAGAAAACCGCGGCGGCAAAAGCGGGCAAAGAAAAAAGCAAAAAAGAAAAATCATTTGGAGGATTTTTATTATGGCTAACGTAAAAGTTGCTATCAACGGATTCGGCCGTATCGGCCGTCTTGCATTCAGACAGATGTTCGGCGCCGAGGGCTACGAAGTTGTGGCTATCAACGATCTGACCAGCCCCAAGATGCTTGCGCACCTTCTGAAGTATGATTCCGCGCAGGGCAGATATGCTTTGGCGGACACCGTTTCGGCGGACGACGAAGCGGGCACGATTACCGTAAACGGTAAAACGATTCGCATTTATGCGGAAAAAGACGCTACGAACTGCCCTTGGGGCGAACTGGGCGTAGACGTTGTGCTTGAATGCACCGGTTTCTACACCTCGAAAGCGAAGAGCGAAGCGCACCTTAAGGCGGGTGCGAAGAAGGTTGTTATTTCCGCTCCCGCGGGCAACGACCTGCCTACCATCGTTTACAGCGTAAACGAAAAGACTCTTACGAAAGCGGACACGATTATTTCCGCCGCTTCCTGCACCACGAACTGCCTTGCTCCTATGGCGAACACCCTGAACAAGCTTGCGAAAATCAAGAAGGGCTATATGACCACGATTCACGCTTATACGGGCGACCAGATGGTTCTTGACGGACCTCACCGCAAGGGCGACCTTCGCCGTGCGCGCGCCGCTGCCGTGAACATCGTTCCTAACTCCACGGGCGCTGCGAAAGCGATCGGCCTTGTTATCCCCGAACTGAACGGCGTGCTTGACGGTTGCGCTCAGCGCGTTCCCGTTCCCACGGGTTCTCTTACCCAGCTTGTTGCCATCTGCGAAGGCGAAGTTGACGCGGCTACCGTAAACGCGGCGATGAAGGCTGCTTCTTCCGCTTCGTTCGGCTACACCGAAGAAGAACTTGTTTCTTCCGATATCGTAGGCATCACCTACGGCTCGCTGTTCGACGCTACGCAGACGAAGTGCATGCCCATGGGCGACGGCACCACGCTTGTGAAGGTTGTTTCCTGGTACGATAACGAAAATTCCTACACCAGCCAGATGGTGAGAACGATCAAATACTTCGCGGAGCTTTAATCTGCGGACTTTGAACGTCTGAAAGAAAAAACGGAAGCGAATCGTTTGTAAAAGCGGTTCGCTTTTTCCGTTTCGGCACGGATTGCGCGATAAAGAGGGATAATCATGCGGGCATGGGCGGAAAAACTGATAGAAAAATACGAAGCGTACCGCGCGAAACGCGGCTGTACGTGCGATTGCTGCGGCAGGGAAATTTTCACCTATCCGAAACAGAGGCTTTGCGAGGAATGTGAAGAGGCGCTGCCGAAAATTACGCGGAGCTGTCCGAAGTGCGGCAGAAAAACCGCCGCCGAAGGAGTGTGTCTGGAATGCAAGGCGCGGATGCCGCGATTTTTGTTTGCGCTGGCGCCTTTTGCGTATGAAAACAGTGCGGCAAGCATGATCAACCGCTTTAAAAACGGCGAAAAGTATCTTGCGTATTTTTTCGCGGAACGCATTGCGCCGTTGATTTCCGCTCGTTTTCCGCAGGAAAACGTTGTGCTTGACGAGTGTGTGTTTACGTGCGTGCCGGACAGAAAAGAAGCGCGCGCGAATCGCCGGGAACGGCGGTATAATCCCGCGGAAACGCTGGCGAAAACCGTTTGCGGGTTGCTGGGCGTGCCGTCGGACGGTGAGATGCTGATAAAATCGCGGGAAACGCGGCAGCAGAAGAAAATGTCGAAAAGCGAGCGTTTCGAAAACGTGCGCGGGGCGTACCGCGTGCACGAACGGGCGAAATGCAGGGGGAAAACCGTGGTTGTGTTTGACGATATTTTAACGACGGGTGCGACGGGAGACGAGTGCGCGCGGATTTTGCTTGCTGCCGGCGCAAAACGAGTAATTATCGTTACGGCGACTTCCGTGGCGGAAAAATCGGAGTTTCCTGAATTCGCCGGTTAAAAATCGGCGCATGGGTGTGTAAAATGCGAAGCGGAGCAGGGTGTTTCTTTGCATAAAGAAAAATAACGCGCTCGTCGCACGGAAAATATTAAGGAATTTGTGTGCGCGGAAAGGCATAGAGATAATCGAAGGAGAAGTATGCCCGGATTGCATACATATTGTTGTATCGTTACCGCCGAAATCAGCGCTTCGCGAGTCCGCGGGGATTTTAAAAGACAACAAGCCGAAAAATAAATTAAAAATTTTTTTGAAAACTTCCGGATTTCGCTTGACAAATTTTATTTTTTGAATTAGAATAATTCTAACAATACGACAACGGATGACGGCGGCGCTTTGAATTACGAAAAGGAGGCGGAAAAATGACGACGAACGCAAAACGTATTCTGGAAATCATCAACGCCTCTACGGCGCACCCTACGGCGGAAGATATTTACGGGGAGCTGCTGGGAAAGGGCGAAAAAATGTCGCTTGCCACGGTGTACAATTCGCTCGGACGGTTGTATGAAGACGGCGCCGTGCGGAAAATTCCGATGAACGGCGAACCCGACCGCTACGATAAAACAAGACGGCACGATCATCTCATATGCGAAAAGTGCGGGGCAATATCGGACGCGATGCTGGAGGATTTTCGCGAAACGTTTGAAAAAAAGCTGGGGGTAGCGGTGGATTTTTACGATTTGAAGCTGTTCTGGCTGTGCGACAAGTGCAGAAAAGAAGCGGCTGAAAAATAAAAAACGAAAACGATTGTAAGACAAAAAATAAAAAAATCAAAAGACAATCGGAAGGAGAAAACATTATGAATAAGTATGCAGGCACAAAAACGGAAAAGAATCTGCAGGCGGCTTTTGCGGGAGAGTCGCAGGCAAGAAACAAGTACACGTATTTTTCTTCCGTTGCGAAGAAAGAAGGATACGAACAGATTGCCGACATCTTTTTAAAAACGGCGGATAACGAAAAAGAACACGCCAAAATGTGGCTGAAAGAACTTGACGGCATAGGCGATACTACGGCGAACCTTGCGGCGGCTGCGGCGGGCGAAAATTTCGAGTGGACGGATATGTACGAAGAGTTTGCAAAGACGGCGGAAGAAGAAGGATTCAACGTTCTCGCAGCGAAATTCCGTCTTGTGGCGGCAATCGAAAAACATCACGAAGAGAGATACCGCGCGCTTCTGAAAAACGTGGAAACGGCGAAAGTATTCGAAAAAAGCGAAGTAAAAGTCTGGGAATGCAGAAATTGCGGACATATCGTCGTCGGCGTAAAAGCGCCTCAGATTTGCCCTACCTGCGCGCATCCGCAGAGTTTCTTCGAAGTATCCGCCGAAAATTATTGATGATTTCCGGCGCGGAACCGATAATGTAACGCGCATATAAACGCAACGGTCGGCGGCTTTTTCCGGAAGGGAAGCCGCCGATTTTTTTGCCGATTTATTTTTTAAATATCGCCCGCGCGTATGTATGCGAATGTAGAATAAAAATTACTTTACGTCGAGAGATAGTCATGCAAGAAAATGCGGCAAAAATTCGTGTAAAAACGGGAAATTCAGGAACTTTTACTAAAAAAATCGAAAAAAATCAAAAAATTTTTCAGATTTTTTTCAAAAACGCTTGACTTTGATTGAAGTACGTGATATTATGTATAGGCTGTTGTTCGAGGAGCTTCTCTTCGGACGGGCGGTAAACGAAAATCCGGAGCTGTCGCTTCGGTCGCAAAGCAAGAAGAAGATTGACAACTGCATAGCAAATAGTATAAAGAGTTTTTTCTTTTGAAAGAAAGGAAAGACGAGTACGAAAGG